>Ga0075158_10002052_pt1 | contig 14861 bp, 12 predicted proteins | sample JI91814BDNA_FD_70968 | JGI IMG/M metagenome (GOLD analysis project Ga0075158, IMG submission 70968) | Wastewater effluent complex algal communities from Wisconsin, to seasonally profile nutrient transformation and Carbon sequestration -... | ecosystem: Engineered > WWTP > Effluent > Algae... | reverse complement strand
CCAGAGTTTCCACTCGACGGGCCCAGAGTGCCCACTCGACGGGCCCAGAGTGCCCACTCGACGGGGGGCGCGGCGGGTCGGTTGCCTCAGTCCGCCAACCGGCGCAGTTCGATCAGGTCGCCGGTGCTCGCGAGGCCCGCGCAGATCTCGCGCAGCGCCGCCTCGTCCGAGGTCTCGATGAGATAGAAGCCGACGATCTGCTCGCGCGCGTCGGTGAAGGGACCGTCGGTGATCAGGGCGGCGCCCTGTCCGTCTGGGCGCATGGAGATGGCCTGCGCGGACGGCGTCAGCGGGCTGGAGACGATCACCTCATGGCCACCCGCGCGCAGCCGGTCGTTGAAGCGGCGATGGGCCTCGGCGCCCTTGGCGTGCGCCTCCGGCGGCAACTGCGCCCACTCCGCCTCGGGCGCGGGCAACAACATCAAGAAGCGGCTCATCGGATCCTCCCCGGGATCGTGCATTGGATCAGGTCGCCGGGTGCGTCCGGCACCACCATGACGGGCGAGGTGACCCGAATCGAGGTGCGGTGCCCAGATTCTTCGCCACTTTCTGGCTCCGTGGGCGCTAAGCCTGCACCCCGACCAGATAGATCGCGTAGGCCAGGGTGCGCCCGTCACGCTCGACACTGCGCTGAACTTCCTGAACCTCGACATCGCCGCGCCGGTGGCCGATGGCGACCAGAGAATCCAGGAGCGCCGGTTCGGGCTGCGCGGCCCAGATGGCCAAGACCCCACCGGGAGCCAGCCGGGCGAGCGCCCCCGAGAGGGTGGCCTCGGCATACAGGCGGGAATTGGTGGGATGGACCAGGAAGGACGGACCGTTGTCGACGTCCAGCAGGATCACATCGAAGATGTCCTCGCCGGCCAGCAGCTCGGCGATATCGCCCGCGCGAATCTGCACCCGCGCGTCCGCGATCACCTCGGTCAGGGTCGGGACCAGTCCGTCGCGGGCCCACCCAAGCAGCGCCTCCTCGATCTCAGCGATCACGACGTGCCGCACCCGTTGGTCGGCCAGGACCGCGCGCGCGGTGAATCCCAGGCCCAGCCCCCCGACGAGGACGCGACGCGGCGCGACGCACGCGGCGAGCCCGAGGACCGCCAGCTCGATCTCGGTGGAGACGTCCACGGTGTCCATCGCAAAGACCCCGCCGACGATCAGCTCGTATGCCGTGTCCTCGCCGGGGTGCGCGCGACGCCGCAGCGCGATATCCCCGCGCGGCGTGGACGCGCGGGCGATGGTGCGGGCCGACTCGGGCTGGGTGGGCAGCATACGGACCAGCCTGACGCACCCTCGGTCACGAAACCCAATCGGCTAGGCACGCGAGACGACCGCGTCATAGAGCACCTTCTTGGAACAGCCCGTTGCGGCGGCGATCTGCGCGCAGGCATCCTTGAGCCGGACCCCCTCCGCCACCAGCGCCCGCACCTGGGTCACCGCGGTGGGCACGTCGGCCACGACCGGGTTCGCGCCGGCCACGACGATCGTGATTTCGCCGAGGACCCCGTCGCTGGCCCAGGCGGCGAGATCGGCGAGCCGGCCGCGGCGCACCTGCTCATAGGTCTTGGTCAACTCCCGGCACACCGCCGCCGGCCGGTCGGCGCCGAACGCATCCGCCATCGCGGTCAGAGTCACCGCAGTGCGATGCGGCGCCTCGAAGAAGACCATGGTGCGGCGCTCCGCCACCAGATCGGCCAAGGCGCGCGCCCGCTCGCCGGGCTTGCGCGGCAGGAAGCCATCGAAGGCGAAGCGGTCCACGGGTAGGCCCGACAGAGCCAGCGCCATGAGCACCGCACTCGGCCCCGGCGCGCAGGTGACCGGAAGGTCGGCGGCGACCGCCGCGGCCACGAGCCGATAGCCGGGGTCGGAGACGGACGGCATACCGGCATCCGTGACGAGCACGATCCGCTCCCCTGCGCGCAGGCGTTCGATCAGATCGCCGGTCACCGCGGACTCGTTGTGCTCGTGATAACTGAGCATCCGCCCCACCGGCACCACCCCGAGCGCGGCGCACAGCCGTTTGGTGCGCCGGGTGTCCTCGGCGGCGATGACATCGGCGGTGGCGAGTTCATCGATCAGGCGCGCGCTCGCGTCGCGGGGGTCGCCGATGGGCGTCGCGGCCAGGACCAGGGGCATGCTGCCCATCCTCTCCCGACGGGTGACCAGTCAGCTATGCCAGCGCTCAGATCCGGTGCCCGAGTTCGAGTTTGCGGGCCAGGTGCAGTCCGTAGCCGACGCACGCCAGCCCCACGAGGAGAATCACGGGCAGAATTGCCGGCCCGACGTCGGCGGCGACGGTGAGCAGCAGGCCCCCCGAGATCGCGGCGACCGTCAGGGGTCGGGCATACCAATAGGCCATCGCCATGGGGCCGATCTCGCCGATGAACGAGAGGTCAGGCGGTGAGCCGCGAAAGGCACCCATCGTGACCGCCCCGATCAGGACCGTGCTGACGCTGGCCACTGCCCCGACCGCGAATACCAGGTCGGTCGTGGACGCAGCCGCGACGACGGCGGCGGTCATCGAACCTGCGATGACACTCGCGAGCAGCGGCACCACCAGATGCGCCACCGCCTCCCGGCGAAAGGGGAGACCGAGCAGCGGCGGAGTGCCGGCGGTGTCCGCCAGCAGGCGAAGCCCCTCGGCGAGGGTGCCGACCGCGACATAGGCAAGCGCCATCGCAAGGATGGCGAGGATCGCCGGCGCTTGCGGTTGGGTGGCGGCCACGACGATCAGGGCGGACGCCGCCACGATCCCCGCCAGGCCCCCTGCCAGCCGTCCGGGGGTGCGCCACAATCCGAGCAGGTCGCGAGCGATGATCGTGCGCCACGGCCCGTGCGACCGCAGCCGCAGACCGCGGCCGCGCGTCACGGGGGCCGCAATGTCGAGTCGGGCGGCTCGCAGATCCCCGGCGAGGACGGCGCCCCCGATGTGCGTCGTGCGCAGCGCGTGGGTGCGCAGATCCGCGATCCGCAGGCCGCGAAGCCATCCGGCCACGCTGGTCTCCCGTCCGGGGCCGGAGGCGGCGCGTTGCCCGAGGAGTGCGAGCACGGCAAGTAGCAAACCGAGCATGGCACCGCCGATGACCGCGGTGACGATGACCAACACCCCACCGCGCCCGGCTCCGAGGACCGCTCCCCCGACGAGGGCACCGATCAGGGCGCCCGTGCCGACGGCGCCGATCAACCAGGCCGCTGCCAGCTCACGCAGCACCAGGGCGCGGTCGATGGCGGCGGTCACGACGGTGTCGATATACGGCAGTTGCGGCACGACCGGGCCGCGGGTGCGGCCGGCTCGCACGGCGATGGTTCCGGCGACCAGCACCGTGGCGAGCAGCGCAAGCACACCCCACCCGGACGCGAGCGAGTCGACCCAGCCCTGATCGGCGGTGACCAACATCGCCCGAAGCAGGTTGAACCCATAGACGCCGCCAAAGATGAGCACGAGATAGAGGGCATAAAGCAGGCGCCGGATGGTTCCGCTTCCGGCCTCGCCATGCAGGACGTAGGCAGCATCCGCGAGCCGGTCACGATCCTGGGCGCGGGTGGGGTCAGGCATCGCCCGCCCCCTGCGCGGACCCGCCCTCGTGGTCCGGGCCAGAGGCGGTGACATCCCAGCCGAGATCGAGGACCTCATCGGCGAGGGCCGAGGTTAGGCCCGGATCGTGGGAGGCGACGATCATGGTGGTGCCGGCATCGCGGCGGGCCCGCAACAGGTCGGCGACGAGGACTCGTTTGTCGGTGTCGAGGCGCTGCTCGGGTTCGTCGAGGATCAACAGGTCGCTCGGGCGAAAGAGGGTGAGCGCGAGCCGGAAAAGTTGGCCCTGCCCGGAGGAGAGTTCGTGCGGAAAGCGCTGCGCGAGCTCGCCGATCTGGAGCTGGTCGAGAGCGGCCTGGACCCGCTCATCGCACGTGTCGCGATCACGTCCCCAGGTCGCGTCGATGAGGGTGAGGTGGTCGGCGAGGGTCAGATCACGGTATGCCGCGGGCGCCCCGAGCAGGGTGGCCACCCGCGCGCGGATGGTCGTGTCCCGTTCGTCGGCGACGCGATCGTCGATGCGCACCCGGCCGGTGCTCGGGGCGATGAGGCCGGCGAGGATCTGCAACAGGGTGGTCTTGCCGATGCCATTGCGCCCGCGCACGAGCAGCGCCGAGCCGGGCTCAGCGATCAGGCTCGTCGCCGCGAGCAGGGTGACAGGACCGATGATCTTGGCGACCGCGTCCGCGCTCACGCGCGGTCCGCCGCCGCCTTGATGACCCTGTGCCCGCTGCATACCGGGGAAGCCTAGGTCACCGCACCGACACCCTCCGCGTCGCTCCGGCCCGCTCCCCAGAGGCCTCACATACGATGGCGCGCGTGACCCGCACCGAGCAGTTGCGCGAGCGCCTGCTCGGACACCGGCCCACCGACACCCTGGCCGGCTGGGCCGGACCGCTCCTCTTCGCACTGCTCGGCGGCATTCTGCGGTTCTGGGCGCTGGACCGTCCGCACCAGTTGGTCTTCGATGAGACGTATTACGTCAAGCAGGGCGTCTCGATGCTGGAATACGGCGTCGAGATGCGGTGGAGCGACAAGGGCGAGGTGGTCGATCCGCTCTTCACCCATGGCAATCTCAATGTCTTCATCACCGACAGCGGCGATATGGTCGTGCATCCGCCCGTCGGCAAGTGGGTGATCGCCTTCGGGGAGTGGATCTTCGGACCGACATCGTCGTGGGGTTGGCGCTTCTCCGTCGCGGTGCTCGGGACGCTGTCCATCCTGATGGTGGGACGCATTGCCCGGCGATTGTTCGGCTCGACCTTGCTCGGCACGATCGCGGCCTTCCTGACCGCCTTCGAGGGTCATCATTTCGTGCATTCGCGCACGGGGCTGCTCGACATCATTCTCATGTTCTTTGCGCTCGCGGGGTTCGGGGCGATCCTCATCGACCGGGACCAGATGCGCGAACGCCTCGCCCAGCACGTCGGGCGATTGTCCTGGCATACCCAAGAGGTGTGGGGACCGCCGCTGGGGATGCGGCCCTGGCGCTGGGTCGCCGGACTGAGCTTGGGATTGGCGGCGGGAACGAAGTGGTCGGGGGCCTTCTTCCTGGCCGCATTCGGGTTGATGACCGTGTTGTGGGATATGGGCGCCTATCGGGCGGCCGGCATCAAGCGCTGGGTCTCCTCGGCCCTGCTCGTGCAGGGCCCGCTGGCCTTCATCGCGATGGTCGGGACGGCGCTGGTGACCTATCTGGTCAGTTGGACGGGCTGGTTCATGTCCGATCACGGCTATAAGCGGCATTGGGCGCAGACGCATCCCTCGGAGAATTTCGGCTGGGTGCCGGACGCGTTGCGCTCGCTGTGGAGCTATCACACCGAGGCCTATCGCTTCCACCAGACGCTGACCAGCCCGCACGATTACATGGCGAATCCGTGGGGCTGGATCGTGCAGGCACGTCCCACCTCCTTCTTCTATGAAGGGCCCAAGCGCGGCACCGACGGGTGCACGGTCTCGGAATGCTCGAAGGCGATCTCCTCCCTCGGCACCATCACGATCTGGTGGTTGGCAACCATCGGCATCGCCTTCTGCCTTTATTACTGGCTCTTCCGGCGCGACTGGCGCGCCGGCGCCTTGCTCGGTGCGCTGGCCGCCGGCTGGCTGCCCTGGATGGATCTGCAGCACCGCACGATCTTCCAGTTCTATTCGATCGCCTTCCAGCCGTATGTCGTGCTGATCGCCACCTTCATGCTCGGCTTGATCCTGGGCCCGGCGAGTGCCACCTGGCGGCGGCGCCGGTTGGGGCTGATCGCCGTCGGGATCTATTGCCTGGCCACTTTTGCGCTTTTCGCCTTTTATTGGCCGATCTATACCGCCCAGGTGGTGCCCTATTCATTCTGGCGGCTGCACATGTGGTTCCCGAGCTGGGTCTGAAGGGTTAGGGGCGCGCCCCGCGGCATCCGCGCCAGTTCGGGGCTGCCCGTCCGGCCAGGCGCCACGGCGTCCTTGTCGGTGGCGACTCGTAGGGTGGCGGGCATGTTCCTCCTGACGGGTGAGCCCCGGGCCGTCATCAGCGCGAGTGACCTGCGCCAGGCCGCTGCGTGCGAGTGGGGATTGCTCGTGGGCTTCGACGCGGTGCTCGGGCGTCGGCCCGCGCAGGACGTCGAAGCCGACCCGCTCTTCGAGCGGACCCTGGTGCTCGGGGCCGCGCACGAGCAGCAGGTGCTGCGTGAGCTGAGTCGCGGACGGCGGGTCGTGCAGATCCCCCGGCCCCCAATGACCCGAGCCGGGCTGGAAGCGGCCGCCGACGCGACCCAGCAGGCCCTGGCCGGCACGGCGGAGGTGGTCTATCAGGCGGCCTTCGCTGGGGCACGTTTCGTGGGGTTCGCCGACTTCCTCGTGCGCGGGGGTGAGGGCCGCTGGCAGGTTTGGGACACCAAGCTCGCGCGCGCGGCGAGCGTCCCGGCGCTGCTGCAACTCGCGGCATACGCCGAGCAGTTGACGGCGATGCGTGTCCCCGTCGCGGACCAGGCGATCCTCGCGCTCGGGTCGGGCGAGCGGGAGGGCTACCCCCTCTCGGTCATCACACCGGTGTATGCCGCGCGGCGGGCCCGGGTGCTCACGCTCCTGGACGCGCACCAGGACACCGAAGCCCCGGCGGTGTGGGGTGCGGCCGGGATCCACGCCTGTGGCCGCTGCCCCGCCTGCACCGCAGAACTGCGCGCCACGAGCGATGTCCTGCTTGTCGCCGGCGTCTATCCCAGCCAACGCAAGAAGCTGCTGGCGGCCGGCGTGGCCACGATGGCCGATCTGGCGGAGCGGGAGGACCCCGTCCCCGACGTGCCCGAGCTTCGGCTGGCCCGCCTGCGGGCCCAGGCGCGGCTGCAACTCGCCCAGGAGGCCACGGGCGAGGTCAGCGCGGAGCTCATCGACCCCGCAGCCTTCGCCGCGCTGCCCCCGCCGAGCTCGGGAGACATCTTCTTCGACTTCGAAGGCGATCCGATGTGGACCGAGCCCGGCTCGGGCCGCTGGGGCCTCGAATACCTCTTCGGCATCGTCGAGACACCCGCCACCCCCGGTGGGCCGCCGCCCTTCCGCGCCTTCTGGGCCCATGACCGGGCGCAGGAGCGCCAGGCCTTGATCGACTTCCTCGCGTATGTCGCGGCTCGCCGGGCTGAATATCCCGACCTGCACATTTATCACTATGCCGACTACGAACGCTCCCGGCTGCTGCGGCTCGCGGCCCGCTATGGCCTCGGCGAGGCCGAGGTCGATCAGTTGCTGCGCGATGGCGTGCTGGTCGACCTGTATGCCGTGGTGCGGGCGGGGGTGCGCGTCTCCCAGGACTCCTATTCGATCAAGAAGCTTGAGCCGCTCTATATGGATGAGGATCTGCGCGTCGGCTCGGTGGCCACGGGCGGCGAGTCGGTCGTCGCCTATCACGAGTTCGTCCAGGCCGGGATCGAGGGTCGGCACGAGGAGGCGGCGCAGCGGCTGGAGGCGATCCGGGCCTATAACGAATACGACTGCCTCTCCACCCTCCGACTGCGCGACTGGCTGCTCGACCAGGCGCGCGCGGCCGGGATCGAACCGGTGGCGACCGGGACTCCCCCCGCCGCTGTCGAGGCGCCCGACCCCGCCGGATCCGGCGCGCGCAAGCCCGGCCGGTGGGCGCGGGCCGAAGAGCTGGAAGCGCGATTGCGTCGCGTCACCGATACCTTCGGCGCGAGTGGCCGCAGCGCCGAGGAGCAAGCCTTGGCGCTGGTCGCAGCGGCCGTCCAGTTCAACCGGCGGGAGGAGAAGCCGCACTGGTGGCAGCACTTCGACCGGCTCCGGCACCCCGTCGATGAGTGGGCCAACCAGGCCGATGTCGTCCACGTCACCGCGGCCGAGGTCGTCAGCTCATGGCAGACGCCGCCGCGCCGGCGCACCCTTGCCAGGACGCTGCGACTGACCGGCCGCCAGGGGCGCGGAAGCCGCCCGATCCGCCCGGGCGATGAGTTCGGTGTCCTCTATGACGCACCGCCACCCGACACCTTGGCCGAGGCGATCCCGCCCGGCACGCGCGCCGTCGAGACCCAGGCCACGATCCTGGAGGTTCGCGAGGACGCCGGCGGCGAGATCGTCCTGATCGCGCAGGAGAGCCTGCGCCAAAAGCACACTCCGTTCGCGGATCTCCCGCTGGCTCTGACCCCCAACCCCCCGCCCGGCACCGCCAATCTCGACGCCGCGATCGCCGATCTTGCCGATTCGGTCGCCGACTCCTGGCCGACGCTGCCGCCCGGCCCTGGCTTGGACATTTTGCGCCGCCGCCCACCCCGCCTCAGCGCCGCGAGGGGTCTGCCGCAGCCCGATGGCTCACCCGATCAATTCGTGCGGGCGATCCGCACCGCCATCGCCGATGTGGACCGCTCCTATCTCGCGGTGCAAGGGCCACCCGGCACGGGCAAGACGTATGTCGCGGCGCGCGTCATCGCCGACCTCGTCACCACCGCCCACTGGCGGATCGGGGTCGTCGCCCAATCGCACGCCGCCATCGAAAACGTCCTCGATGCCCTCGTCAAGGCCGGACTGGACCCCGATCTGATCGGGAAATATGCTCCCGGCCGCCCGGGAACCGCGTGGCAGCGCTTCGAACGCCGGGACGCCGACACGGTCGCCTTCGCCGCCGAGCGGGCCGAGCGGGGCTATGTCATCGGCGGCACGGCATACGACCTCACCAACCCCAAGCGTTTCGCGCGCGGTCAGCTCGATTTGCTCGTTGTCGATGAGGCCGGGCAATTCTCGCTCGCCAATACGCTGGCAGTCTCGGTGGTCGCCGAGCGGTTGCTGCTGCTCGGTGACCCGCAGCAACTCGCCGAGGTCAGCAAGGGAATCCACCCCGAGCCCATCGACACCTCCGCCCTCGGGTGGCTGATGGCCGGACAGGACACCCTCGACCCGCGCTTCGGCTATTTCCTCGCGGCGACCTGGCGGATGCATCCCGATCTCGCCGCTCGGGTCTCCATGCTGTCCTATGCCGGCTCGCTCACCGCCCAGGAGTCGGTGACCACCGCGCGGCGGCTGGCCGGGCTCAAACCGGGCGTGCACGTGGCCCAGGTCGCGCATCACGACAACACCGTGGACTCGCCCGAAGAGGCGGCGGCGATCGCGGCGTCGATTCAGGGCCTGCTCGGGCGCGACTGGCTCGACCCAGACGAAGGCGAGGGCATAAGGCCCTTGCGGCAGAGCGACATCCGCGTGGTGACGCCATACAACGCGCAGGTGCACCGCCTGCGCACGGTGCTCGACGCGGCCGGGCTCGAGCAGGTGGCGGCCGGAACGGTCGACAAATTCCAAGGTCAAGAAGGGGTGATCGTCTATCTGTCGATGGCCGCATCCGCACGCACGGATGTCAGCCGGGGCATGTCATTCCTGCTGCAACGCAACCGCCTCAATGTCGCCTTGTCGCGGGCGAAGTGGGCGGCCATCGTCGTGTGCTCACCCGACCTCACCGACTTCACCCCGGCGAGCCCGCACGAACTCCTGCTGCTCGGCGCCTTCTTGCAGTTGACCGAGCCGATGTGAGGTCGAGCGGGCGAGTCAGGCAATCAGCGATGCCACGAGGACCAGGGGCAAAGAGACGATGGAGGCCATCGAGGTCACCACCGTCATCGTTTTCAGGGCGCCCCTCGTCGAGAGGCCGAGCAGCGCTTTGTACATCCAGAAGAAGTTGCTGTTGACCTGGAGGGCAAAGAGTGAACCCGACGCGATGGCGAGGCCGATGACGATCGGTGCGACATCGATCTGGCCGAGGATCGGCGCGATGATGCCGGCGGCCGTGATCGCCGCCACCGAGACCGAGCCGATCGCCAGGTGCAGCAGCGCGGCGATGAACCACGCCAGCAGCACACTGAGCAGCAGCGGGGCGGCAGCATTGACGGTGAAGAGGCCGCCGAGTTCCTTGGCCAGGCCGGTCGACTTGATCACCGCTCCGAGCGATCCGCCGACACCGGTGACGAGCAGGATCTCGCCGGTGGTCTGTAGGCCGGTGCTGAAGGCGTCGCTCGTGCGCGCGGACCCCACATTCCTGCGGGCCATGACATAGGCGCCAACGAGGCCGATGAAGAGCGCAATATTGGCGTTGCCGAAGAAGGCGATCACCTCATTGGAGAAGCCGCCGAGATCGGCAAAGGCCCCGAAGGCGATCATGAGCAGCGGCACGATGATCGGCAGAACCGCGATGCCCAAGGAGGGCCGGCGCCGACCGTCCGCGAGATCTTCCGCGGCAGCTGCGTCGACGGCTTCCTCCTCGAGCATGGCCTCGGACGGGTCCTCATCCTGTTCGGGGCTCCAATAGCGCATCCGAAGCAGGAGCCCGAACAGCCAGACCGTGAGCAAGGCTGTCAGCGGGCCGATGACTATGCCGAAAAGCATGTAGGTGCCTAACGGGATGCCGAGTAGACCGGCGATGGAGATGGCCGCAAGCCCGGGGATGACAAAGACATAGCCGCAGAAAATGCCGGTGCCGAGGGCGCCGGCGAGATAGGGCAGCCCTCGCTCCCCCACCATCGGCGCCGAGGAGCGGGCCACCGGGGAGGCGAGAACGACCTGCACATCGACATAGATCGAGGGAAAGATCGTCGAGAGTGCCCCCGCAAGGGCATACGGCAGCCGTTTGCCGGGCACAACGCGGACCAGCGCCTCGACCATCGTCTTGAACGCACCCATCGCGTGCAGGAGCGCCCCGATGAGCACGCCGAAGCCAATGAGCAGTCCGATCTTGGCCATGATGTCTCCGAACCCGCCAGTGATGGCCTCGACCGTCTTGGTGAAGCCGACGCCGGAGGCGAGGCCAAGATAGAGGCAGGAGACGATGAGGGAGATGATCGGGTCCACCTTGAAGCGAATGATCAAGGTGATGACGACGATGATGGCGATGGCGGTGTGGATCCCGATGACCATGCCGAACTCCCCTTCTCGCGCCTCGCCACCTCGCTGTGCCGAGTCCTGACCCCTATCCTTGCCCGGATCGCGGTCCGGCGCTGCACTTGGTGGGGAGAAAGGATCGGTTGGCAAAGACCGGTCGATGGCCAGGCACGAGGTGGTGTCTCGCCCCTATGGTCGTGGGGAGGGCGTCGTCACCTCGGCGCGCTAACCAGGGATGGGAGTTCGACCATGACAACTACCCGCACGCGGATGTATGCCGGGGCCGCCGCCGCAGCCACGGCCCTTAGCCTCCTCGCGGGCGCGACGAGCGCCACTGCCGAGAGCAGTGAACCCGAGCCCACCGCCGGCGCGGCGCCCGATCCCGCCACGGCCCGCGCGGACCTGCCACCGGCCACGACGGGATTCTGCGCGTTCACCCCGATGGCGGATCAGACCTATTCGACCTGGGTGGGGCTGCCGCCGGACCCGAAGCGTCCGCGCCAGTGGGGGGCCGATCTTGTCACGCTGGAGACGAATCAGGGCAAGATCACCATCGTCTTGGACCGCACGAAGGCACCGTGCGCGGTCGAGAGTTTCGTCTTTCTCGTCAAGCAGGGCTACTTCAACAAGACCAAATGTCACCGGCTGACCGCCTATCACACCCCGCCCTATGCCCTCTCGGTCCTACAGTGCGGCGATCCTCTCGGCACCGGCTGGGGCGACCCGGGCTATTGGTTCCGGGATGAGTTCAAGGGCGTCAACGCGCTCCCGAACTGGCCCGACTTCCCCGACGGCAGCCGCAAGAACTATGTCCGCGGCACGTTGGCCATGGCCAACGCTGGCCCGGACACCAATGGCAGTCAGTTCTTCTTGGTGTATGACGATTCCCGCCTCCGCCCGGACTACACCGTCTTCGGCCGCGTCACCGCCCCCGGCATGGCCGTCCTGGACAAAATCGCCAAGGCCGGCGTCAAGCCCGGGGAGGAGTATTACCCCGAGGACGGCGCCCCCGCCCTCCCCGTCCGCATCATGACCGCACGGCGCGGCGGCGCGTAGTCCTCCGATTGCCCGCTTCATCTCCCCCGCTTCCCCTCTTCGACGATCTGCTTCTGCTCGTTAGATTGGGCGCATGGCGGACCAGGGCAGGGTGATCGGGGCTGCGGACGTGCCGGCCCTCTTGCTGGCCGCGGTCCCGAGGCTGCGAGCGCAGTGGTCGGACATCGAGCTAGAACACGCTGACGAGGGCTCGCCCGGTGGTCGCCTCGGCTATCTGGATGCTGGCTGGGTTGTCGCTCATCTCGCCGATCGCCTGGCCGCCGGCGACACCGCCGACTTCGGGGCAGCCTTTGCCCTCATCGAGGATCTGATCCGCCGCGGCGATCCGTATGTCGTCGACCTCGCGGTGGTCGGTTATCTCGAGGGCTTGCAATCGAGCGCCGTGACCCAGTTCGGGCTCGACCCGGAAGCCTTCCGGCCGTGGCTCGGTCCGAAATCGGCGGCGGCCTGGGAGTCACTCATTCGTTTCTGGGAGGCCAGCGTCCCGGAGGGCGAGACAGAATGACGGCAGTTGGACGGCGATGTCAACGCATGGTGGCAACGGTCATTCCCTCCGGTGATTCGCCGTGGCCCCATACTCCTGAAACAGCAACTGTTCAATGACTAACGACACGCGCCACTAGCCTCCGGCTCTGATGCTCCTATTGCGTGTCAAGCCTTTGGGGAGGACACGCAATAGGAGCATCAGTCTCGGACGCCGCCCTGCCAAAAGCACTCGCTGTCGGGGCCAAAGCGCTCCGCAGCGCCCTCGCACTGTGCCGATCAGCGGCAGACCTCTACCAGAACACAGACGATGCCTCCCGCACCCTGATCCTGCAAGTCCTCTTCGTGACGCTCTACATCGACAAGCATGCTGACGTCACCGAGGCGGTCCCGACCCCAATCGTGGAGGACATCCTCCAGGCCTACGCCGACGGGCAGCATGAGCACGACCTGGCCGGGAGCCACGCCCGCCGGGCAACACAGGCGCCAACAACCGAGAACCCCCGCCAAAGCGAGGGTTCCGACCGACTCAGTCTCTCGAACTACCTCCGTGGCGTTGAACTGGCCACGGTTTCGAGTAAGCGGGTCATGGTGGAGCTGAGGGGATTCGAACCCCTGGCCTTCTCATTGCGAACGAGACGCGCTACCAACTGCGCCACAGCCCCAGATGCGAGGAAACCTTAACACTGGGCCCGCTGCATACCGAATCCGGGGCCGCGGGGGGCCGCGACGCCGGGAGCATCGAGTGGGGGGTGACGACACGTTCGCGACGCGAAAGCGTGTCGTAAGCCCCCACTCGACATCAGGTGGCCTCGGTTGGTTCCTCCGCTTGGTCCTCGGCCGCCGCGACGTCCGCGTCAACGCGGGCTTCCTGCGCCGGCGTGAGCAGGTCATCCACGTTCTCGGGCGGCGGCACGCTGTCGGCGAGCAGATGGTGGCCGACGGCGTTGACGACCGCAGCGACCGGCACGGCGATCAAGGCCCCGACAATGCCCCAGACGATGACGCCGCCTGCGATGGAGAGGATGACCGCCAGGGGATGCACGCGCACGGCTCGGCCGAGCAGGAAGGGCTGAAGGACGTGACTCTCGATCTGCTGCACGCCGATGACGATGCCGAGCATGATCAATGCCTGCACGGGCCCGAGGGCCACGAGGGCGAGTAGCACGGCCACGATGCCGCTGAGCAGGGCACCGATGACGGGGATGAACGCGCCGAGGAAGACCAGCAGCGCGATGCCGCTGGCAAAGGGCACCCCGAGGATCGCGGCCCCGACCCCGATCCCGGTGGCATCGGCGGCGGCGACCAGGATCGTCGCCTTGCAGAAGGCCTGCAACTGACCCCAGGCAATGATCCCGCTGGAGGCCACCCGCTCCCGCGCGCTGCGGGGGAAGAGCCGCACGATCCACGCCCAGATGCGCGGGCCTTCGAGCAGGAAGAAGAACAGTGTGAACATCGAGATGAAGAAGCCAGCGACGATATGGGTGGCCGTCAGGCCGGCCTGGGCGGCCGTGCCGCCGAGGTCGCTCCCGCTGCTCGTCACAGCATCCCGGGCGCGCTGGAAATACTCGCTGAACTGGCTGTCGGAGATGTGGAAGGTCGTGCCAATCCAGTTGCGGATCTGGTCGATGCCCTCGCCGACTTGGGTGGTGATGTCCGGGAGTTGGCTCGCGAACTGCGTGCCCACGAAGGTCATCAGTCCGGCGAGGACGGCGAGCGTGCCGAGCACCGTGATGGCCGCCGCCAGTCCGCGCGGCAGGGCCGAGTTCAGGCGCCGGAAGACGGGGTGCAGCAAGGCGGCCAGCAAGGTCGCGACGATGACGGGCACCACGATCTCGCTCAAGTGGCCGATCAGCCAGCCGAGCAGCGCCACGGCCGCCGCGATCACCAGGAACCGCCACGACCACTCGCTGGCCCTGCGCACTCCCGGGGGAACGCTCTCGCCCTGCGTCTGTGTCTCGATCACGCGGCAGAGCCTATCCGGGGCTCCCGAGGGCCCGTATGCCGTGTGGCCAGCCCCCGCTCCGCATACGCTCCATGCGCGGGTGAGAACTAAGCGTTCGCGAGGCGCGGTGCGTCAGCCGGAGGCGAGCCGGGCGCGTTCGGCGGCGTAGTCGGTCAGGTCGGTGACCTCCTCGGCATACGGGCTGGCGATGTCGTCATCCTCATCGGCGACCGGATCGGCATAGACAGCCTTGGCCTTCATCGTGTAGGTGGGCGGCGGCACCGGGACCGGCTGCCAGCCCTCGCGAGCGGCGGCATCGGCGGCCTCCTGCTTCTCGACCGCCTCGATGGCGGCGAGGTCATAGAGCTTCTCGCGCATCGCGACGGGCGCCGACGACTCGGGGGCGGCGGTCACCGGCTCGACGCTGCTCGCGGAAGGCCTCGGGGCGCGGACGAAACGTGAGGGCGCGGCGCCGTGAGGTGATGTCGGGCGATG
>Ga0075158_10002051_pt1 | contig 14862 bp, 11 predicted proteins | sample JI91814BDNA_FD_70968 | JGI IMG/M metagenome (GOLD analysis project Ga0075158, IMG submission 70968) | Wastewater effluent complex algal communities from Wisconsin, to seasonally profile nutrient transformation and Carbon sequestration -... | ecosystem: Engineered > WWTP > Effluent > Algae... | reverse complement strand
AGGGCTGACCACCCTGCGAGGGTGGAGGCCTCGGCGGCGATCACAGCCAGCGCTGGTCTGTGCGATCCGATCGCGTTCCCGAGCAGGCTGGCGACGAGGTCGGCATGGGCGTATAGGAGCTCGCCGCGCGCGGCGGAGCCGACTCGTCGATCCAGCAGCCGGAGATGTCGGGTCTCGATGTCGAGCAGTTCGATGACGCCGAGATCGACAGTCACCAGCTCGAGCCCGCGGTCCTCGTCGTCCTCGTGGGATGGGTCGGCGGCGGTAAATCCGAGCTCCGCCGCAGTCGCCTCATAGATCGTGGCGAATGCGTCGCGATACGAGGGGACGGTGACCTCGCGTTCGCCGGCCTCCCAGTAGGCGAACATGCGCTTCAACGAGGCGCCTAACGGTGGTTCCGCACCTAACTCTGTTGCAGCGGAATGGAATCGGCGCATGGCCGCCGCTTGCGTCCAGCCCTTCCTCAGCCGAGCCGCCCGCAGCGGCGAGTCACCAGTAGTCACCGTCAGTCACCTTCCTGGAGCAGTCCCGGGCGAGCAAGTCTGAGGCTCCGCTCACCACGGGAGGGTTCATGTCGAAGGCCCCAGCGCCGTCCACCAACCGCACCAAGCCGCGGTCCCGGGTCTCAAGCGTCCAAGGGGTCATGCATCCATCGTGCGCAGATCTTCCGCGGACGGGCGGAGCGAAATTCGGTCCTGTGGATAACTCCCCAAGTGACCTCTGGGTGGGGTATCCGGCTTTGGGAGGTGGTTCGTCCACAACCAGGGCACGAGCCCTCGATCAGGGCCATCTCGGCGAGGTGAAGTTGCTCGAGCCCGGCGCACATCGAGAGACCACAACTGGAAGGAAGCCCAAGATGTTCAGTGACCATGACGGCATTCACCAACTCGCCGCGGCGCTCACCGAATGCACCGACCTCTCGGTGCCGTCGGACGCCCGGGACCGTCTCTGGCTGGCCCTGCAAGGGACTGTCTGCACCAAGGGCCGCGTCCACATCCGGCCCTACGGTGCCCGAGAGGCGGTCGAGGTCACGGAGGAGCACAGCGACCTCGAGCTGATCACCGCCTATACCTACCTGCGCGATCACGAGCAGGAGCTCCGCAAGTTGCCCTGCCATGACTTGGCTTTCAAGCTTCGCGCCGTCGCGACGAAGCACGGAGGCGGGTCTGCGCGTGCCGCCCAGAGCGACTCGATGTGCGGCGTGACCAAGGTTGGCCGTGGCGACTCGATCATGTTCGTCCGGCGCGAGTACGACCAGTGGGCGGAGATCGCGTGATGGCCAGCAACTTCCTCACGTGGATGGCCGCCGAGTTCCGACTGCGCCCGGAGGAAGTCGAGGGCCTCCGGCTCGGGCCCGCCCTCGAGGCCTACATCACGCGCATGGAAACGGCCACGGCTCATGGCGCCATCGACCCCCTCGATGTCATCTCCCGCGGGAAGGCAGGCGGCAACTCCAGAGCTGCGACCAAGCGAATGCTGGAGGAGCTCGCGTACAAGCCGCACCAGAGCGAGGCGATCCACCGGATGATGGCCGACCGTCCGGACGGCCAGCCCGGACTGCTCCGGATGTATCGCGACCAAAAGGAGGCCACTGAGGCGGAACGCAGGTACGTGCGACGTCAGGCCGCGACGGTCCTCTACGGCCCGGAGGGTTCCCAGCAACGCCAGCGCCACGCGATTGCCGGCGGCTCCAAGCGGGTCACAGCTCCGGCGCGGCGACCCGAAGCGAGGCTAGATCTGGGTGCGTGACGAGCGCCTCGGGACCGTAGAGCGCCCACACGGCTGCGACGAGGATGGCCGGCAGAGCCGGCCCGCCGAGCATCCGCGGCCGACCGTCGCCGAAGTCGAGAACGAGCGAGCCCTCGGTCGGCTTCGCGGAGATGCCGACGACAACGCTCCACCACAGCGACGCGAGTTCGCCATTGGAGAGGCGGGCGATGAGGCGCCGGTCTGTGATCACCAGCGACACCCACTCCGGCTGCAGACAGGTGGCATCGATGCGGATCCCGAGCCAAGATCCGACATGGCGGAATGCCGTCTCGCCGGGCTGGAGGACGAGGCCCAGCGCGGGCGCGTCGACCCACGCAGACGGGGCAAGCCGGGTCAGCTCGAGAGCGAGGGCGCGGGCATCCAGGACCTCCGGCGCAAGCTCCGCGTGCGTCGTGGTCATCGGGTCACCTCCCGTTCGGCCGTCCATAACCTCAACTGTCCCTTGGGGGCACGACGCGAGTAACCCAGAGACGGATCCTGCCCCCGCCCGTGGGTTTGTCGGCCATGGTTCGCCAAGAGAACTACGGACGCGAGCCGCGGGGCACAACGGGGGCACACACCTCTCGCAATTACCCACGACCAACCACGAGCGACGACGCGGCTCCACGCAGGTCCAGACGGGCATGACGGGATCTGCAGGCGCTGGGATGGAACTCCTAAAGCGGGTGTCGGACGTTCGAATCGTCTCGGGGGCACTACGCCGCTGCCGCTTGCGAGGCGCACCCCTCTGGCACGGCTAGGAAGCGAGTCGAGCGAGTGCGTCCAGGGCGAGCGTGAAGCACTGCTCGGGCGGGTTAACCAGGCCGGCGCCGACCTGGCCGGTGCCGGCGACCCGGCCGGCCATGCCGGTGTTGATCTGCGGCAGGATGCCGGTGCGCACGACCTTCGTGACGTCGATTCCCATTGGGGTGCCGCGGAATTCGAGGATCGGGATTTGGTAGCTCGCGTGCTCGCCTTGAGTGATCGCGTACATCTTCTGCGTCGCTTGCAGCGCGAAGGGCACGTCCCCACCGACGAATTTCACGATGGCCGGAGCCGCCGCCATGGCCACGCCGCCGATGCCGGCGGTCTCGGTGATGGCAGAGTCTCCGATGTCGGGATTCGCGTCCTCCGGGCCGTAGGACCCGAGGAAAAGACCCTCCGGCGTGTTGGCCGGCCCGGTGAACCACTGCTCGCCGGTGCCGGACACGCGGATGCCGAAGTCGGTGCCATTGCGCGCCATCGTCGTCACGATGCTCGAGCCCGGGATGCCGTGCGCGGCGAGCGTCGCGAGCTTGCACGCGGGCATACCGAGATTGAGGAAGAAGTGCTCGTTTGCGCCCGAAAAGCGCACGGCCTCAGCGATATCCGTTGGCGAACCGTCGGCCGTGATCAGGTGCGGAAGCAACTCGCGGAGCAACATCAGCGAGCCGGCGCGGTTACGGTTGTGGCCCTCGTCGCCCATCTGCAGCATTTGGGCGATGATCGCCTTGATGTCGATCCGCTCGGCCTTGCGCGCCGCCTGCTGCAACAACGGCCCGAGGACCGAGTTCATCCAGTGCAGCCGGTCGATGACCTCCGGGCCGTAGGCGCCATAGCGCAGCACCTTGCCCAGTCCTTCGTTGAGCGAGCACCAGGACCGGTTGTCGTGCACCGGGTCGTGCAACTCGTAGACCCACATGGTCGGGCTGATCACACCGGCCATCGGGCCCACCGCATCGCGATGGTGGCAAGGCTCGAACGTGATGCCTTCTCCCGCAGCGAGTTTCGCCTCGGCTTCCTCCGGTGTCGCGGCCATGCCCTCGAAGATCATCGCGCCGATCAGCGCACCCCTCATCGGTCCGCTGGCTCGCTCCCACTCCAGCGGCGGACCGGCGTGCAGGAAGGTCCCGCGCTCCAGGCCCAAGGCCTCGGCCGCCGGGCGCACGTCCACCAGGTCGGCGCCGGCGGCGGTCATCCGCTCGAACGCCAGCTGGTTGGCCGCCTCGCGTCGCGAGTCGAGCAGGACGCTGCGGATGTCTGCCGGGTTCGCGCCGGCCAGCGGCGGCTGCCAGCGCGTCTCGATCACCCGCACCGCCTGGGCGACGAGCGCCTCGCTGAACAGGCCCACGCCGACCGTCGCGACGACCGGCTCGGCGGGCAACCCCGCCGGATTGCCCGTATGCCGTGGCCCGCCATCCGCGGCTGGCTCGCCTTCCGTAGTCGGGTCGCCTTCCGTGGCAACGGATGACGTCGCCTCCGCTACGGCAACGCCGAGTAGGGAAACGGCCGCGCGCGCGGCTTCGGCATTCGAGAGGTACACCCTGGCTCCCGCGGCAACGAGCGCCGTGGCACAGGCCTCCAGGCCCTGCGGGTCGCCCTGCGTGCCCACGAGCGCCACCACCACCGGCAACTCCCGACCCGCGAGCGCAGCGCTCGCCCGGGCCGACCGGATCGCCTCGGCCAGATCACCGGCCGGATCGGGATGCGAGCCATAGCCGAGCACCAGATCGAGCAGGAGCACACCGCACGTCGGATCCTGGCCTTCAGCGCGGATCCGCTCGGCGCGCAGGGACGGGTCGATCATCGGGTGCGCGCGCCCGCGCGTCAGGCCGTCGTCGCCGAAGTCGATGACCACATGCCCACCCTCGGCGGCCAGGTCGCCGCCTAGGGCAAGTTCGGGCGCGAGCGGGATATTCGAGCGGATCGCGCCGAGCGCTGAGCCGGCGATGAGCATCGCTTCGTCGGCGAGCGTGCCTCCGCAGAAGAGCCCGCGCAGGCGCGCGCCGTGCCCCGCCGCAGGCGAAGCTCCCGCAGGTGCCTCGCCCGTGGACCCGCCCACGGCACCCGATCCACGTGCGTCGCCCCAATGCGGCCACGCCGCAGGCAGATTCGCGCCGGTAGCCGCGAGCGCCGACTCGACGGACGCGGTCAGGTCCGGCCGGCCGGCCCCCAGGATCGCCCAGTGCACCGGCTTGCCCATCCCAACGGCATACGTCTCGAGTGCGGCGAGCACCTCGGGCCCAGGCGGCTTCGAGACGACGATGATCGAGGTCGTCCCCTCGTCGGCCGCGAGCATCGCGAGCGCCTGCCGCGTTGCGCGTCCACCGACGGGGGCCGACAGATCGCGACCGCCGACGCCCAGCACGTGACTGACCCCCACGCCGGCTGCGTCGAGCAGACACATCACCTGCTGGGCGCCTGTTCCCGACGCGGCGACCAGCCCGACCGAGCCGGCCGCGACCACGTTCGCAAAGCCCAGAGCCACCCCGCTGACCACGGCCGTGCCGCAGTCCGGCCCCATGACCAGCACCCCGCGCGCCGTGGCCGCATCCTTGAGCGCGACCTCGTCGGCGACCGCGACATTGTCACTGAACAGCATCACGCTGACGCCGGCGTCGATGGCGTCCATCGCCTCGGCGGCGGCGTGCTCGCCGGGCACCGAGATCAGCGCCAGCGACGCGTCACCGGCGGCGATCGCGCCGCCGAGGGTCACCGGCTCGGGCGCCGAGCCGAAGCCGGATGTGTTGCGGGAGTTGGCCGTCAACTCGGCCAGGGCCTGATCCACCGCGGCGAGTCCCGCGTCGGCGGCCTCCGACGTCGCACCGCGCAGCGCGACGACGACGTCGTTCACGCCGATCCCCTCCGGCAGGCTGAAGCCCATGCCGGCGAGCACCTCGAGATTGAGGTCGGTGCCCATCGCGACCTGCGCGGCGCTGATGCCGGGTGTGGTCGCGATGAGCTTCGAGACGTGCATCAGCGTCACGGAGTCGTAGTAGGCGCCCCCGCGGACATCGACGAATTCAGGCACTGAGGCGCTCCTTGGTGAGGTTGGCGATGGTCAGGTTGGCGATGGCGTAGTCAACGCCGCGCAAAAGCGCTGAGCCGGACGTATGCCCGATGTGCGAGACCTGCGCACGCAGCCCGTTGGTGGGCCGGCCGCGGAGGGCGGCATCGGCATAGGTCACGAGTTCGGGGACGGCGTAGCCGTCGATCGCCGCCGCGACTAGGGACGCGGACAGGGCGGTGGTGCGGTGAAGCAGGCCGTGGGCGACGTCACTCAGGTGCGGATCGCCGGCGGCGTACGCGACCAGGAGGGCGCCGCAGATCTCGTCATCGCCCTCGGGTGTCAGCCCCGGGCCACGTCCGATCCGATCCTCAATCCAGTCGTCCCGCATCACCCCCGACCCACGGGCGCGAGCGCCGCAGGGATGCACCCGGGCGGGTCGCCACGTGCGCACGGCGCGAATCGTGTTGTGCGGGAGCCGGATCTCTGACACGCCCACCTGGAGGGGATCGCCAGCACCTACGCCCCACCGCACCTGCGAGGACGCCACGGGCAGCCGCCACGCGGTCGGCAAGGCCAACCCGTCAGAGGTGACGACGGCCAGCACGCCGTGCTCGGGATGACCGGCATACAGGGCCGTCGGGAAGGCCCCCAGCACCCGCCACGACTTCTCGCCGCGGCCGGAGCCGACCCCGCACGAGGGCGCGAGCGGCGAGCGGGCGGCGAGCAGCATTCCCCGACGCTAGCGGGGACTCGGCGGCAACTCGGATGGAGAATCTTGCCAACGAAGGTAGCTATCTCCTGAAACTTCTGCCGTCTACGATCGGCCAATGGTGAATGTTGCCAACGATCGGACCGGCTCGGGGCTCGACCTTCTCGGAACCACCATGACGCCCGGTGAACTGCCGCCCCAGATCCCGGACACCCTCGCCGAGCCCGAGCTGCGCGCCCTCGCCGGGCAGCTGATCGCTGCCTTGCGTCGTGAGGACGAAGTCCACCGGTCGCTGCTCTCCATCGTGGTGGCCGGCGGCTCCCTGGCCGACCTGTGCGAGGCGCTCGCCGCCCTCATGGAGACCGTCGTCATGATCACGACAACCGACGGCCGGGTGATCGCCCAGGCCGGCGACTCAGCGGCCATCGAGGAGGCGGCAGCCACCTCGGCCTTCGACCCCACCGGCCGGTTCCTCGTCGAGCACGAGATGGTCGGCGAGCGGTCCGGCGACGCCGATTGGGTGCGTCGGGCGACCGTCCGGATCATCGGCGGCAGCGGGGTGGAGGGCCGCATCGTCGCCTTCGCCAAGGATCGGGCCCTGTCGCGCAACGATATTCATCTTCTGGAGCGTTCGGCGACCGTGGCCGCCCTTGCCATTGCCCGCGAGCAGGCCGTGACCGCCGTCGAGAGCAAGTACCGCGCTGAATTCCTTCGCGACGCTCTGGCCGGACGTGCGGGCAGCACGGCCGAGGCCATCGCCCACGCGGACAGCCTCGGTTGGACGCTGACCGACCGGATGGTCGTCGTGGTCGCGGAGACCGATGAGAACGACACCTTCACGCACCGCGACTCCGAGGAGGTCCGCGCCCTTCAGCAGCGCTTCGCCCGCGCCTGGATCCGCGCGGTGGGGGCACGGGATCGCCGGGTTCCGGTGATGGGTTTCAGTCAAGAGATCGTGGCGCTGCTGCCGCTGCCGCCAGAGATGGCGACCGAGAAGATCATGGCGATCGTCACCGACCTCGCCCGCATCGTCCGCGGCGACGGCGGCGGTGGTCGCCGCACCTTCTCCACCGGCGTCTCCCGCCCGATCACGGCGATCGAGTCCCTCCCGATGGCGTATGCCGAGGCCTTGCGGGCTGCCGCCGTCGGCCGCCAGAAACACGGCGCCGGCGCGATCACGCACTTCGACGAGTTGGGGATCTACCGGCTGCTGTCCCTGGTCCCGGATTCCGAAGAACTGCGCCAGTTCGTCACCGATGCCCTCGGCGAGCTGGCCACCGACGACAGCCCGGAGAACGCCGACCTGCGCCTGACCCTCGCCGTGCTCATCGACACCAATCTCAATGTCGCCGAGGCGTCGCGCTTGCTCTTCTTCCACTACAACACGCTGCGCTATCGCATCGCCAAGCTCGAGCGCATCCTTGGCCCCTTCACGACCGACCCACAACTGCGGCTGACGCTGGCTCTCGCCCTCAAGGTGCTTGAGATGCGCGGATTGGCGCAAAGCCGCAGGTCGGCGCCCCATACCTGAGCGTTTCGGCGAGATCACGGGGGGCGGACACGCGGGCAAGTCCTGCCAACGTGGGCATACGTCCCATGTCAGTTACTGCTCGGTTCAGTGCCGCCGCGCGCGCACTAGCGTTCCAACAACCCTGGTGGTGGGTGTGAGACGCGTCTCAAGGACGCCGTAAGAAGTGGGAGTTGCCGATGGCCGCCTTTGGTTGGAAGTTGCATGGTGACGGGAGCCTGACCGGCCCCGATGATGTCGTCGCTCCCGACGAGCGCCTCAGCTGGGCCAAGACCGTCGGTCTGGGCGCTCAGCATGTCGTCGCCATGTTCGGCGCGACCTTTGTCTTCCCTCTGGTCATGGGGCTGAACCCGCAGCTGGCAATCATGATGAGCGGCATTGCGACGATCATCTTCTTGCTCATCGTCGACGGAAAGGTCCCCTCCTATCTCGGGACGTCGGCATCCTTCGTCGGCGCCGTCGCCGCGATCCGCGCGCAAGAAGGCGCCACCTCGGCACGCGTCACTGGCGCCATCATGATCGCCGGCATCGTGCTGGCTCTTGTCGGCGTTGCCATTCACTTCCTCGGGTCCGGTGTCCTGCACCGAGTGCTACCGCCGGTCGTGACCGGCGCGGTCGTCATGCTCATCGGCTTCAACCTCGCGCCGGTGGTTGCCGGCATCTATTGGCCGCAGGATCAATGGGTCGCACTGCTCACGATGCTCTTCACCATCGTCGTCGCCGTCGCCTTCAAGGGCTTCATCGGCCGCATCTCGGTCTTCCTCGCGCTGATCTTCGGCACCGCTCTTTCGTGGATCCTGGACAAGACCGCCGGCCCGATCACGTCGGTCCTCGGTGGGGCAACCGAAGCGACCGAGCACGTGCGGTGGAACACCTCGGGAGTGGGCTCGGCGTCCTGGTTGGGCCTGCCCCTCAAGACGACGACCGGGGCGGATGGCATGGAGGTGGCCGGCTGGCACATGCCGAGCTTCTCCATGGCGGCGATCCTGCTCGTCCTGCCCGCCGTTATCGCGCTGATCGCGGAGAACACCGGGCACGTCAAGGCCGTCGCCGAGATGACCGGCAAGGACCTCGACCCGATGATGGGACGCGCTATCGCCGGTGACGGCGTCGGCACCACCCTCGCCTCCTTCGTCGGTGGCTCGCCGACCACCACGTATGCCGAGAACATCGGCGTCATGGCGGCCACCCGCGTCTACTCGACAGCTGCCTACTGGGTCGCCGCCTTGGTCGCAATCATCTTCGGCTTCTCCCCGAAGTTCGGGGCCCTCGTCTTCTCCATCCCCGGCGGGGTCCTCGGCGGCATCACCGTGGTGCTCTACGGCATGATCGGCCTGCTCGGCGCCAAGATATGGAAGGAGAACGGGGTGGACTTCGGCAACCCGATCAACCTCGTCCCCGTCGCGGCCGGCATCATCATCGGCGTCGGTGACGTCCAGATGAAGTTCACCGACAACTTCAGCCTCGGCGGCATCTCGCTGGGCACGATCGTCGCGGTGGGTGCCTACCACCTGGCTAAGGCGCTCGCTCCTGCGGACCTGCGCACCCGCGCCGACGGCGCGCTGATCGCCGTCGGTGACTACACCTATGGCGACAGCGACGGGATCGACGACCTGCTCCAGGACGACAATCCCGAGGACTTCTACGGCCGCCGCCCCCAGGGCTGACCCGAACCCGGCCGGCAGCCCCGAGGGCGCGTCCCTCGGGGCTGCCCCCATTCCCCCTTCCCCTTGATGAGTTTGGACGGCAGGATCGAGCGATGAAGCCCGCACCCTTCGCGTATCACGCCCCGCGAAGCCTCGATGAGGCCGTGGCCGTGCTCGGCGAGGTCGGTCACGACGGCAAGGTGCTCGCGGGTGGCCAGAGCCTCATCCCGATGCTGTCCATGCGCCTGGCCGCCCCGGCCCACCTGATCGACATCAACCAGGTCGCCGGCCTCGATACCGTCACCGTCACCGAGGATGCCGTACGCGTCGGTGCGACCGTCCGCCACCGCGACGTCGAGCGCTCCGACGAGGTGTATGCCGCACTTCCCCTCCTGCGGCAGGCTCTCCTCAACGTGGCGCACCCTGCGATCCGCAACCGCGGCACGACCGTGGGCTCGATCGCCCATGCGGACGCCGCCGGCGAGATGCCGTCGATCGCTGTGCTGACCGATGCCATCGTCGAGGTGCAGGGCCCGGCGGGCGCGCGAGAGATCTCCGCGCATGACTTCTTCGCGGGCCCGTTGGAGATCGCCATTGGGGCCGACGAGGTCGTTGTCGCGGTCCGCTTCGGCCGCTTCCCGAGTGGCACCCGCACGGGTTTCACCGAGTCGGCCCGACGCCGTGGGGATTACGCACTCGCCGGCGTGGGAGTTGCGCTCACGTGTCAGGAGGGGGCGATCGCGCGGGCGCGAGCGGCATACGTCTCGGTCACCGATGTGCCCAGCGTTCTCGATCTGACGGCGGTACTCGTCGGGACCACCCAGGCGGACGTGGCGGCGCGCGCCGACGATCTGATCGGTGCGGTGCGCGCGCACGTGCAGCCCGAGTCCGATATCCACGCGAGCGCGGACTACCGGCGCATGCTCGCCGGCGAACTGACTCGCCGACTCGTTGCTGAGGTGATGGCCCGATGACCGAGACGACCTATGGCGCCGACGTGCTGATCCCGGTGCAGGTCACCGTCAACGGCGTCGGCTGCAGCGCCTCGGTGCCCGCGCGCCGGCTGCTCTCGGATTTCCTGCGCCACGACCTGCGGCTGACCGGCACGCATGTCGGCTGTGAGCATGGCGTTTGCGGCGCGTGCACAGTGCTTCTCGACGGCCGGCCGGTGCGCTCCTGTCTGATGTTCGCCGTGCAGGCCATCGGGCGCGACCTGACGACGGTGGAGGGCTGCGGCACGATCGACGCGATGGGACCCGTCCAGCAAGCCTTCACCGAATGCCACGGTCTCCAATGTGGTTTCTGCACACCGGGTTTCATCACGACAATCACGGCCTACCTCGCCGAGAACCCCACCCCCAGCGAGGAGGAAGCGCGCGAGGCGGTGTCGGGGAATCTGTGCCGGTGCACCGGATATCAGAACATCGTCACGTCGGTCCTGCGCGCCGCGGAGATCATGAACCGGCGAGCGGAGGAGCAGCGATGACCACCAAACTCTTCGGTGCGCCGGTGCAGCGCCGTGAGGATCCGCGCCTGGTGACCGGGGGCGGACGCTATCTGGACGATCTCGGGCATACGGCCTATGAAGCGGCCTTCGTCCGCAGTCCGCACGCGCACGCGCGGATCACCGATATCGACGTCAGGGACGCCCTCGACACCCCAGGCCTGATCGGCATCTGGACGCACGAAGATCTCGAGGGTCAGGTGGGGGAGTGCCTGCCGCTGCTGATCCCGCACCCCGCGCTGACGGCGCCACGCACCGGCTATGCCCTCGCCAAGGACACCGTCAACCACGTCGGCGAGGCGATCGTCCTCGTCGTCGCCGAGGATCGCTACGCCGCCGAGGATGCGGTGGCCCGAATCCGCGTGGACTACGACTTCCTGCCCGCGGTCGTCGGTCTCGAAACTGCCCGTGCAGCAACGGATCTCGTGCATGTCGACGCACCCGGGAATGTCTCGGCGCATATGGTCCAGGAGGTCGGCGACGTCGATGCGGCAATGGGTGGTGCCCCGCGCCGGCTGAAGCTGGATCTGTCCATCGAACGCAGCGCCTGCACGCCGATGGAAGGCAAGGGCGTGTATGCCGTCTGGGACAGTGACGCCGAGCGCCTGACCATCTGGTCCTCGACCCAGACATCGACCGGCGTGCGTGCGGCCGTGGCTGCGCGCTTGGGATTGCCCCTGGCCAAGGTCGACTGCATCGCGCCAGACGTGGGAGGCGGCTTCGGCGTCAAGATCATGCACCCCTGGCCCGAGGAAGTTCTGATCCCTTGGGCCGCAAGGCTTCTCGGGCATCCGGTGAAGTGGACCGAAGATCGCCGCGAGCACTTCATCTCCTCGGCGCACGAGCGCGGACAGTTGCAGGAGGTCGAGGTCGGCTTCGACGACGAGGGCCGGATCCTTGCGCTCGACGTGAAGTTCTGGCACGACAACGGGGCGTACACGCCCTACGGGATCATCGTCCCGATCATCACCTCGACCCAGCTGCTCGGGCCCTACAAACCCGGCACCTATCGCGTCGAGTTCTGGTCGCTCTACACCAATACCGTTCTCGTGACACCTTATCGGGGCGCGGGCCGGCCGCAGGGCTGCTTCGCGATGGAGCGGACCATGGACGCCATCGCCGACGAGTTGGGGCTGGATCGGGCCGAGGTGCGCAGCCGCAACTTCATCCTCCCCGAGGAGATGCCCTACGACCACGGGTTGATGTTTCAGGATGGCCGGCCGCTCAAATACGACAGCGGCGACTTCCCCGCTTCGCTCGCCAAGCTCAAGGCGCTCGTCGGCTGGGACGACTTCGCGGACTATCGGGCGCGGGCCGAGGCCGAAGGGCGCACGGTCGGGCTCGGCATCGGCTGCTATGTCGAGGGCACCGGCGTCGGGCCTTATGAAGGCGCGCACATCGTCATCGAGACCAGCGGGCGAGTCAACGTCGCGACGGGCCTGACGACGCAGGGCCAGGGCCATCAGACGGCCTTTGCCCAGATCGTCGCCGATGAGCTCGGTGTGCCCCTGGAGTCGGTTTATGTCACGACTGGCGACACGCGTCGAATGCCTTATGCCGTAGGCACTTTCGCGTCTCGGGCCGCCGTGATGTCCGGCAATGCGATCGCGTTGGCGGCCCGCGCCGTGCGCGCCAAGGCGATCAAGATCGCGGCCGAGGCCCTCGAGGCGGCCGAGGAGGATCTGGAGATCGTCGACGGCATCATCTCGGTCAAGGGCATGCCCGATGCACGGATGCCGATCGGCACCACCGCGGTGCTGTCCAACCCGTTGCGCTATGCCTTCGACGAGGCCGCCAAGGCGGCGACCCAGTTCGCCGGGACCTTCGACCCCGACAAGCCGCCGGTCGCCGACGACGAAGAGCCGGGCTTAGAGGGCAAGGACTTCTACAGCCCGACGCAGGCGACCTTCGCCAACGGCATGCATGCAGCGATCGTCGAAACCGACCCGGTGACCGCCGAGATCCGCATCCTGCGCTACTGCGTCATCCACGACTGCGGCACCATGGTCAACCCGATGATCGTCGAGGGCCAGGTTCACGGCGGCGTGGCCCAGGGCGTCGGTGGCGCGCTCTACGAGCGCATGGTCTACGACGAGTCGGGGCAGTTGCTCAACGCGAGCTTCATGGACTTCCTCATTCCCTATGCCACCGAGGTGCCGCACGTCGAGGCCGATCACCTAGAAACGCCGTCACCGCTGAATCCCTTGGGCATCAAGGGCGCCGGCGAAGCCGGGTGCATTCCGGTAACTGCTGTGATCGCGTCCGCCATCGAGGACGCCGAGGGCTTCCCCATCACCGCGATGCCCATTTCCCCCGTCGAACTGTGGGAGTTGCGGCAACGCCACGAGCGGGGCGAGCTGCCCTCGTTGCGTCGTCGCGCGACCGCTGGCTAGCAAAGGAGCAGACATGAAGATTTCCGGTGCGCACACCCTCAACGCGCCCGTCGACAAGGTGTGGGCGGCCTTCATGGACCCGGCCGTGCTCGCCCGCGTCCTGCCGGGGTGCGAGACCCTCACCGAGACCGGGCCGGACGTCTATGCCATGCGGGTGACCGCAGGTGTCGCCGCTGTTAGGGGGACGTATGACGGCACGGTCGCGATCTCGGACAAGGTCGAGCCCGGTTCGTTCATGATGAAGGCCCAAGGAGCCGGTGGGCCGGGCACCATCGCGGCGGATGTGGCCGTGCGCCTGGCGCCGTCCGCGTCCGGCGGGACCGATCTGACCTATGACGCCGACGCCATCGTCGGCGGGATGATCGGCGGGGTCGGGCAGCGCATGCTCACGGGTGTCACCAAGAAGATGGCCGGCGAGTTCTTCAAGGCGGTCGACGACGACATCGCGGGTGTCCGCGAGGCCGCGAAGGTGCCCGTCGGGGTGGGGGCGTCGCCGGCCGCGGGGGGTGCCGTGTCCGGCGCGGCGGGTGCGGCGGGCGCGGGGGGCGAGGGGGCGGCATACGTCAATCGGCCGGCGGGTGGTGGTGGAACTGCCTTGGGCGACAATGGGTTTGCGCTCGGGGTTGCGGTTGGCGGCCTCGTCGCGCTGGCCGGTGTCGCGCTCGGCGCAGCCATCCGCGGGCTGCGGTGACGCGATGAGAGCCTTCACCGCTGCCGCCGTCCAGATCGCACCCGTCCCCGGGCCGCTCACGCCGGAGTCGATCACCGCGAATCTCGCCAAATGCGTCGCGTTCACGCGTGATTGCGCGGCGGCGACGGGGGCCGATCTGGTCGTGCTGCCGGAGTCGGCGACGACCGGTTTCACCCCTGACTGCAGCACCGAGGCGCTGTGGGACCTGGTCACTGACCTGCCCGGCCCGATGATCGAGCCGCTCCAGGCGGTCGCGCGCGAGTTGGGCGTCGTCGTGTGCGTGGGGACCTATGAACGCGGCCCCGAGCGCGGGGTCGTCTACAACTCTTCGGTGCTGATCGACCGCGACGGATCGCTGCTCGGTGTCTATCGCAAGACGCACCCGTTCTGCTCCGAGATCGTCACCGGCGGGGGGTGGGTCACTCCCGGCGACACCGTCGCGGTGTGTGACACCGACCTCGGCCGGATCGGGATGATCATCTGTTTCGACGGCGACTATCCGGAGTTGTCGCGGATCCAGGCCGTGCAGGGGGCAGAGGTCATCTGCCGGCCGTCCGCGCTCCTGCGCTCGGCGGACATCTGGGAGTTGACCTCGCGGGCGCGGGCCTATGACAACCACGTCTATCTGATCGGTGCCAATGCGGTCGGGGCAGACCCGGCGGGCGTGCTCTACTTCGGCAACTCGCACATCGTCACCCCGATCGGGCACATCGTCGCCAAGGCGGCGACCCACGAGGGCTGGGTCAGCGCCCGGCTGGACCCGGCGGAGGCAATGGCCTCGCTGACGCCGGGGTCCAACATCAGGCAGGCCTTCGATCACCTGCGTGACCGCAATCTCGACCTGATCGCCAAGCACCTCGCCGATCTGACCGC
>Ga0075158_10002049_pt1 | contig 14873 bp, 12 predicted proteins | sample JI91814BDNA_FD_70968 | JGI IMG/M metagenome (GOLD analysis project Ga0075158, IMG submission 70968) | Wastewater effluent complex algal communities from Wisconsin, to seasonally profile nutrient transformation and Carbon sequestration -... | ecosystem: Engineered > WWTP > Effluent > Algae... | reverse complement strand
CAGGGCGACTATGCGATCTTCAACCTGAAACTGGGCTTTGAGAGAGACGGGCTCGGCATCGAGTTCTGGGCGCGCAATGCGCTGGACGTTCAGACATTCCAGATCGCGTTCGACGGGCCGTATCAGGGTTCGGCGCCGACCGCCGCCAACCCCAACCCGGCATCGTTCAGCCAGATCGGCGCGTTCCTGAACGAGCCGCGGACGTTGGGCGTCACGCTGAAGACCAGATTCTGAAAGGAAAGGGCGCGGCCAACGAGCCGCGCCCTCACCTTGAAATCGTCCGTTTACGGATAAATCAGGCTGATCGTTTCGGCGATGCAGGCCGGGCGATCCTTGCCCTCGATTTCGATGGTGATTTCGTTGGTGAGCTGCAGCCCGCCGCCCTTGGGCTCGGCGCCCAGGAGCTTCTGCTTGGCGCGCACTTTGGAGCCGACCGGCACCATGTTGGTGAAGCGCACCTTGTTCGAGCCGTAGTTGATGCCACGGCTGACACCCTCGATCGACATGATCTGCGAGCCGAGCCAGGGGATCAGCGACAGCGTCAGATAGCCGTGGGCGATGGTGCCGCCCATGAACTGCTTGGCTTTCTCGACATCGACATGGATCCACTGATGGTCGCCCGTCGCGTCGGCGAAGGTGTTGACGCGTTCCTGGGTAATCTCGACCCACTCGCTGGCGCCGATCTCCTGGCCGACCAGGCTCTGGACGTCGTTGTAGTGAACTTTTTTCATGGTGCTTTTCCTCCTTAGTGGGGTTCGCCGGTTTCCCCGGTGATTTCGGTGACGGCTGAGAATAGCGCCTCGACGTAAGGGTCCGCCACGCCCATCCGCTTCAGTTCGGCATGGCAGCGGTAGAGATAATCGCGATTGTTCCCGGCCTGGCCCTCAGCCGTCGCGATACGCCGGGCCTGCTCGTCGAGCGGCAGTGTACCGGCATAGCGGTTATGGGACTTGTTGATGACGAAGGTGATGGCGCGGACGGGGCCGTCATCGGTGTCGCAGTCGATCCAGACGGGGGTGTAGGCGCCGGACAGCATCTCGCGCATCCACAGGATGGTGGTCTCGCTGTCCACACACGCGCGGTCGATCCGGTGCACGACGCCGGTCATGCCCTCGCCCGGCTCGATCGCCAGCATGAGGCCCGGTTTGTCGGGCATGGCCCGGCCGATGATAAGCTGAAGGCAGAAGGAGCGGGTCCAGCCGGTGACGCGGGCAGGGCGGCTTTCGGTGACGTTGAGCGCCGGGTTCCACATCAGCGAGCCATAGCCGAAGACCCAGATATCCTCGCCCGGCGTGTGTTCGGCGAGAATGGCCTGGCGCGAGGCCTCGCGATCCTCGGCGCTGATGAAGGTCCAGAGGCCAGATTTCGCCACCTGTTCGGTGAGATAGGCGATCCGTTCCGGCGTGAAGGCTTCGCGGCGCAGCAGGCCGTTCGCGTCGCGCTGGAAGGCGGAACGGCTCTCGTCGAAACCTTCGGGAAGGGCCGGTTTGCCGGTCGGCTCAGTCATGGCACGCACTGTGAAACCCAAGGCTTGGCCGATGCAAGCCGCCGATCGCAGATATGGGGGCCTGCCGCCGCGTCACCACAACGACTCGTTTGGCGATTTTTTCGGAGTCGTCATTCGTTTGTCAGTTTTCGCGAAGGGGGTGGCCATATGTAGGGCCGGAGGCAGGGCGGGACACAACGACTCGTTTTGCCGATGTCGTGCGTATTCGTTTGTCAGTTTTTCATCACGAGGCTGTTGCGAATCCATTTCCTCCCTGGCGCCCGGCATGGGTGACAGGGGTAGGAAAATAGGCATAATCTCGAAAGGATCAAGTCCGGGACAATTTGACGTAAGCGTCACCAGGCCGAACACTCACGGCCGAACAAGAGGAAGCCGGACATGGCCGTCGCATTCGTCAAGGAAGAGAGCGCCGAGACCGCCGCTGAGACCCAGCTGCCGGATCGTGAAATCCCGAAGCACGCCAATCTGGTGACGCAAGCGGGCCTCAAGGCGTTGGAGCAACGTCTGGAAGAGGCGCGCAGCGCGGTACAGGCGACGCTGGCGATCGAGGATGTGAATGAGCGGCGGCGGCAGGCGGCGGTGCCGTCACGCGACATGCGGTATTACGCGGCGCGGGTGGCCTCTGCCCGGGTCGTTGCGCCGCCGGAAACGACCGACACTGTGGCCTTCGGCAGCGTCGTGACCCTGGTGAGGGACGATGGCCGCACGCAGACTTTCCGGATCGTCGGCGATGACGAGGCCGATCCGGCAGCCGGCACGATTTCGCACGCGTCGCCGTTGGGGCGGCTGCTTTTCGGCAAGGCGGTGGGTGATGCGGGCGTGATGAACGGGCAGGAGATCGAGATTACGGCGATCGTCTGACGCGATCTGTGCCGTTTCGCCGCTTTGACCGGGCCATTGCGGCACCCCAAAACATGAGCAAGGCGCCGGTGTTGCGGCGCAGGTGAGGACCATTCAATGCGGCGTATGACGAATGTAGTGCTAATGGCGGGTGTGCTGCTGGCACCGGTGGCTTTCGCGGCCGAGACGGGGCCGGCCAAGGCCGAGGCGGGTGAGACGGCGCTGACCTGCGGCGCGCCGATCGCCTGGGATGCCAACGAGGAAACCCTGAAGGCCCAGTTCGGCGCGGAGAATATCGAATACAAGGATCTGGGCGGGCCGGAAGGTACCGAGATGTTCGGCACGCGGGTCTACGGCAAGGATCCCAAGAAGACCTTCGACATTGTGTGGTCGGACGAAGCCAAGCGCGCCAACCCCTCCGTCATCAACGTGAACCAGGTCTGGAGCGAGGACGGTGAGACCGTGACCGTCCCGGACTGGAAATCGGCCGAGGGCATCTATCTGGGCATGCCGATCGCGGAGCTGGAGAAACTGAACGGCAAGCCGTTCAAGCTGTTCGGCTTTGGCTGGGACTATGGCGGCTCCGTCATCAGCTGGGAGGGCGGCAAGCTGGAGCCGGCGGCTGATGCCAAGTGCGGCGTCTCGGTGGTCCTGTCAGATACCGCGATGGACGGAACGCCAGGCGAATTGCAGGGCGACACGGAAGTGATGTCGGACGACAAGAACATGCCGAAGGCCAAGGCGCAGGTCGGGCGCTACAGCGTTTACTACGTGCGTGAAGACGTCGCGGAACCGGCGTCCGAGACGCCTTAGCTGTCGAGGATGGAGAGGCACATGCGTATCACGACAGGTTTGGTGTGCCTTTACGCCCTCGGTCTGACGGCGGCGGCAGCGGAGCCGCCCAAGCGGGCCAGTGATGCGGGCCTGAAGCTGGTCTGCGGCGATCCGGTCGGCTGGGACGCGACCGAGGCTGATCTCATTGCCAAGTTCGGCAGGGAGAACGTGGAGTTCACCGACCTTGGCGGTCCGGAGGGCGAGGAACTGCCCGGCACGCGCGTCAACGACAAGGATGCGGCGCGCAGACTGGAGATCGTGTGGACCGACGAAGCGGCACGCGCCAAGCCTGACATGATCCGCATTTTTTCCGCGTGGGACGAGGCGTCCGGCACGGAGATTCTGCCGGTTTGGGTGGCCCCGGGCGGCGTGAAGATCGGGCAGTCGCTGGCCGAAGTTGAAGCGCTGAACGGCAGGCCCTTCAGCATGTCCGGCTTTGGCTGGGACTATGGCGGCATCGCATCGGACTGGCAGGGCGGCACGCTCGATACCGCCGAACCCCGCTGCAATCTCTCCGTCTATTTCAATCCGCGCGCCGATTTCAGCGATGCCGTTTCAGGCGACATCACGGTCAAGTCGGATGATCCGGCGATGCGGGCCTCCGACCCGGTGGTGATGATGCTGACCATCACCTACCGGCGTGACATGGAAGCGGCGCCCTAGTTCTCGCGGCAGGCGTCGATGGCGGTGTAGATGTCGCTGCCGTTTCCGTTGTTGTAGAGCGCCTCCTGGAAGCACCGGACGGTGGCGGCGGCGTTGGTTGAGCCGTCGCAGAGCGCGTCGAGATCTTCCTCTGCCCAGTGACGCTCAATTGTCGGATCTGTCTGCCACGGCACCTGATCCTGCAGCATGGCCTTGCAGCTTTGCGCTTCGGCGCTGGACCCTGAAGGCGGCACCGCGGCACCGCCACCTCCGCTGCCGTCATTGGCAGCGCAGGCGGGGATGGCCGTCTGCCAACCTTCGCCGGCTGCGATGCGGCTCTCGAAACAGGCGATGCGTGCGTCGGCATCTGTCGCCCCCGCACAGAGCGCGGCGATATTGCCGGGCTCCCAGCCGGTTGAGCCGTTCTGGTCCCAGGCGACCTGGCCATCCACCATAGCCATGCAGCGCGCTTCTTCCGAGCCGCCGGAGCGGTCCGGTCCCGGCCCGGGCGGCGGGCCCATCTGCGGCGGTACATCGGAGGGCAGGGGTTCGCCGGGCGCGCCCGCGCTGTCGTTGGCAGCGCAGGCGTCGATGGCGCTATCCCAGCCTTCGCCGGTGGCGATGCGGCCCTCGAAGCAGGCGATCCGCGCATCGGCGTCGGTCGCGCCGGCACAGAGCCGGTTGATGTTATCGGGGTTCCACGATTTCGAGCCGCTGCGGTCATAGGCCACACGGCCATCGACCATCCCGCGGCAGCGTTCTTCCTCGGATTGGGGCGGCGCGCCAGCCGGCCGTGCGCCGGGGCCGGCTTCCGGTTCGGGCGGGGGCGGCGGCGGTGGTTGATAGCCGGGGTTGCCCAAGCGGTTCAGCTCAGCCGAGGCGCCTTCCGGATCGTCGATGCACTTGTCTGCCCATATGTCGGCGGGCTGCCGATAGACGGAAGCGACGAGCAGGCAGGCGGCGTCGCGATAGCCGTCGGTCGAGCGGGGGCACATCTTTGCCGCGGCGTTGCGGTCGACAGTCGTCAGCCCGAGCAGATCAGCGCAGATCTCCGGCTGCGACTGATTGGATGTGTCGGGCGTGACGGCCCGGGCCGGAATGCTGCCCGCCGCAACGGTTTTGGAGCGGGTGCTGCCGTCGAGCCAGACATTGCCGAAGGACAGAACCTCCGCCGTGGCGAATTTGCATTCCGCACCCGGGCTGCCGCCGCAGAGCGAGGGGCTGCTGACCTCGACCGAGGCGAGCTGCCAGGCCGACCCGGCATAGTTGTCGGCGGTTGTGACGGTGACGGAGGTGAGACGTTTGATGGACGGCATCTGCGGCAGGACGGCCTTGTCGCGCGAGCCATTCTCGAAGGCGTTGCCGGAGATGAACGGGTTGACGACCTGTTCTACGGTGACCGGCTCGTTGTAAGGGCTGGTGCCTTCGAGGCGGATGGTGATGTCGCTGTCGGTGCCGGCGCCGGTATCCGTGCCGGTCTGGAATACGATCTCATAGGTCGTCAGCGACTTGTTGTTATCGGAGACGGTCACCGGAACGCCCGATTCCAGCCAGTTGTTGTGGATGCCGAGATAGAAGTCGCCGGTGCGCCGCCAGGCATCGCCGATGGGCTCGCCCCGCTCGACGTCGACCGACTGAAGATACCAGCCGGAGCCTGCCGTGCCGGCGGCGTCCATGCGGACGATGATGTCGTCCACATTGCCGATCCGGGGCGCGAGAATGGTGTAGCGCTCGACCGAGCCAGCCTCGAAATTATTGGCGGGGTTGTCGTCATCGGCGTAGACCCGGACGAAGCCTTGGCATTCGTCATACCGGCTTGCGCCGGCAGGCTGTTCCCACCCGCTGCCAGAGCCGCCAAGCGTGAACTCGCCCGTCGATCCGTTGCGGCCGTTGATGGTCATCGAAATTGTGCCGTCAGTGCCGCCATTGGCGACATCGCCGGTGGTGACGACGATCCAGTACGCGACGCAGCCCCTTCGATCCGACTGTGCGTTCTGGGCCTTTTCCTCGGCCGCCCAGTCGTTGTCTCCCAGGACAAGCGAAAGATCGGGAGCCCAGGATTTACCGGCAAAGGCAACAGCGCAGACCGCGAACGCGGCGGTCATGAGGATACGAGACATGGAGCCTCCCCCGGCTGCCCCGAGCAGCCGTAAATTCAGCGTGTCACACGGGTTCCGTGCACAATAGTTCCGCCGCGTGTGGCAGAGGGTCGCGCCCGAAGCGGTTTAGCGCGCGCGGCAGATGTCGATGGCCTGATCGGTAGAGCGGGGCGTGCCGCCGCCATTGCCAAGCGCCTCGATGAAGCATTTGAGCGTCTCCATCGCGTTGACCGAGCCCCTGCACAGGCGGTCGAGGCTGGCATCATCCCAGTTTGTGCTGCCGTTCGGCATCGACATCGGGATGTTGCCCTGGATCATCGTCTTGCAGAGCGCGGTCTCGGGGTCGTCGGCCGGCGCAGAGGTGTCGCCTGTGGTGGGTTCGGGCTGGGGCGTCGGCGCGACGGGGCCGGATTCAGGCTGCGGTGCGCGGGCGCTGTCATCCGCGACGCAGTCGGCGATCGCGCGGCTCCAGTCGTTGTGGTCGGCAATGCCCGCCCTGAAGCAGGCGATCCGCGCATCGGCATCTGTCGTGCCGGCGCAGAGCGCTTCGATGTTGTCCGGCTGCCAGGCGGTGTCGCCCTGCTGGCTCCAGGCGACCTGTCCGTCGAGCATGGTGCGGCAGCGCATCTCTTCGGAGTTGGCGGGTTCCGCGGTGCGGTCTTCCGAAGGCGCGGTTTCGACGGGCATAGCCGCGGCGCCATCATTGGCGGCACATTCCGCGATCGCCCGGCTCCAGTCGTTATGCTCGGCGATGCCGGCCTCGAAGCAGGCGACGCGCGCGTCGGCATCGGTCGCGCCGGCGCAGAGGGCCGCGATATTCTCGGGCTGCCAGGCCGTGTTGCCTGCCTGATCCCACGCGACCTGTCCGTCGAGCATCGAGCGGCAGCGCATTTCTTCCGCACCCTGGGCCAAGGCCGTGGTGCGAGTGGCGAAGAGCGTGGCGAACAGCAAGGCGAGGAAGCCCGCAACAGCGATCGATCGGATGAACACGTGCAGCCCCCCGTCCCTATGCGGACGCCGCAACACTAGAGAAGCCCGTCACGCTTAGAAGTACGCAGATTGCGTCATACCGACGCAACACGCTTTGCGTGTTGCCTCAGGGTGTGCCGGAGTTGGATGGTTGAGGCGTGGAGCGCGCAGCTGTGTCCGTCTGCGACATTCGGGGGACAGAGATGCAGGTCTGGAATTTGGTTTCGCGTGCCGCCGCATTCGCCGCTCTGGTTCTGGGCGTGTCGCTGACGGCGCCGGCGGCCCTGGCCGCCCCGACCTGTGAGGAAATCCTCGCCTGCGCGCTGGATACCGCGCGCGGCCAGTCGCCGATCGACATCTGCAGCCAGTGCGGCAACGGGACGGATACGGTCGCCGAGGCGATCACCAAGGCGCTTGAAGATCCCTCGATCACGTCGATCTGCGGCGCGGGCAACTCCATCGCCTGGCTGCAATCGGCGCTGAATGGGGGCCTGGCGAGCGCGGTGCAGCAGACGATCTGCGCCATCAATCCCGATTCCGGCTCGATCGACTCGATCGCCTGCAACCGGAGCTGCGAGGAGAATTGCGGGCAAGCGGCTGCCGGAATCGCGTCCGCGGCCTTCCCGCGTCCGGGCGAGCCGTATGACCCGGTGCGGGCGCAGGAAGCCGCGCATGAGGCCGACAAGGCGTTCGCTGCCTGCCGTGCGCAGTGCGGTTGCGGCTGGGACAAGATTGTGTGCGAGCAGGGCGCGGCGATGATGGCCAAGTTCGCTTGCCGGGCCATGGGGCTTGAGGGCCAGTCGAAGCCCAAGGTCGCGGTGGGTGAATCCTGCGAGGAAGACAGCGACTGCCAGAACGACGCCTGCGGCCGCCAGACCGCCGAGAAGGATGCGGCAAAGGTCTGCTGCGTCAGCGGTGAGGCCAAACTCTATGCCGGTTACGATTACTGCACGCAAATGGCCGACGGGGCGCGCTGCTGGTCGGACGCGCAGTGCAATAGCGGACTTTGCGAAGGCAATGCCGGCGGCACGGCGCGCGGCACCTGCGCCGCGGCGCGCAAAACGGTCGGGCAGTCCTGTGAGGCGAATAAGGAATGCGCGAACGATGCCTGCGCGCGTGAGTCTGCCGCCGACGGCGCCAAGAAGACGTGCTGCGCCAGCGGCGACTACACGACCTTCGGCGGCTATGACTACTGCACCAAGATGGCGAACGGCACGGTCTGCTGGTCGGACGCGATGTGCGCGTCCGGCAACTGCAAGGGCAATATGAGCGGTCTGCAGAAAGGCGTGTGCCGCTGACTGAGGGCGTCAGCGGCAGGCCGGATCACACGATCTTGCTGTCGCGCTTGCCCCAATAGGCGTCGCGGATGAGGCGCTTGTAGAGCTTGCCCGTCGGGTGTCGCGGCAGCTCCTTCATGAAGTCGACCGAGCGCGGGCACTTAATTGCCGAGAGATGCTGCTTGGCGTAGGCGAGCAGTTCGGCGGCGGTGTCGTCATTGGCATCGGCCCAGTCGGCGGGCTGTACGACGGCTTTCACCTCTTCGCCGAAATCCTCGTTCGGCACGCCGACCACGGCAACATCCGCGACCTTGGGATGGCCGATGAGGATGTTCTCGGCTTCCTGCGGGTAGATGTTCACGCCGCCGGAAATGATCATGAAGGCCTTGCGATCGGTGAGGTAGAGGAAGCCTTCCTCGTCGACCTTGCCGACATCGCCGAGTGTCGACCAGCCCTTGGCGTTCTTGCTCTCGGCGGTCTTTTCCGGCGCGTTATGATATTCAAAGGCCGGGCCGTTGGCGAAATAGACGACGCCTTCCTCGCCCACCGGCACGTCCTCGCCGTCTTCACCGACGATGTGGAGTTCGCCCAGCATGGCGCGGCCGACGGTGCCGGGATGCTTCAGCCAGTCTTCGGAGTTGGTGTAGACGAAGCCGTTGCCTTCGGTGCCGGCGTAGTATTCGTGGATGACCGGACCCCACCATTCGATCATGCGGCGCTTGACGTCGACCGGGCAGGGCGCGGCGGCGTGGATGGCGGCCTGGAGCGAGGAGACGTCGTACTTGTCGCGGATCGCCTGATCCATCTTCAGCATGCGCACGAACATGGTCGGCACCCACTGGGCGTGCGTGACCTTGTATTTCTGAATGAGCGCGAGCGCCTGTTCCGGATCGAAATGCTCCATCACGATGACCGTGCCGCCGAAGCGTCCGACCGCCATGCAGTAGCGCAAGGGCGCGGCGTGGTAGAGCGGTGCCGGTGAGAGGTAGATCATCTCCGGATGGAAGCCGAAGAGGAACTGGGTGAGGTTCAGGAGAGAGTTGGGCTCGGTCAGCGGCAGGCCGGTGAGGGCGACCTTCACGCCCTTGGGACGGCCGGTGGTGCCGGACGAATAGAGCAGGTCGGAACCTGCGGCCTCATCGGCGATGGGCGTGATGGGCTGGGCATCGAGGGCCGGTTCCAGCGCCTCGAAGGGGGCTTCCGCACCGTTCAGCATATAGAGTTTGACGCCGGGGATGAGCGGCGCGGTTTCAAGAGCGCTCTTGGCGAGGGCTGAGGAGGTGATCAGCACCTGCGCGCCGCTGTCCTTGACGATGTATTCGATCTCACCCGCCGTCAGGCGAGAGGAAATGCAGGTGAAATAGAGCCCCGCCCGCTGTGCCGCCCAGCAGATCTGGAGGTAGTGGACGTTGTTCTCCATGAAGATGGCGACGCAGTCGCCGGTCTTCAGACCGAGGCTGCGGAACAGGTGCGCGCCCTGGTTGGAGCGGGCCTCAAGTTGGCCGTAGGTGACGCTCTCGCCGGTCGCCGCCATGATGAAGGCGGTTTTGTCGGGGTTCGACTTGCCGTGTACGGAAGGGTGGGACATCGGGTTTCCTCGGGATTTTTATGTGCCCCTTCGATAGACGAGCCAGGGATCGGGGTCAAAATCCCATGGGTTTCCAGAGCCCGCGCGGCGCGTCTAAGCTGTGCGGACCAAAAATCAGGAGGAACCGATGGCTTACGAACAGATTTCCTATGAGGTCAGCGAGAAGATCGCGACGATTACGCTGAATCGCCCGGAGAAAATGAATGCGTTTACCGGCACGATGATGTCGGAACTGATCGACGCGTTCGATCGCGCCAACAAGGACGACGAGGTGCGGGTCATCATTGTCACCGGCGCGGGCAAGGCGTTCTGCGCGGGCGCCGACCTCAGCCAGGGCGCGAAGACGTTCGACTATGACAATCGCACCGACCGCCCGGAGAAGCAGGGCGCGGCGGGCAGCGACGGCAAGATCGACTGGTCGAACCCGGCGATCCGCGACGGCGGCGGCATGGTGACGCTGAAGATCTTCGAGAGCCTGAAGCCCGTGATCGGCGCGATCAACGGCGCGGCGGTGGGCATCGGCGTGACGATGCAGCTGCCGATGGATATCCGCATCGCGAGCGAGAATGCCCGGTTCGGTTTCGTCTTCGCCCGCCGCGGCATCGTGCCGGAGGCAGCCTCGAGCTATTTCCTGCCGCGCATCGTCGGCATTTCGACGGCGACGGAATGGTGCTTCACCGGCCGCGTGTTCGGCGCGCAGGAGGCAAAGGATCGCGGGCTCGTCACCCATCTGGTGAAGCCGGAGGAGCTGATCCCGGCCGCAAGGGCACTGGCGAAGGAAATCGCCGACAACACCGCGCCGGTGTCGGTGGCGCTGACGCGCCAGATGCTGTGGCGGATGCTGGGCGCCGACCATCCGATGGAAGGGCACAAGATCGATTCAAAGGGCGTGTTCGCGCGCGGGCGTCAGGAAGATGCGAAGGAAGGCGTCATGTCGTTCCTGGAAAAGCGCCAGCCGGTGTATCCGAACAAAGTTTCGACAGATATGCCCGAATACTTCCCGTGGTGGACGGAGCGTACCTATTCGTGATGCTGAGCGCCGATGCCTGAACGGATCCTGATCGCCGGGGGCGGCATCGGCGGGCTTGCGGCTGCACTGGCGCTGGCGCGCGATGGAGCGCGCGTCACCGTGTTCGAGGCGCAGGACGAACCGGCCGAGGCCGGCGCGGGGCTGCAGCTTTCGGCGAATGCGGTGAAGGCGCTGCGGGCGCTGGGGCTGGAGGAGGCCATTGCGGCGCGATCGAGCCGGCCCGAGGCCGTTGAACTGCGTCTGCCGAAATCGGGCCGGCTGGTGAGCCGCGTGACGTTGGGCGCGCGGCACGAGGCGCGGTTCGGCGCGCCGTATTTCCATATCCACCGCGCCGATCTGCACGCGGTTCTGGCCGAGGCGGCAGAAGCCCATCCCCAGATACAGGTGATGACAGGCGCGCGCGTGGAGCGCGTGACGCATGGCAAGACGCAGGTCGGCGTCGAGTTGACGGGCGGAGCGGAAACGAGCGGCGATGTGCTGATCGGCGCGGACGGCATCCATTCGGTGGTGCGTGAGGGCGTCGCAGGCAAGGATGAGCCGGTCTTTACCGGCATGATGGCCTGGCGGGCCTGCGTGCCTTTGAAGGACCGCGAGACGCCGCCGCCGGTCGCATCTGTCTGGATGGGACGGGGCCGGCATCTGGTGACCTATCCGCTGCCGCATCGGGGCGTGATGAATCTGGTGGGCGTCGTGGAGAAGGACGGCCGCACGGACGAGGCCTGGCGTGTCGAAGGCACGCGCGCGGAGATGATCGCCGATTTCGGCGGCTGGCATTCTTCGATCGATGACTATCTGTCGCGGCTGGAGACGCCGTGGCGCTGGGCGCTGTATGAGCGTCACCCGTTGAGCGTGTGGAGCGCCGGGCGCGTCGCGCTGCTGGGCGATGCCTGTCACGCCATGCCGCCCTTTCTGGCGCAGGGCGCAGCGATGGCGCTGGAAGACGCGGTGGTGCTGGCGCGCACGCTGAAGGCCCAGCCGGACGATGTCAGCCATGCGCTGCGCGACTATGGCGCGGCGCGGCACGAGCGGACGGCCAAGGTGCAGCAGACCTCGTGGGCGAATGCATGGCGCTTTCACCTGGAAAGCGGATGGCTGCGCACCTGCGTCTATGGTGCGCTGGGGATCGCGAGCCGCATTGCGCCAAGCCAGCCGGGCAAGATGTTCGACTGGGTCTATGCGTACGATCCGGCGAAGGACTAGTCGGTTGCCGGGTGGGTGCGCGTCACCTGCGGCAGGTGGGACAGAGTCGCCAGCAGCACGATGACGGTCAGTGCGCAGCCCGAGGCGACAATCATAGCGTTCTGCGAGCCCGCGCTGCCTGCGACCAGGCCGAGGACGCCGGCACCGATGGGTGCGCCGCCGATGAAGCCGAGCTGGAAAAGGGCGAGCATGCGGCCGCGCAAGGCAGGGGGCGTGCCCTCCTGCACCATGGTGCGGCCCATATTGAGCGAGACGCCTGCGCCCATGCCCCAGATGGTGAGGAGGAGGCAGAAGACGGCGAAGGGCGCATCGAGCGACATAAGGCCTAGCACCAGCGCGCCCGAGGTGAGGGCGATCAGCATCGCCCGGCCGCGCCGTTCGATCGGGCGGCGCATCAGGATGAGGTTGGAGATGACGCTGCCGCCCCAGAAGCAGACATTGACGAGGGCGAAGGCGATGGCGTCGCCGTTGTGGACGTCGCGCACCAGCAGAGGCACGAGCACCACATAGCTGCCGACATAGAAGACGCCGACCGCCAGCATGGCGAGAAGCACGGCGCGGATGGTGGCGTGGTCGCGGGCGAAGCGCAGACCGTCGGCCATGTCGGCGCGGCCGCGCGTAGTGACGGGCGGACGGGGCGGCAAGGGTCGCGTGCGGGTGATCGCAAAGGCGCTGAGCGCGATCAGCGCCGCCTGCGCGACGAAGAGCGGTTCGGCGCCCGTGAACTGCGCCGTGCCGGCAAGGGCCATGCCGGTGAGCTGCGCCCCGAAGGTCGCGATGGTGAAGGCCCCGACCGCACGCTGCATGGCGGTGGGATCGGCGATGAGGGCGAGCGTGGTGTCGCGCGCCGTCATCGTGAAGGCGGAGAGCGTGCCGATCACGATGCCGAAGAGGAGGAGCGCTGTGTAGGAGAGGCCGCCCGACCACAGCACGGCCGCGAAACCCAGCGGCGCAAGGACGGCGAGGGCGGTGGCGAAGATGAGCTGCAGACGCGGATCGTTGCGGTCAGCCAGCGCCCCGGCCGGAAAGGCGAGGACCAGCGAGGGGAGCTGCATCACCATCATGGCGAGGCCGACGCGGGCGGCGGGCTCGTGCAGCTCCACCGTGACGAGATAGGGGATCAGAACCTGCTGCAGCCCCATGCCGCCGAACCACAGCGCCCCGCCGCCGAGGAAGAACCGGAAGGACCGCGCCCGGTCAGCCGGGTCGGGCAAAGGCGCAGTCATGGGCGTTCCTGGGCAATGTCGTTTTGCGAGAGTGTAGACGCACGTTTCGCCCGGCGATAGCGCAGCCTTGAGTTTTCCCCGGCAATTCGGCCACATCCGGACATGTCGGACAGTCACGTCGCCGTAGAAGTCATCGCCTATGCGGCGGGCGGTGTCGCCGCCCTGCTGGGGACGGCGAGCCTGCTGATGCCGGCGGCGCGGCGTCTGGCCATGCCCTACACGGTGCTGATCGCCGCCTTTGGCGCGGCCGTCGGTGCGCTGCTGGCGGTGCTGCCCGAGCTCGGCGGCAATGCGGCGCGGATGGCGGCGCTGCTGAACGAGACGGAGATGCCGAGCGAGGCGCTGCTCTATCTCTTCCTGCCGCCGCTGCTGTTCGCGGCGGGCCTGCATATCGAAATGCGCCGACTGATGGACGACATCTGGCCGGTGCTGGTGCTGGCGATCGTCGCGGTGATCGCCTGTTGTCTCGCCGTCGGCTTCAGCCTGGCGCCGTTCATGTCGTCCGACGGTCTGTCGGTGATCGGCGGGATGGAAGGCGAGGAATTGCTGCTGCTGGCGCTGCTGCTGGGCGCGGTGGTGGCGCCGACCGACACGGCGGCGATCCTGTCGATCTTCCGCGATATCGGCGCCCCGCGGCGGCTGTCGACCATCGTTGAGGGCGAGAGCCTGTTCAACGATGCGGCCGCCATCGCGCTGGTGGTGGTCCTGACGGCCGCGCTGGGCGGCGATACCTCAGGCGGCGTCGGGGGCGCGGGGCTGGAGCTGGTCAAGCAACTGGGCGGCGGCCTGCTGTTCGGGTTCGTGATGGGGCGGGCGGCGGCTTTCGTGGTGCAGGCGGCGCGCGGCTTCATGGTGGCGGAAACGACGCTGACCGTGATGCTGGCCTATCTCGCCTTTGGCATCGCACAGCTGGAGCTTGGTGTGTCGGGCATCGTCGCGGTGGTGGCGGCGGCGGTGACGTTCGGCGCACGGGCGCGCACGCGGCTGACGCCGGGGAGTTGGGACGCGCTGAAGGCGCTGTGGGGGCAGCTCGATTTCTGGGCGACGACGCTGATCTTCGTGTTCGCCGCGATGTCGGCGCCGGCGGTACTGGACACGCTGCGCTGGAGCGACATGGCGGCGCTGGCGGCCGTGTACGTGTCGGCGCTGGTGGCGCGGGCGCTAATCGTGTTTGCGGTCTTCCCGGTGCTGTCGCGGCTGAAGCTGACCGATCCGGTGAGCCCGGCCTACCGGATGGTGCTGGCGTGGGGTGGCGTGCGCGGGGCGCTGACCGTCGTGCTGGCGCTATTCGTGACCGAAAGCGGCGCGGTGCTGGCGACGGGCGAGGAGAATGCGCGCCTGATCCTGGTGCTGTCGTTCGGCTATGTGCTGCTGACGCTGTTCCTCAACGCCACGACGCTGCGCGTGATGATGCGGGCGCTGAAACTCGACAAGCTGGACCCGCGCGAGCGGATGGTGCGCGACCGCGTGATGGCGCTGTCGCGGGCGCGGGTGGATGAGGCGGTGATCGCCGCCGCGCAGGAGCTGGGCCTTGAACGCCCGGCGCGATCCCGCGAGAGCGAGACGGTTGCGGGCGAGCAGCTGTCGTTCGCGGAGCGTGAGCAGGTCGCGCTGATCGGCCTCACCAATCGCGAGGCGGAACTGGCGATGCAGGGACTGGA
>Ga0075158_10002046_pt1 | contig 14881 bp, 11 predicted proteins | sample JI91814BDNA_FD_70968 | JGI IMG/M metagenome (GOLD analysis project Ga0075158, IMG submission 70968) | Wastewater effluent complex algal communities from Wisconsin, to seasonally profile nutrient transformation and Carbon sequestration -... | ecosystem: Engineered > WWTP > Effluent > Algae... | reverse complement strand
GGCGGCGCGCTGGTCATCGGTGTCGGCGCCGCCTGGGCGAGCGTGATGCTCGATTTCCCGGGGCGCCGCTGGCTCACCTGGGCGCTCGTCCTGCCGCTCGCCGCCCCCGCCTATGTCGTCGCCTATGCGCTGGCCGACCTTCTCCAGGTCGCGGGCCCGGTACAGACCTGGGTGCGCGACATCACTGGCTGGCGTGTGGGCGATTACTGGTTCCCCGAAATCCGCTCGCTGATCGGCGCGGGGCTGATCTTCACACTGACGCTCTATCCCTACGTCTACCTTCTCGCCCGCGCCGCTTTCCTGCAGCAATCGGGCGCGGCGCTGGATGTCGCCCGCACTCTCGGCCTTGGACCATGGCGCGTCTTCGTCCGCGTCGCGCTGCCCCTCGCGCGCCCGGCCATCGCAGGCGGCACCGCCATCGTGCTGATGGAAACGCTCGCCGATTACGGCGCCGTCTCGCATCTCTCGGTGCAGACCTTCACCACCGGTATCTTCCGTGCCTGGTATCAGATGGGTGACCGGGCAGCGGGTGCGCAGCTCGCGGCGGCGCTGCTCGGCTGCGTATTGCTGGTGCTGCTGCTTGAACGTCTCAGCCGCCGCGGCCGCGCGATCCACGAGGCCGGACGCCGCGCCCACCCACCGGCCCGCCGCCAATTGACCGGCATTGCACGCTACGCCATACCGGTGCTCTGCGTGTTACCGCCGCTGCTGGGCTTCCTGGTGCCCTCCCTGGCGCTGCTGCATCTCTTCATCGAGCGCGGCGAGGGCCAGATCAACGCGCGCTTCATCTCATCCGCGCTCACCAGCCTCACCCTGGCCGCCATCGCGGCGGCGCTCACCGTCGCCATCGCGATCCTCCTGGCCTACGCCCGCCGCGCCGCACCGGGGCGCGTCAGCGGCACGGCGGCGGGCCTCGCAGGTTACGGCTATGCGCTGCCCGGCTCGGTCATCGCCGTCGGCATCCTGCTGCCGATGACGCTGTTCGACCGCTGGGTGAACGGCCTGATGGTCGAACATTTCGGCATCCGCACCGGCCTACTCATCACCGGCACCGCGGCGGGCCTCGTCTTCGCCTATATCGTGCGCTTCACGGCCCCCGCGCTTGAAGCGGTGGAAAGCGGTTTCCAGCGCATCACGCCGTCAATCTCCGCTGCCGCGCGCACGCTGACCCATTCGCGCACCGAAGCCCTCCGCCGCGTCCATATCCCGCTCGTTGCGCCGGCCGCCCTGACGGCGGCGCTGGTCGTTTTCGTCGATGCGATGAAGGAGCTGCCCGCCACGCTGCTGATGCGCCCGATGAATTCCGAGACGCTGGCCGTCCTCGCCCACAACTACGCCGCCGACGAGCGGCTCGAGAGCGCGGCCTTGCCTTCGCTCGCCATCGTCCTCGTGGGCCTCCCGGCCGTCATCCTGCTGATGCGCCGCATCGGACAGGGCAGGGGCTGAAACGAAAACGGCCGGAGATGATCCCCGGCCGCTTCATCAATGCTTGTACAGCGCAGCTTACTTCCAGCCGACGCGGTCCATGATTTCCTGCGCCGCCTTCTGGTTGCGGCCATAGGCGGCGACGTTCAGCGTATCGGCCTTGAATGCGCCAAGCTGGTCCAGCGCCGCATTCCCCGTCTCGCCGCCAGCCACCGGATACTCGTTATTGCCCTTGGCGAAATAGACCTGCGCCTCGGGGCTCGCGAGATATTCCAGGAACTGCACCGCCGCGTCACGGTTCGGCGCATGCTTGGCGACGCCGGCGCCCGAAATGTTTACATGCGCGCCGTCACCGGCCTGGTCCGGGAAGATCCACTGCACCTTGTCAGCCACCGCTTTGTCTTCCGGCTTGTCGCTGCTGAGGAAGCGCACGAAGTAATAGGTGTTCGCCACGGTCACCGCGCACTCGCCTGCCGCCAGCGACTTGATCTGATCGCTGTCGCCGCCCGCCGGTTCCTTCGACAGATTTTCGACGACGCCCTTGGCCCAGGCTTCCGCTTTCTCAGCGCCGATCTTCTCGATCATCCCGCCCAGCAGCGACAGATTGTAGATGTTCGAACCCGAGCGCATGCACAGTCTGCCCTTCAGCTCCGGCCGCGCCAGATCGGCATAGGTCTGCACCAGCGCCGGATCGATCGCGCCCTTGGCGACATAGATGATGCGCGCGCGGCGCGAGAAGCCGAACCACTGATTGTTCGGGTCGCGATACTCCGCCGGGATTGCTGCCTTCAGCGCCTCTGAATCGACCGCCTGGAACAGACCCTTCTCTTCGGCGCGCCACAGATTGCCGGCATCGGCGGTGAAGAACACATCTGCGGGGCTCGCATCACCCTCGGCCTCGATGCGCGCGACCAATTCGTCGGCCTTGCCCTCGATGACATTGATCTTGATGCCGGTCTTCGCCTCGAACGCGGCGTAGAGCTGCGCATCGGCGTCATAGTGACGGCCGGAGTAGAGATTGATCTCGGTGGCATTCGCGAGACCGGCCAGCATCACGGCCGCGATCACGCCAGAGAGGCTGTTGCGCATCAGGCTCATCGGCTGCTCCTTCAATGAATTGGCTGGCTCCCTACCACGTGCCGCTTTGCACCTGCAATCCATTCTCAATAATGTCATCACAGCTTTGATTTCGTTCATCTTTCAGGGCTGCTGACGCAAGGTCCGTTGAGCGCTAGTGTCGCGCCATGGAGCGGTTCGGCTGATGCGTCTTTGGAAGATCGCCGGCATCGGCGCGCTGGGCCTTGCCCTCGCGGCCGGCGCGCTTGTCCTCTTTGCGCCGGTATCCGGATTCAAGGCCCCGATGGAGGCGCGCGTCACCGCCGCGACAGGCCAGGCCTTCCACATCGAGGGCCCGGTTTCGCTCACCTTCACACCTGAGCTTGCGCTCGATCTTGGCGCCGTCACGCTGGGTGCCGGGCAGGGGCCCGACGCCGCACCGCTGCTGCGGGCCCGCCGCGCGGTGGTAGCGGTCGCCTTCCTGCCTCTGCTTCAAGGCGAGGCGCAGCCGACGTCGATGACGCTTGAAGGCGCCGACATCTTCATCCCCGGCGACGGCTCAGCCTGGGCGTTCAAGGCGGCGGATGGCGAGGTGCCGTTCTCGCCCTTCGATGCCTTCTCCATCGGCGATCTCCGCCTCATCGACAGCCGCCTCATCATTGGCAGCACGGTCATCACCGCCCATGACGTGCGCCTGCGCTGGCCGCAGCGCGGACAGTCGCTCTCCATCTCCGGCGATGTCGGTTTCCGCGAGCACAGCTTTGCGGTCGATACGGTGATCGAGCGCCGTGACGCGCTGGTGCAGGGCGGACGCGTGCCGCTGCGCATCGAGTTCTCATCCGCACTTGCCGAAGGCTCGCTCGACGGCATTGCTGAACTTCAAACGCCGGCGTTTGAAGGCGGCGTCTCGCTCAGCGCGCCTTCGACCCGCGCCCTCGCTGCGTTTCTGGGCGCTGCCATCCCCGGCGACCGTGCCTTCGGTGAGATATCGCTGTCGGCTGCGATCAAGGCTGAGCCCGGTTTCCTGCGTCTGCGCGAGGCGCGTTTTGTGCTGGGCAACATGACCGGCGCGGGCCTCCTGACCGTCAACCTTGAGGACGGTCGTCCCGACTTTACAGGCGAAGTGTCGGTCGACCGCTTCGTGCTCGGCGACTACGTCAGCTTCACGCCGCTGGAGAGCAGCAATGGCTGGCAGGACACCGCCTTCGATCTTTCGGGCCTCGCCGGCTTCGACGCCGACATCCGCCTCAAGGCGCGCAGCGCCGATCTCGCCGGCCTGTCGATCCAGAATCTGGGCTTCACGCTGACCGGCCGGGCCGGAGGCTTCCGCCTTCAGATCGACCAGGCCCTCGCCTACGCCGCCATGCTCAACGCCACGCTGACAGCAGACGTGAACGGCGAAACGCCAAAACTGGGCCTCACGCTGTCGGCGGAAGGCATCGACGCGCAGACGGCCTTCGCCGCCGCCTTTGCAGACGAAGGCCTCAGCGGCCGCGCCAATGTGAAGCTTGATGTCACCGCGACGGGATCGACCCGCCAGGCGCTCATTGCCAGCCTGTGGGGTACCGCCGACATCGTCATCATCGATGGCGGGCTTGACGGCATTGACCCGGCCGAACTCGCGCGGACCGCCGCCGACGAAGGTGGGCCCAGGGGGATCGGCAGCGACGCGGCCGTCGCGTTCAAGCGCCTCTCTGGCGCGTTCAGTCTGCGCGGCGGCAACGCCCAGTCCACCTCGCTCCGCCTGGTCGCAAATTTTCTCAAGCTCGATGCGGCGGGCAGCTTCGATCTTCCGGCGCGCACCCTAGCGCTGAACGCCATGCCGCAATTCATGTCCGACGCTGTGGGCGTGCGCGATCCCGCCAATGAAGGCCGCATCGCCGTGCCCTTCACGCTCAACGGCGCCTGGGCCGCGCCCACAGCCGCGCCGGATTGGCCCGCGCTCTACGCGGCGCTCCAGTCGGGCCGCGTCGCGCTGGAAGCGCTCGAGCTTCTGCCCGAGCCCGCACGCACCTGGTTCAAGGATTATGTCGCGAAAGGCGGCCCAAACCCGCCCGCAGAAGCGCCGCCGCAGCCTTAGCCCGCAAGCACCAGCGCGCTCGGGAAGGTCAGTCGCACCGTCGTACCGCGTCCGGGCTCCGACAGAATCGCGAACTGCGCCTTGTTGGCCTCCACCAGCGCGCGCGCCAGCGGCAGGCCCAATCCGGTCCCTTCGCGCCCGCGCCCTGAGCGCGTGCGCCGATAGGGCTCCATCGCGCGCTTCAGCTCTTCGCTGTCCATGCCGGGGCCGTTGTCGCTGACCTCGATATGCACCGCGCCCGCCGCATCCATGCGCGCGGCGACGGTCACTTCGCCCGCGTCTTCACCTGAGAACTTGATCGCATTGCCCGCAAGGTTCAGCAGGATCTGCTTCAGGCTGCGCTCGTCCGCGACAACGGCCGGCATGTCCTTGGGGATGCTGGCCGACAGCGTGACGCCGCTCTTGTCGGCCAGCGGCGACAACAGGCTCAGCACGCTCATCACGATCGGGCGAATTTCCACCGCATCGGGATCGAGCTCGATCCGGCCCGACTCCGCCTTCGACAAATCCAGCAGATCGTTGATCAGGCTGAGCAGCAGATTGCCGCTCTCGCGGATGTCGTGAACATAGCCCTCGTATTTCACATTGCCGATTGGGCCGAGCCGCGCCTGCTCCATGATCTCGGCAAAGCCGATGATCGCGTTCAGCGGCGTGCGTAGCTCGTGGCTGATCTTGGCGAGGAACTCGGTCTTGTGCTGCGAGGCGAGCTCCGCCTCCTCGCGCGCCCGGCGCAGCGCCTCTTCGGCATTGCGCGCCGCGCTGAGGTCGTGGAACTGCACCAGGATTTCGCCGGTCGCCAGCCGCGCGAACGCCGCGCGCACCGGCACGCTGTCCGCGCCCTTGTGAATGCGCGTCTCGCGCCCGTCTTCCAGCGCCCGCTCGATCCCGCGCGCCCCGCTCGCCGCGATATAGGCGACCGCATCTGCCTTCAGGTCGGGCGGCAGCATGTTCAGCAGCGGCTCGCCCTTGGCGCTCTCGCCCAGCAGATGCGCGGCCCGCGCATTCATCGCGATCACCCGGCCCGCCGCATCCGCCGCCAGCGCGGGGTCAGACAACGCCGCCACAACCTCTTCCAGCGCCGCGCTCGGCGCCGCCACGATGACCGGTTGCGGCTGCGGCTCAGGCTGCGGCATTACCACGGGCGCGGTCACCGCAACTGGGGCAGGGGCTTCCACCTCGACAATCTTCACCGGCTGCACGGCGGCCCGCGCCGCCTCCAGCGCCAGCCGGTCCTCGACATCCTCGAACGCAATGACGATCTGCGCCGACTGGTCTTCGCCCAGGCGCTTTGCCTGCACGCGGCAACGGCGCAGGCCATAGCGCGTCGAAACGCCCATGGTGCGCGTCAGCACGGGCTTCGCTTCGATCTCGCTCAGGAATTCGGCCGCCGTATAGGGCGAGGAGAACACGATCCCCAACTCGCCGGGTAGCAGCAATTCGTTCGCCTCGGCATTGGCGACCAGCCGCTGGCCGCTCATGTCGAACACGGCAAGCGCCGCAGGCGCCGCACCGAACAGATCGGCCGGCGACAGCCGCGGCTTGGCGACGGTGGCACCCGCCGTGACGATCAGCCCCGGCCGCCCGTCGCTTAAATGGGCCGGCTCGCCGGTCATGCGCGCCGCCGGCTCATCGGCTCCGAAGCGGCGGTCCTGCAGGTCTTCCAGGCGCGTCTCGCCGAAATGCGCGACACCGGCCGCGTTCGCGAACGCCACGCGCCGGCGCGCCGCATCCCACAGCCAGCAAGGCTGTGTCGCGGCAGCGATCTGGGCGACGCTCTCGTGGAACGACCGGCTCATAAACCCCTCAGGCCCGATCCGGGCCGATTCGCTTCAAGTTTAGGCATCAGCCGCCCCAACGGCCAATGAATGGCAGATTCCAAAGTTAATGACCGGCCCGCCCGTGTTGCGCGTCCCGTCTTGCGCGGCCCGCCCCCGCGCCCTAATAAGCGCCTTCGCGAAAGCGTGCCGCCTTAGCTCAGTTGGTTAGAGCACCGGTTTGTGGAACCGGGGGTCCCCCGTTCGAGCCGGGGAGGCGGTACCATCGCTCATTTCCGGACATGACGGAACAATGATCGCGGATTGCCGTTACGTGATCCATGTCCGATCGCGCCCCCAATGCCCGCCTGATGCGCCGTCTTGGCCTGGTTGAGGGGACCCGCGAGGGCCTCGCCATCACCCGGCGCAAGAGGGGCGAGGGCTGGTCTTTCATCGGCCCGTCCGGCAAGCACATCGCCGCAAAGGCAGTTATCGACCGCCTCAACGCCCTCGCCATGCCGCCCGCCTACAGCGACGTGCGCTATGCCGCCGACCCCAAGGCGCATCTCCAGGCCGTCGGCATCGATGCCGAAGGCCGCCCGCAATACCGCTATCACCCGGACTGGGTCGCCGTGCGCGAAGGCGCCAAGGCCCGCCGGCTTCAGCGCATCACCGCTGCCCTGCCGCGCATCCGCCGCGCGCTGAAACGCGATCTGAAAACGCACGGCGTGCCAAAACTTCTCGCGCTGGCCGCCTGCGTCGATCTCATCTCCCGCACCGCCATCCGCGCAGGCGGCGAACGCTACGAGGCCGAACGTGGCCATCGCGGCGCAACGACGCTGCTCAAACGCAATGTTCAGGTCCGCAGCGGCGCAATCCGCCTCGCCTTTCGCGGCAAGGGCGGCAAGGACATCGAACGCTGTGCTACCGCGCCACAACTCTGCAGCGCACTTCGCCGCTTGCTCGCGCTGCCAGGCCGCCACCTTTTCCAGTACCGCCGCGACGACGGCACGGTTGCTCGCCTGCGCGCCGGCGACGTCAACGCCTATCTGAAACAGATCGCGGGCAGCGCCATCAGCCTCAAGGACTTCCGCACGCTGCTGGGCTCCAGCCTCGTCGCCGGCCATCTCGCCGGCGAAGACCCGTCACCCTCGGCCGCCGCACGCAAACGCCAGATCAAGGCCGCGGTGACGCTGGCGGCGGAGGAACTGGCCAACACGCCTGCCATCGCCCGAAAATCCTACGTCCACGACGCGGTGGTCGAGGCCTTTGAAAGCGGCAAGCTGAAACGCATGGCCCGCCGCCGCGCGGCCGTGAAGTCCGACACCGCCCGCGTCGAACTCCTCGCCGCCGTCATCAAGGCGGCGTGATTACTGGACCGAGATCGGCCCGGTCATGCCAAGGTCGCTGTGCCCAGGCATCGAGCAGGCGAACTTGAACGCGCCAGCCTTGCTGAACGTCCACGCGAACTGAGCGGTCGCGCCAGGTTTCGCACTCACCATGTTCGGCATGTCGTGTTTCATGCCCGGCATGTCGGCCATCATCTTGGCGTGCGCTTCGAAGAACGCATCGTCGCCGATGCCCAGTTCGTGATCCTGCGTGCCATCGTTCTCCAGCACGAACAGGATCGTCTCGCCTGCCTTCACGTCGAGCTTCGCCAGATCATAGGCGATCTCGGTCGCCTTCACTGTCACCGTCCGGCTCGCCTTGGCCGCATCGCCCGGCTGGCCGAAGCGCGAGGTGTCCTCCATCGCGCTCATATCGTGACCTTCATGGCCACCGCCATGACCGCCATGACCCTGCGCCATCGCAGAGCCGGCCAGCAGCACCGCAGTCATCACAAAAGCGAACCGCATCGAACTCTCCTTCAGAACCAGACGCGCAGGCCCGCGCGCACCGATGTTTCGTCCACGCCTTCACCCGACGCCCGCGCGATCCCGGCCGTCTCACCCAGCGCGCGCTCATATTCCAGCCGTACAAACGGCGCGAACTTGCGGCTGATCTCCCAGCGCAGCGTCAGTTCCGCCGTTACGCTCGAAAATCCCGCGCCGATGCCCAGCTCCGGCACATCCTGTGCGAAGGCCTCGATCTCAACCTCCGGCGTCAGCACCAGCGTCTGCGTCAGCAGCAGGTCGAACTCCTGTGTCAGCCGCGCCGACAGATCGCCGTCCTCGCTGAGATACAGTGCCGCATCGGTTTCGAAGAAGTACGGCGCAAGCCCGATGAAGCCGGCGGTGAGGTAGGCCCGCCCCTCCGGCTCCACATCGTACCGCACGCCCGCCTTCGCCTCGAAGAAGTCGGAAATCGGCACGCTCACCAGCGCCTCGATCTCCGCTGTTTCGACGTCGCCTTCATGTCCTTCGCCCGTGGTCGTCAGGCGAAACTTCCGCGCATCGGTGCCGATCCACGCTTCCGCGTCCCAGCCCCACACATCCGCATCGTCGGCACGGCCAAAGTCGCCCTCCAGCCGCACCATCCAGTAGGTGAAGCTGTCATGGCCGGCATGAACCGGCGCTGAAGCCGCGTCATGGCTTTCGTGCCCGCCGATCGCGGCAGCCAGCACAAGCGCGCCGATCATCGCGTCACCGGCTCAGGGCCGGGCGCCGGAATCGACACCTTTGCCATCATCCCGCTCACCATGTGATCCAGCAGGTGACAGTGCAGCGCCCAGTCGCCCGGCTCGTCGGCGGTCAGCAGCACGCTCACCGTCCGCCCCGGCGGCACGATCACGACATGCTTGGTCGGCAGGCGCTCCGGCGGCTGGCCGTTCTCGGCCTGCACGTGCGGCCCATGCAGATGCATCGGGTGTGCCATCATCGTCTCGTTGACATAGGTGATGCGCACCCGCTCGCCGTAGTTCAGCAGGATCGGATCGCTGTCCTCGAACGGCTTCCCGTTCAGGTGCCAGGTATAGCGCTCCATATTGCCGCCCAGCGTGACGGTGATCTCGCGCACCGGCGGACGCACATCGGCATTCGGCACCAGCGCCTTCAGATCTTCATAGCTCAGCACCTTGCTCTCCGGCGGCGCTCCGGAGGCCCAGCCGCGCGCAATGGCTTCCTTCGCCACCGCGGGGTCCATCGCTCCGCCATGGCCTTCATGCCCCATCGCAGCATGGTCCATGCCCGCCATGTCATGGCCTTGCCCATGGTCCATCCCGGCATGGGCCGCACCCATGTCTTCCATGGTCAGCAGCGCTCGGCGGTGCATCTCCGGCACCTCGGCTTCCATGCCTTCACGCGGAGACAATGTCGCCCGCACAAAGCCGGAGCGATCAATCGCCTCCGCGAAAATCGTGTACGCCTTGTCGCCATCGGGAATGACAATGACGTCATAGGTCTCGCCGATCCCCATACGGAATTCATCCACCGGAACGGGCTGGACGGGGCTGCCGTCGGCAGCGATGACGATCATCTTCAGCCCCGGAATGCGCACATCCATGAACGACATCGCATTGCCGTTGATGAAGCGCAGGCGCACCTTCTCGCCGGGATTGAACTTCAGCGTCTGGTTCGCCGCCGCCGAATGCCCGTTGATGAGATAGGTGTACCCCGTCACGTCCTGCAGGTCGGTCGGGTCCATCCGCATCTCGCCCCACTCGGCGCGATCCTTCAGCGCGGCGCTCAGCCCGTCACGATCCACGTCGCGGAAAAAATCGCCCAGCGTGCGCTTGCCATAATTGTAATAGCCCGGGTCGACTTTCAGATTGCGCAGGATGCGCTCACCGCTCTCGGGATGGATGTCCGACAGCATCACGACATAGTCGCGCTCCGCCTTCACCGTTTCGCCGGTCTTGGGCGCGATCACCAGCGGCGCATAAATGCCATCCTGCTCCTGCAGACCGGTATGCGAGTGGTACCAATAGGTCCCGCTCTGGCGGATCGGGAAACGGTACTCGAACGTCTCGCCAGGCCCGATGCCGGGATAGCCATTGAAGCCGGTGACCCCGTCCATCTTCCCCGGCAGCTTCAACCCGTGCCAGTGTAGCGAGGTCGGCTCGTCCAGCGTGTTGGTCACGCGGATCACCGCCTCGTCACCCTCGGTGAAGGACAACAGCGGCCCGGGGATCGATCCGTTGATCGCCAGCTTGTCATAGGTCTTGCCGTCGACGGTGACGCTGACCTCGCCAATGGTCAGGTCATAGGTCCGCTCCGCCGCTGCGGCGGGCAGGGCGAGAACGAGCAGGAACAGGGCAGGGCGGGCAAAGGGCAACATACCCCCCTAGGGTATAGCCTGACCGGGCCCGGCGCCATAAAAAAATGGCGCGGATTGTCCAACACACGTCATTGGAACTTGGGCCAAGCAGTGCCTACATCCACGGGACGAGATTTTTGGAGACCGCCATGTATCCGACCCAGAACGACCTTCCGCTTCAGACGCGCGACGCCATGGTGCGTCTTCTGAACGCCCGCCTCGCCGATACGATCGACCTGGCGCTTCAGATCAAGCAGGCCCACTGGAACGTGAAGGGCCCGAACTTCATCGCGCTGCACGAGCTGTTCGACCGCTTCCACAACGAGGTCGAGGCCTTCTACGACGACATCGCCGAGCGCATCACGGCGCTGGGCGGCATCGCCTATGGCACCGCCACGACCGTCGCCGAGAAGTCGACCCTGCCGGGCTACCCCACCGACATCGCCGACGGCCAGGCCCATGTGAAGGCGCTCGCGGCCTCCTTCGCGGCCCTCGCCAAGTCCGCCAGGACGGCCATCGACACGGCCACCGGGGCGGGGGACGCCGATACGGCAGACCTCTTCACCGGCATGTCGCGCGGTCTCGACAAGAGCCTCTGGTTCCTGGAAAGCCACCTCCAGGCCGGGTCCTGACGGGCGGAAATCCCTTGCCGCAGTGCAAAAATACACATTGAGTCCCGCCCCCGCTTGCCGCTATAGCCGGAACATCGTTGCCGCGGCGGACCTCTTGTCCCCCGGGCTTTAGGGGATTCAAGATGAAGCGTTTTCTGTCTGCCGGTTCGGCTGCGCTGCTCGCGCTGTCGATGACCACCACTGCGCTGGCCAACGGCCAGGGCACGCCGATCGCGCCGGAGCCCGCGCCGGCCCCGACCCAGCTTGAGCCGCAGGGCCCCGCCCCGGCGCAGGAAGTCACCAAGACCCAGTCCTCGCAGAACTGGTGGCTGATCGCCCTCGCCGCGATCATCATCATCGCGATCATCGTCATCGTCTCGGAAGACGACGACGACGATGAAGACAACATCACGACGTAATGAATTCACCAGAAGCCGTATGCGGGGCGCCCGGTGGGCGCCCCGTTGCGTTTTCGGCTCCATCTCTTGCATGGAGAAAATTTCATTAAGACTTTTCTTGTGCCGGCCAGAAGCGCCACCTAACGTTGCATTGGCTTCCGGATTGACTCGCCTTCGCCGTCTCAACCTGAGGTATTCCAATGAAACGTCACGTCGCTGCCGTTGCCGGACTGGCAATGGCATTCTCAATTGCCGGCCCTGTCTTTGCCAATGGACAGGGATCACCTGTCGAACCGATGCCCCAGCAGGAGCCTGTTGCTCTCGAACCTGCCGGGCCTGCCCCTGCCGCCACCGTTCAGAAAGCGTCCGATGGCACCAACTGGCTGCTGATCGGGTTGGGCGCTGCTGCGGTCGTCGGCCTCGTCGTCCTGCTTGCGGACGATGACGACGACGACACAAACAACTGAGCTGTCGGCTCTTTTTTTGAGTCTGCTAACAGATTGCTAAGAGGGGTGGCCGGTTCGCCACCCCTTTTCGTTTGCTTGTGGGACCGGGCTTTTCTAGCTTGCGTTAAGGATTCCGCGTGGGTTTCGCGGGCGGGGGATAGAGTGGTTCGGGCGAGCACGATGCGTTCCGCAACGATGGGACTTATGGCCGGCTGTGCGTGGGCGGCGCTGTTGCCTGCCGCGGCTGATGCACCCAATTGGCCCGGACCGCAGCCACTGAACACCTACGGCCACACCGGTCTGCTGGAGATGCCGTCGGCGCGCGTGATGGAAGACGGCGAGTTCGCTGTCACGATCGCCTCCGGGCCGGAGTCTTTCCGCACGACACTGACGTTCCAAGTCTTCCCCTGGCTTGAAGCTGCGTTCCGCTACGGGCGCATCAATGACTTCTTTGCGGCGGTCGATCCGGAAGACCCCGACCTGCTGGACCGTTCGTTCAGTCTGAAGGTCAAGCTGCTGTCCGAAACCGAGTATCTGCCCGCTATCGCTGTCGGCATGAACGACATCGTCGGCACAGGCATCTATGGCGGCGAATACATCGTCGCAACGAAGAACTGGGGCGACTTCGATTTCACGTTGGGCATGGGATGGGGCCGCATGGGCTCCGTCGGCATGCTGCGCAATCCGTTCTCTTACCTGGATGATCGTTTCGACACGCGGCCTGTCTACGATCCGAACAATGATCAGGGCGGCAAGCCGCTGTTCAACTCGATCTTCCGCGGGCGGGACGTCTCGCTGTTCGGCGGTGTCGTCTGGCAGACGCCGGTCGACGGACTGAAGGCGATCGTCGAGTACAGCGGCGACAATTATCAGATCGAGCAGGATCTGGGGCTCTACCGCCCCGAGATGCAGTGGAATTTCGGTCTGTCCTACAGATACGACAGCCTGCTCGAGGGCACACTGTCCTATCTCTACGGCGATACCATCAGCTTCCGTCTGTCGGTGCGTTTCGATCCGACGGTCGAGATGATGAAGGTCATGGAGCCGACACCGCTGCCGCCCTCTGTGCGGCCTGCGGATCAGCGGCCTGGTGCGACCACGCCTGTCGCGCGCGTCGAAGAGGTGCCGGCTGGGAGCGAGCAGAAGATCGCTGAGCTTGGGCTGCGCGGCGTGGTCCACGCTGCATCCGACGACAAGTGGTCGCTGGAGGACTATGCCCGCACCGGTAATGGGCTGATCGCATCGAACGCGCCAGGCAGCAGCGGCAGCTCGATGCAGCAGATCATGTCTAGCGGACGCTGGAACGACGTCCCGGCCATTCGCCAGCAGATCATCGACAGCCTCAAGCAGCTAGGCGAGGCGCAAAGCCTTGGCATCGAGGCCGTCGAGCTTCGCAAAGATTATGTCGCCGTCTACTACAACAATACGCACTACATCCGCGAAACCGACGCCATACATCGGATGCTGCGTGTCCTGAGCACGCTGCCGCCCAGCGTTGAGCATTTCTATGTGACGAGCGTGGTCGGTGGCCTGCCGTCCACCGAAGTGCAGCTGACACGATCGGCCTATGAGCGTGCCGTCCAGCAGTTCGGCGCCGTCGACGACCTGATCGACTATGTGAAGATCGTGCCGGGCGGCATGGAGATCCCCGACGAGGCGATCCGCTTCGCCGACGCCTATCCGCGCTTCAACTGGGAAATCCTGCCGCGGCCGCGCACGCTGCTGTTCGATCCCGACAAGCCGTTCCGGATCGGTTTGACGCTGTCGATCGGCGGGTCGGTCGAATTCGAGGGCGGCTGGAAGATCGAAGGCAACTGGACGTCTGATCTCGTCGATCTGGTCGACGATCCGACGCCGGGCAATTCGGTGCTGCCGCGTGTGCGGACGGATTTCCGCCTGTACCGCGACGAGGGCCAGCACGGCATCGAGTCGCTGTATGTCTCCAAGATCGGCAAGATCGCGCCGGAGGTCTTCTATGAAGTGAAGGCCGGCATCCTGGAAGATATGTTCGCCGGCGTCGGCGGCGAGGTGATCTGGCGCCCGGCCGGCAGCGACATCGCCTGGGGTGCGAACCTCTATTACCTGAAACAGCGCGACTATGACCGCCTGTTCGAATTCCGCGACTATGACGTCGTGACCGGGCAGGTCAGCATGTACTGGCAGGATGCGATCTGGCGGGGCGTGAACGTGAACGTCCATGCCGGGCGCTATCTCGCAGGCGACTGGGGTGCGACCTTCGAGGTAACGCGCCAGTTCGACAGCGGCGTGGAGATCGGCGCCTATGCGACATTGACCGACGTGCCGTTCGAGGAGTTCGGCGAGGGCAGCTTTGACAAGGGCCTTATCATCCGCGTTCCGTTCGGCTGGATCGCGCCGTTCAATACCCAATACACGGTCAGCACTTATCTCGCTTCGCTGACGCGCGACGGCGGCCAGCGGTTGTACGACCGCAACCCGCTCTGGGAGAAAGTGCGCCGCACCAACGAAACCGAGATCCGCCGCACGTGGAAGCTCGACGTGACGCCGGGTCTGTGACGATGACGTACCGTATTCCCGCCCGCGCTGGCCTCGCTGCTCTCGCGTTCGTGCTGACGTTGTCCGCCTGCTCCTCTGACAGCGAGGAGGGGTCTGTCGGCATGGCCGGTGCGATGGTCTATGGGATCGTCGAACGACTGATCGATCCTGACTCGACGCCGCGTCCGCCCGACAAGATCGAGCGCAAGATGGCGGCCGATCTGCCCTATGCCTCGATCGGCGTGAAGATCGACGACAATCCGCAGTTCCTGTTCCTTCTGGCCAACCAGGTCGAGACAAACGAGCTCTACACGCTGGGCTACCAGATCAGCATCGTGACGCGCGGCGGACGTATCGTGCGGACGCAGGGGCTCAACCGCGATCTTCTGGGCGCACGCTGGGA
>Ga0075158_10002045_pt1 | contig 14884 bp, 14 predicted proteins | sample JI91814BDNA_FD_70968 | JGI IMG/M metagenome (GOLD analysis project Ga0075158, IMG submission 70968) | Wastewater effluent complex algal communities from Wisconsin, to seasonally profile nutrient transformation and Carbon sequestration -... | ecosystem: Engineered > WWTP > Effluent > Algae... | reverse complement strand
TCGCCGGCCAGCGGCGCGACCAGGCCGTGGGCGATCGCCCAGCGGGTCAGCGCGGCCGTCGATTTGAGCCCGAGCTGGCGCGAGATGCTGGCCTTGTGGAACTCGACGGTCTTGACCGAGATGCCGAGCTCCGCGGCGATCCGCTTGCACGCCAGCCCGGCCGCGACCCGCTGCAGGACCTCGCGCTGGCGCTCGGTCAGCGCGCCCGAGCCGTCGCGGGTCGGCAACCCGGCATCTGCGACCAGCGCCGCCGCGGTGACGCCGAGCTGCGCGCCGATGACCCGCTCGCCGCGCAGCACGGCCCACACCGCGTCGCTCAGCTCCTCGGGGCTCGCGCCCTTCATCAGGTAGCCGTGGGCCCCGGCCGCGAACGCCTCGCGCCCATAGGCGCGGTCGGTGTGCATCGTCAGCACCAGGAACCGCGTGTTCGGCGACGTCGGCACCAGCGCGCGCAGCACCTCGAGGCCGGACAGCACCGGCATCGTCAGGTCGAGGATGACGACCTCGGGCTGGCACGCGGGCACGAGCGCAACCAATGCGCCGCCGTCGCTGGCCGTGCCCACGATCTCGAACTCGCCGGCGAGCAGGCACTCGAGCGCCTCGAGGATCAGCGTGTGGTCGTCTGCGAGGAGGATCCGTGGTCTTCTGGCGCCCACGCCGCAACACTAGGCCAGGTTCGGCGCCCTGACCGCCCCGTTCGCAGACGCCAAATTTGCGTCAGGCGGGTCCGAGCAGCCCGTGGTCCAGGGCGTAGCGGGTCAGCTCCGCGGTCGTGTGCAGGCCGAGCAGGCGCATGATGCTGGCCTTGTGAAACTCGACGGTCTTGCGCGACAGCGCCAGGATCTCGGCGATCTCACGGGCCGTGCGCCCCTCCGCGACCAGCTGCAGGACCTCGCGCTGGCGCGGGGACAGCGGGTCGCCGAGCATGCGGCCCGGCGCGCCCGGGGCCGCCGCCAGCTGCGGCGAGACGTACTGCTCGCCGCGCATCGCCGCGTCGATGGCCGCGAGCAGCTCCGACGAGGCGGCGCTCTTGACCACGTAGCCGCGCGCGCCAGCGCGGAAGGCCGCCTGCACGTAGTCGGGATCCGCGTGCATCGTCACGAAGATCACCCGCGTCGGCGAGGCGGCGCGCTGCAGCTGGCGGGCCGCGTCGAACCCGTTGAGCTGCGGCATCGAGATGTCGAGCAGCACGATGTCGGGCCGCAGCTCGTCGGCCCTGGTCAGCAGGGTGCGCCCGTCGCCGACCGCCCCGACGACCTCGACGTGCTCGCCGAGCAGCTGGCGCAGGCCCTCGCGCACGAGCAGGTGGTCCTCGGCCAGCAGCACCCGGGGCCGCGTCGGCGCGGCGGTCAAACCGTCACCGGGCCGCGACCGCGCGGGTGCAGGGCGCGGCGCACGGTCTGCTCGAGGCGGGCCAGCGAGAACGGCTTCGTGAGCATCCCACGCCCGCCGGCGGCGTCGTCGCCCCACGCGGTGAACACCACGCGCAGGCCCGGGCAGATCGTCCGCATGTGCCGGACCAGCTCGCGCCCGGTCATGTCGACGATCTCGACGGCGGTCAGCAGCAGGTCGAAGCACTGGCCGCCGCCCGCGCATAGCTCGAGCCCGTGACGCCCGGTGTGGGCGGTCCACACCGCATAACCGGCCTCCTCGAGCGCCTTGCCCACGCTGACCCGCCAGCCCGGATAGGCGTCGACCACGAGGATCCGCGCCGGTCGGGTGGTTGCGGGTGACACGGGTCGACACTATGCCCGCGGTCGGCGACGAGCCATATGGGAATTTCCCTGGCGAACACGCGGGGGCCTGGGGCCGCAAATCGGGACCACAGGCGCCGCTGCGACCCCCCAGCGCGAATCTTCGATCAGACGATCTCGTGGCGACGCAGCTCGCTCCGGATCTTGCCGAGCGCCTGCTCCTGCAGCTGCCGGATGCGCTCGCGCGACAGCGAGTGCCGGACCGCGAGCTCGCGCAGCGTCTGCTCCTGCTCCTGCTCGTCGGCGAGGCCGAAGCGCTGGCGCAGGATCTCGGCCTCGATCGGGCGCAGCTTGGCGAACGCCTCGCGCACGTGATCGTGGATCACCGCGGCGTCGAGCCGCTCGCCCGGGACCTCGTCGTCGTCGTCGGCCAGCATGTCGTGCAGCCCGGGCCCGTCGTCGTCCTCGCGCGCCGGATCGAGGCTGATCGTCGAGGTGCGCTGCAGGGCGTCGATGCGGTCGATGCGGGCCAGCGACAGCCCGGTGTGCGCCGCGACCACGTCGTTGTCCGGCTCGCAGCCGTGCGCGCCGCGCAGCTCCCGGCGCGCGCGGGCCAGCCGGTGCATCGCCTCGACGAGGTGCACCGGCAGTCGGATCGCCCGGTCCTTGTCGGCGAGCGCGCGGGTGATCGCGTGACGGATCCACCACGCCGCGTAGGTCGAGAAGCGAAAGCCCCGCGCCGGGTCGAACCGACCGACGGCCTTGATGAGCCCGAGGTTGCCCTCCTGGATGCGATCCGCCAGCGTCATCGTGCCGCGGTTGTAGCGGCGGGCGATGACGACGACCAGGCGCAGGTTGGCCTCGACGAACTTGCCACGGGCCGCGCGCAGCGCCGTCATCGTGGTCTGGATCGTGCGCGTGTACTCGTCGAACGGCCGGCTGCCCTGGCGCGGCGCGGCGGTCAACACGAGCGTGCGCTCGCCCGGCGCACCGGCGGCGATCGCCCGCAGCTCCCCCGCGATCTCGTCGGCGACCACACCGTCGAGGTCGAGCCGCAACATCCGCTCGACCATGACGCCGCGGCAGGCTTCGAACGCGTCCTGGTTGGCCCGCGTGTCGCGGTCCCGCAGCGCCCGCGAGGTGGCGCGCAGCTCGGCGAGCCCGCGCGCCGTATCCTCATCGGCCGGCACCCGCCGCTGGATCAGGTCGGCCACCGCGGCCACGACCGGCGGGTACCCGAGGATCGTGGTCCACAGCCCGCGCCGCAGCCCCGCGATCGCGTTGGCCGCCGCGACCTCGTCCTCCGCCGACATGGTCCCGTGATGGGCGAGGTCGCGGAAATATGTGTGGAGTCGGCCCCCCTCGAGATCGCTGGCGGAGCACGGCGGTGGAGCAGCGAACGAAACGGCGAACGTCATCGTGCGGGCACCATACGCCGCGCCGATCCGCGGCAGAACCGCAAGAGTTGCCAGCTGGCCGCGAAAATGCCGTGCTAGGGAATTTCTCAGTCGCTGGCTTCGGGATGACAGCGGACTGTGGCGTGGTCGGAGAACGCGGGCGAGTGGCATCGTCGGCGGACGACGGGGGGCCGTCGGCTGTGGGTCCCGCGCGACGGCGGCATCCCCGGGGCACGTGCTCGCCGCTCGGCTCGCGTGAAGACCCCGAACGCGGCCTCATTGCACAACGGGTAGCATCACCGAGACTATCGCCTAATTGCGGCTCCGCGCGAGCCCCGGGGCCCCTCCGCCTGCGTCCCTCGCCGTCGGCCCCTCGTCGCCCGGGTGGCAGTGTCGGCGCCCGCTCCTCATCGGGCGGGTGTGTTCCCCTGAGCGTGCGGCGAGCGCGGTGAGTGAGGGGTGATCTGTCACGACCCGGAATGATGGGTGTTCGACGGCGCGCGCGGGCGTCCGAAGAATCCGATGATCAGGCCGTGCAGCGCCAGCACGATGAGGAAGAGGTAGCGCAGGGGGGCGAGGTCGGCCGCGAGGTCGTCCCAGAAGAAGTCGTGGGCGAGTCGGCTCATCGAGAGCTTCATCAGCGCGGCGAGGGCGAGGCTGGCGAGACCGGTGCACCACAGGCCCGGCGTCCACGCGCCCGTGTCGCTCGCTCGTCGTCCGGCGCGCCGGTACAGGAGGCCGGCCACGAACGCGAGCAGCAGCCTCGGGCCCAGGAAGATGATCATCATCGGTCCGACCAGCGACCCGCCGCCCCGTCCGCCCTCGGCCGTGGCGAGCAGGTACAAGATCCAGATCGCGCCGACGATCGCCGCCAGGATCATGCCCGTGCCGAGCAGCGCCGTGGCCCCGCCGGCGAGCCTCGCCTCGCCCGTGTCGTGGGAATTTTCGCTCGAGCCGGTCATTGCGGCAGCATGACGCATTTTCGCGGTCCGCGGGTCCGGCCGCGGGCTTGCGATCCGCGCGCTCGCCGTGCTCAGATGCCGCGCGCTCGCCATGCACGTCGAACCCAGCCAGTCGCCCGCGTCCGCTGCACCCGCGCCGGGGCCGGCGCCCGGCGACTTGCCGACACGCGGGCTGGATTTGCTGTGGTTCGGCATGCAGCAGCCGCTGCTCGGTCTGCGCGTGGTGCTGCGTGAGCCGGGGCTGCGGCGCATCGCGGCGGTGCCGCTCGTCTTTCTGGTGGGCGTGTGCCTGCTGGCGGCCGCGAGCGAGAGCGAGGTGGGCCCGGGGATCGAGCTGTTCTTCACGACGATGCTGAGCCTCGCGGCGGTGCCCGTGATCCTGTTCGGCGGCTCCTACAGGCGGCTCGCCGCGGCGGCGCGCGGACCCCTCGGCCTGTCGCCGCGCGAGACGGCGCACCCGCCCCTCCGCTCGGCGATCGTCAACGCGATCTATCAGATGATCCTCGTGGCGATCGGGCTCGTCCCCGTCTACCTGTTCGTCGAGTTCATGGCGGAGTGGGCCGGCCTCGGCGCCCTGACCGTCGGGCTCGCCTGGCTGCTCGGCCTGCTGTGGACATTGCACTGGATCTCGATCGAGGCCCTCGACAACGCCCAGACCCTCGTCCCGGGCGCCGACGAGGCCGACGAGCAGCGGGCGATCGAAGAGGCCGGTGATCCGTGGTTCGTGCGCCTCTACATCGGCCCGCTGCGCCCGTTCGGCAAGCTGCTGCGGCGCCTCAGTCGGCCGTGGCGGCGCGAGCTCGAGGTCCTCGCCCGCGCGCCCGCGCTGGTCCTCGGCTTCGGGCTCGGCGTCGCCGGCCTGCTGCTCATCCCGATGGGCGCGCTGGTCTTTCGACCCGCGGCCATCGTCGGCGGCGTGCACCTGCTCGGCCGCCTCGAGCGACCCGCGGCCGCCGCGGCACCGGTCGCACAATCTTGACGGGGTGCTGCGAATCGCGGTGCGTCGATACGACTCCGTCTACGGTGAACCCTGCGCCCCGCGCGGATGTCCGAACACCCCGACGAACAGGCCGTGCAGCGCCACCACGCAGAGCGTGACGTGGCGCAGCGGGGTGAGGTGGACGGCGAGTTCGTCCCAGAACGGGTCGATCTTGTAGCGGAGCGAGAGGGCCATCAGCGCGGCGATCCCGAGGCTCGCCAGGCCCGTGTGCCACATCTCGGTCGTCCACGTGCCCGCCGCGGTGGCGTCTCGCCCGGCGCGCCGGTACATGCGGCCGGTGGTGAACGCGAGCACCAGATAGGGGCCCAGGAGGAGCAGGATCAGCTGCCCCATCATGGCCGTCTCACCGGACCTGGTGAGCATGAACAGGAGCGCGAGCGCGGCGACGATCGCCGTCAGGGTCATGAAGATGCCGAGCACCGTCGTGGCCCCGGCGGCGAGGCGCGCCGCGAAGGATCCCTCGCCGATCGGTTCGGTCATGCCGACAGGATGACCCGTTTTGCGGCCCGCGGATCAGCGGGGCGCGGACTGCAGGCGCGGGTCCTCGGGCCGGCGCAACCGCTCGGCGAGGTGCTGGCAGCCGCGGATGAACGCGTGCAGGCCGCGGGCGACCGGGCTGTCGAGGCGGGCGGGGTCGGTCGCGCGCTCCGGGTTGGCGGCGAACCACGCGAGCTCGCGGGCGGCGGCCTCGACCAGCGGACGGCGGCTCTCGAGCCACTGGCCGCACCAGTCGGCGAACTCGACGTCGCCGTGCTCACGCGCGACCGCGCCGGTGAGCTCGACCAGGTCGATGCCGTGGCGCATGCCGATGAGGGTCCCGCGGTACGACTTCTCGCTGCTGATCAGCACGTCGATCGCGAGGTCGCGGATCTTCGAGAGCGCGGCGCCGACGGTCTGACCGCCGCGGCTGACGGGGAGGTCGCGGCGCATCATGAGCTCGGTGAGCTCGGCGAGCGCGACCGTCGCGTGCTCGGCGACGGCGCGCAGGACCCGTGCGGGCGGGACGTCGCCGAGGCGCTCGGCCTCGACGAGCGGGTGGTCGCACGCGGACTGCTCGGTCTGAAACATTTCGGGGACCAGCAGCTCGAGCCATTCGTGGCGGAGGTCGGGAGATTCAACGTTTGTCATGGCCGATAGCATGCGGGCGTCCGGCAATGCGGCCATCGAAGTGCACGCATTGCGCGGTCATTCTTCGCCGTCAGCCCTTCGGCGCGTTCGCCGGCGTCGGCGGGGGCGGGAGCTGCGGCTGCGGCGAGGTGCCGGGCGGCGGCGCGGGCGGCGTGTTCATCGCGTCGGGCGGGCTGGTGCCGGTGGCGCCCGAGGTCGGGCCGCCCGGGTCGCCAGGCAGGCTGCCACCCGGGCTGCCGGCGCCGCCGGTGCTGCCGGAGCCCTCGGGGCCGCCCGTCAGGCCGCCGCCCGGTCCAGCGTCCGAGCTGCCCGCCGTGCCGGTGACGCCAGGCGAGCCGTGGCCGTCGCCCTGCTCCGGCGGTGCGTTGTGCTGATCCGGGTGGGCCGTGTCGGCGCGGTTGCTGGCACACGCGGGCGCGAAGGCGAGGGCAGACAGCAGAATGAAGGTCTTGTGGGTCGATCGCAGCATTGATGATGTCCTCGTGGGCATTCAAACCGATCGCTGTGATTGATGGGCCGGTAAAAATGTTTGTAGGCGACGCAACACGTTCGCGTCTGGGGCGCTGCGCTGTCCCATCTGTGCAACGCGGGGCGAGCGGCGCGGTCGGCGGACGACGGGATGGCCGACGGGCCTGGGGCCCCCGCGACGGCGGTACCCCGGGCCACGTGCTCGGCGCCTCGGTCCGCGTGAAGACCTCGATCTCGGCTCGCTGCACAACGGGTAGCAACACCGAGATCATCGCCTCTCGGCGCCTGCGCGCGCTGTCCCGGGGCCCCACCCGCCTGCGCCCCAGCGTCGGCCATCTCGTCGCCCGGGCGGCAGCGTCGGCGCCCCGCTCTCGCTCCACCCTCTGTCGAGGTCTCGTCGATGGGGAACTCCCGTACGCATGCAGCCATGTGTCATGCACGGTCGCGCTCCGGCGCGTCTCATCGCTCTCAAATCAAGGCCGGGGAGCTCGCCAGTCGGGCATACTTTGACTTCTTCTTGGTACGATCATGACGTATCGCTTGCTCATCCTCATAATACTCGCTGCCTGCGGCCCGGCTGTAAACACCGAGACCTCCGACGACACGTCGCACACGACGACCGAGATCACGACCGGAACACCCACGACCGGAACACCCACGGCCGATGGCTGCCCCGATCACGCCGCCGTGGACGACTGCTGCTGCTTCGGTGGCCTCGTCGGTGAGCCGTACGTGGAAGTGCTCTGCCCAGCCGAACAGCTGTGTAACAACGTGCATGGCGAATGTCTTGGTGACTTCACTGGCTGTACCTCGGCCGATGAATCGGCCATCGACTGCGTCCTCGCGGCCTTGCAAGCGGACAAGCCCGGGGTCGTTTCGTGGGACCTTCGATGGGTCGGGGCCGACCAACCCGAGCTCGACGTCAGCGTCTACGTCTCCGGCCACGGCGATCTGTTCTGGTTGGGGATCGAGGAGACTGGAGATCCATCATACTTTTATGGCGTGCAGCATTATCCGGTCGCCGCCCTCGATCTTCCAGCCTGTGCGGCCGAGCCCACGGCGAGCGCCCGCTTCGAGTGTCTGCGCGGCGCGTTCGTCAGCCCCTCCGAGCTCTGTGTCGAACCGCAATACTCTGGTTGAGCCCGCTCTCCACCGTGCGCTGGATGCGTGGGAGCACGACAAGCGGGGCCCCGACGATGCCGCCCGGCGAGCGAGCGGCCGATGGCAAGGGACGCAGGCGGAGGGGCCCCGGGGCTCGCGCGGAGCCGCAATTAGGCGATGGTCTCGGTGATGCTACCCGTTGTGCAACGTGACGCGTCGGAGGTCTTTGCGCGGGCCGGGCGGCGAGCACGTGCCACGGGGATGCCGCCGTCGCGCGGGACCCATAGCCATCGGCCGCCCGCGAGTCGCCGACAATGTCACGAGCCCCGCGTTCCCGTCGTCAATCAGTACAGCGAGACGCCGTCGGCGAGCCTGTTGACGACGATGGGCCGCTCGAGCCAGTGGCTGCCGGACTCGACCAGCGCATTTAAAAAGGTCGCGCGCACCCACTTGAAGCGCTCGATCACCTGGTCCTCGTCCTCGATTTTAATATAGAGCCCCTCCATCGCGTCGTGGCGGTCGGTCTCGGCGAGGGCCTGGGCCGGGGCGACGCCGGCGGCCGTCGCGGCGGCGACCAGATTGTCGCGCCACATGGGACTTTTGAACAAGGACGGCGCGACGAGGTTGGTGATGTCCGACAGCCTGGTGGGCTTACCCTCCCACAGGACGGCGACGCTGGCGATCTTCAGGCCACGCAGGAGCTCGCGGCGGCGGGCGGTCGACAGGTACACGTCGCGCTCGCGGTCGTAGATGTCGAACTCCATGAAGTAGTGGGGCAGGCGGTCGTAGAAGACCGTGTGCTTGGCGTACATCCATTCGCCGTACATGACGTAGCGCTCGCCGAGCGCGAGGTACAGGTCCTCGGCGTGCGCGGCGGCCCACGTCTTTAATAAGTTGAAGTGGCGCTCGCGCGGGCCGCCGACCAGGTAGTGGCCGCGCGACTGCAGCAGCAGGTTGGCCTGGTCGTCGAAGCTGACCCCGCAATTGGCGCCGTCGATCTTCTCCTCGACGACCATGGTGCGGCCCTGGACCTCCTTGAACGGGACGGCCTCGAGGTCGTGGTCGCCGTGCTGGAAGCGCGAGGTCTCGAGGTGGCGCGTGCGCGGGTACTTTTTTAATGGCGGGAGCATGGTCGTGGCCGGCGACGGAGCAGCAAGAGTAACGCGAACAGCGGCGGGGCGGCGGGGGCCGTCGTGCATGTGCAGCCTTGCGCGGGCGGGGGATCCTCGGCGGCGGTGGTGTCCCCGGTGGTCGTGCTGGAGGTGCCGGTGGTGTCGCTGCTGTCGTCCGTGGCGGTCGTCGTGGGGATGTCGCCGGTGCTGGGATCCGGGTCGCCGGTGGTCGCGGGGGACGGGTCCGCGCGGTGCCACACGTGGCTGGTGATCGTGCGCGGGCCGGCGCCGATCATGACCTCGGCGCGCCAGCGGTCCTCGCCGTCGGTCGGGGCGGCGGCGTCGACGGTGAGGACGAACGGGTCCTCGGTGATGTCGACGCGCTCGCCGGGCTTGCCGTTGTGGACGAACCGCACGGTCGCGCCAGCGGGGGCGCCGGTGACGGTGGCGGTCAGCTGGACCTCGTCGGCGGTGATCGTGTCGACCTCGATCGGCGCGTCGGCGGACAATACGACCATCGGGTCCGCGGGGCCCTGCAGCTTGACGACGGTGCGGCCGGCGCGGACGCCCGCGAGGATCGCGTCGACGCCGAGCGAGTCGGCGAACACCATCGTCGTCGGGTCGCCGATCGGGCTCTGGAACATGCTCTGGTCCTGGCCGGCGCGGTGGTCGTCGCTGCCGCCGAGCGCGGCGAGGTGCAGGCCGGTCGCGCACAGGGCGTCCCAGTAGGCGGTCGCGTCGTCGGTGAAGTACTTGCCGGCCTTGTCGAGGCCGGTGGTCGCGATCTCGACGCCCGCGAGGCTGGCCGGGGTCTCGTGTTTCCACGCGCAGCCGATGCACACGTCGCCGAGGTCGAGCACCGGGTGGTTGATCGACACGGCGGCGCCCTGGGCCGCGAACGCTGCGAACGCGCCGGCGATCGTGACGCCGGGCTGACCGATCTTGTGGTCGACCCATGCCGTCGCGCCGATCGCGTTGGCGTGGCCGGCGTAGGTCGTGAACTCCATGCCGGGCACGAACAGCAGATCGGGGTGGCGCGACTGGGCGTCGGCGAAGAACTCCAGCTGGGTCAGCGTGTTGTGGTCGCTGACCTCGACGAAGTCGAGGCCGCGGTCGCGGGCGAAGTCGGCGATCTCGTCGAGCGGCGGGGCCGCGTCGCCGCTCTCGATCGAGTGGACGTGGAAGTCGCCGGCGTACCAGCGCGGGCCGCCGCCGAGGTCGACGCCGCCGACGTACGGCGCGCGCTCCGGCTGTGCGGGGAGCGTCGGCGCGTCGCGCAGCGTGACGGTCAGGCTGAACTTCGCGGGGGTCTCGAGGATCTTCGCCTTGCCGACGACGACCCGCCATTCGCCCGGGGAGATCGGGCCGGCGACGTAGCTGCGCGACGCGGCGGCCTCGCCGACGACCGCGTCCTCGCTGTTGCCGCCGCCCCACCCGCGAAAGCCGGACGGATCCTCGAGGCCCCAGTCGAGGATGTTGTCGTCCGACAGGTCGTCGTGGTGGACCGCGATCTCGGCGGTCCCGGGCGGCACGGTGAACGGGACGAAGAAGTGATCGGGGCCACCTTCGGGCACGTCGCCGTCGAGGACCAGGACCACGGGTTCGCCCGCGGACGCGGGGGCTGCGGCGAGATATGTGAGGAGGAGGGCGGCGCGGCGCATGGCGCACGGTAGCGCACGCGCGCGCGATCGTGGTGGCCTGCGATCATTCGCCGTGCACGTCGATGCCGTGGGCGGCGGCCTCGACCTCGGCCATGAATGGCAGCAGCTCGCCGAGGAACGCGTCGGGGCGATCGAACTGCACGGCGTGGGCGACCCCGGGGACCTCCACGGCGCGCCCTTGCGGCAGCGCGGCGGCCAGGCGGCGGACCACGCTGGCGGGCACGATGCGGTCGCGGGTCCCGCGGACGATCAGCGCCGGACAGCGGACCTCCGCGGCGAGCGACAGCGGGCGGTCGCGCAGCATCGCGGGGACCGTCTGGATGTAGCGGCGCACGCCCATCTGCCGGGTCATGCGCATGAGCGTGCGGTTGTACTGCCACGATTCGAACAGCGAGTCGGCGAGCAGGCCGAGCGCGTAGCGGCCGCGGCGCTGGCCCTCGCCGCCGGTGGTCGGACCGATCAGCGTGACCGAGGCGACGCGGGACGGCGCGCGCCGGGCCAGCGCGAGCGCGACCTGGCAGCCCATCGAGTGGCCCACCAGGTGGGCCTGCGGGATCTCGAGGGCGGTCATGGCCGCGTCGTACCAGGCGGCCAGAGCGGCGATGTCGAGCGCGTCGGCGGGGCCGGGCGTGCGCCCGTAGCCGGGCATGTCGAGGCTCACCGCCTCGCGGCGAAACGTCCGCGCGGCCATGCAGGCGAGCAACGGGCGGTACACCTCGCTCGAGCAGGCGAGCCCGTGGACCAGCACGATCGGCAGGCCGACCTCGGGCGCGCCGGCGAGTCGGAGACCGCACGTGTCGCGCCCGGTGACGGAGATCCACAGCGGCTGGAGGTCGGCCATCGCTGCAGCATGGGCCGGGTCGTGCGGGGCGGCGGCGCGGGCCGGCGTGTGACCGTGCGCAATGTGTGCATCTCGTGCGCGGGGCGCCCGTGGGCCGGCGTGATAGCCTGGCGCCGGTGGATTCGCCCAGCCCCGCCGCGAGCACCAGTGTTGCCGCGGTGCCGCGGAACTTCGGGGTGCTGGAGCTGCTGCTCGGCGGTCTGGCGGCGGTCGGGCCGCTGTCGATCGACATGTATTTGCCGGCGCTGCCGGACATCGGCGCGGACCTCGGGGCGCCGACGTCGGCGGTCCAGCTGTCGCTCGCGTCGTTCTTCGTCGGCTTCGCGGTCGCCCAGCTGATCGCGGGGCCGCTGGTGGATCGCCACGGTCGGCGGCGCCCGCTGGTCATCGCGCTCGCGCTGTACATCGTCGCCTCGCTCGGCTGCGCGGCGGCGCCGAGCATCGAGTGGCTGATCGCGTGTCGCCTGCTGCAGGGGCTGGCCGGGTCGATGGCGGTGGTCGTGCCGCGCGCCGTGGTCCGCGACCTGCACTCGGGGGCGGCCGCGGTGCACATGCTGTCGCGGCTGATGCTGGTCATGGGGGTCGCGCCGATCGTCGCGCCGCTGCTCGGCAGCTGGGTGCTGGCGAGCCTCGGGTGGCGCGCCATCTTCGTGGTCCTGGCCGGGTTCGGCGCGCTGACCCTGTTCGCGTGCGTGCGCCTGCTGCCCGAGACCGGGCGCCCGCGCGACCCGTCGATCACTCTGGGCGCGCAGCTGCGGGTCCTGACGCGCGAGCCGGACTTCCTGGCGTACACGCTGTGCGGCGGGTTCTCGTCGGCGGGGATGTTCGCGTACATCTCCGGCTCGGCGTTCGTGTTCATCGAGGTCCATCACGCCGACCCCTCGCTCTACGGGTATATCTTCGGGGCCAACGCGTTCGGGCTGATCGCGGCGTCGCAGCTCAACCGCGTGCTGGTCGGACGATTCACGGCCACCCAGGTGCTCGGCGCGGCGACCAGCCTGGCGGCGCTGGCGGCCCTCGCCGTGCTGGCGGTCGCGTACACCGGCGCGGGCGGGCTGTGGGGCATCGCGGGGGCGCTGTTCCTGTTCCTGTCGACGCTCGGGATCCTCGGGCCCAACAGCACGGCGCTGGCGCTCGAGCGGCACGGCGAGCGCGCCGGGCTGGCGTCGGCGGTGCTCGGCGCGTCGCAGTTCATGATCGCGGCGTGCGCCGCGGGGGCCGTCAGCGCGCTGCACGACGACCGCACCGCCGTGCCGATGGCCCTGGTCGTCGCGGTCGCCGCGTGCATGTCGTGGCTGTGCTTCATGCTGCGGCGGCGCGGTCCCTGAGCGCGCACACAATTCGCCACGCGGGTCGTGCGGGTGTGTTATCTGCCCGTGCGAGGACTTTTGCTTACTCGAACCTGCGCAACCTTCTTCATCCTTTCCATGTGCGCGTGTGGTGGATCGGGCTCCGATTCTGGTGAGAGCGCCGGGAGCACCGCCGGGGACGCGTCCACCGGCACGGGCACCGACACCGACGGGGGCACGACGCCCGCGACGACCACCGATCCGCCGCCGACGACGGGGCCGACCGAGACGACTGACGAGACGGCGACGACGCTGATCTCGACCGACGCGACCGAGCCGAACCCGACGACCGACCCGACCGATACGGACACGTCCGACACGGACACGACCGACACGGACACGACCGACACGGGCGGCCCGGTCAACGGGGACTTCGACGCGCTGTCGATGTGCGGCGGGGACGTGGTCTGTCCGGAGTGGCTCGAGTTCTTCGCCGAGAGCGAGCCGTACACGATGGCCCCGGAGCGCATCTGCGTGTTCGAGGGGCTGCGCGACGGGACGATCGGGCGTTACACGTACTCGGTCGACCACGAGTTCGGCAACGGCAACTACCGGACGACCAACGTGATCGTCGTGCACGCCGACCGCAAGGTGACGTTCGCGCAGCACCACGACGGATACACCGACGAGGAGGGGCCGTTCGACATCTTCGACCCGGCGCTGACGTGCACGCTGGCGGAGGCGGACTTCTTCGACGCGTGCCCGATGGCGGATCCGTTCGACCAGGCCTGCTACTGGCTGCCGGATCCGTGGGGCGACGATCTCCCGTTCCCGTGGTTCACCGACTGCGTCGCCATGGGCCCGATGTGCATGTGATCGCTCCGGGCCGCGCCTGAGCCCTGTTCATGGCCAGGCCCGCCGTGCGCCTGGCGCGTGGCGGGTCGTCGGCCCCCAGGGACGTGCTGCTTGCGAACGGGCCGCCGTCTGTGGCCTATTGCACGCATGAGATTGCGTCGCCTGCTCGTCCCCATCCTGTCCGTCGTCGCGTGCGGCGACGACAACTCCGTCGTCACCGATCCGGCGACGTCCGGGCTGACCCCCGCGACGATCCCGGACGCCGAGACGACCCAGAGTCCGTCGACGCCGACGACGACGACGCTCGGCGGCACCAGCTCGACCGGCAACGAGGGCGGCGTGACCGACGTGCTGACCGGCACGACGACGTCGACCGACCCGGGCACGAGCACGAGCACGAGCACGACGAGCACGACCGACCCAGGCACCAGCGGCACGAGCACCGGGCCGGTGATCGGCGAGACGACCGACTCGTCGACCAGCCTGCCGTGCGAGTGCGACCCCGGCGAGGTCCAGGGCTGCCAGGACGACGAGCAGCTGGTGTGCCAGCCCGACTGCCACACGTTCGCGCCGGAGCCGTGTCCGCCGGGTGAGAGCTGCAGCAACGGCTTCTGCGCGGCCGGCTTCTGCCTGCCGGGCAGCAAGATGTGCCTCGACGCGGACACCTACCAGCAGTGCAACCAGAGCGGCGACGAGTTCGACCCGCCGGTCGACTGCGCGGCGGACGAGGGCTGCTTCGACGGCGAGTGCATCGGCCTGTGCGAGCAGGCGGAGTCCGAGCCGAGCACGATCGGCTGCTCGTTCATCGCGGCGCGCGTCGACAACATCTTCGGCAACGAGACCGACTCGTTCATCGTCGGCAACGTCTCGAAGACGAAGGCCGCGACGGTGCAGTTCTACCTGACGCCGACCGGGACCAACGTCGAGCAGCCGCAGGGCGGGCCGATGATGATCCCGCCCGGCCAGACGGTGTCGTTCCAGATGACGAACCCGCCGCTCGACAAGGTCTCCGGGCTGCGCAAGGGCGGCAGCTACCGGGTCCAGAGCTCGATCCCGGTGATCGCGTACCAGCACTCGCCGCTGTTCGGCCAGGCGACCAACGACGCGTCGCTGCTGTTCCCCGAGCACGCGCTCCGGCAGAACCATTACATCGCGTCGTGGAAGGACGGCCACAACGCCTATCCGAGCTACTTCAACGTGATAGCGATCCAGGACAACACCACCGTGTCGTGGACGCCGACGCAGGCGACGATCGCCGGCACCGGCGTGGCGGCGGTCGGCGCCGGCCAGACCGGCCAGGTCGTGATGAACCGGTTCGACACGCTGCAGGCCCGCGCCAACTTCGGCGGCGACCTGACCGGCACCTACGTGACCGC
>Ga0075158_10002043_pt1 | contig 14892 bp, 12 predicted proteins | sample JI91814BDNA_FD_70968 | JGI IMG/M metagenome (GOLD analysis project Ga0075158, IMG submission 70968) | Wastewater effluent complex algal communities from Wisconsin, to seasonally profile nutrient transformation and Carbon sequestration -... | ecosystem: Engineered > WWTP > Effluent > Algae... | reverse complement strand
TGCCACTTCCATGGCATTCAGGTCCTCTCTTTGCAGGTTTTCCAGCAGGGCCAGTTCCAGTAATTGTACATCATTGGCCTGGCGTACATAGGCAGGAATATCTTTCAGTCCGGCCAGTTTAGAGGCACGTAATCTTCTTTCACCCGAAATCAAACGATACTTACCAGAACTCAGTTTCGATACAGTGATCGGCTGAATGATATCATGAAGCCGGATAGAGTCGGCCAGTTCTTTCAAAGAGGTTTCATCAAAATCCTTCCGCGGTTGTTTTGGATTGGCTTCTACATCTTCTACCGGAATCCGGGAAATACCTGTGGCGTTTTCCACCACATTTTGTTTTAACTGACCGGAATTGGTCTTAAGATCCGAATCAATACTCTGCAGCAGGGATCGAATACCCTTGCCAAGCAATTCTTTATTTTGTTTGGGATTGGTCATGTTAGTATTGCGTCTTGAGTCAGGAGTCTGCAACAGCCTTCCTTTCCCGATATCTTTTTATTAAGTTAATGAATAAAGCGTTCGTGATTCAGATCCTGGGTTTTATTTCCGGGGGAATCAAAGTTAATATTTAGTTGCGTCTTGCGGGAAAGAGAAAGGGAGCAACCGGAAATTGCCCCTAAACGGGGTGAATGAGCAGCAATACAACGGGAAAATACTAGAGTTCCAGAATCCTTTCCTCATTTTTAATCTTGGTCAGGTCATTCTTTTGCAGAATTTCCTTGGCCAGGTTGAGGTAGTTCATGGAGCCTTTGCTGTTGGCATCGTAAAGAATCACCGGCTTACCGGCACTGGGTGCTTCCGCCAAACGGGCGTTCCGGTGTACAATGGTGCTGAAGACCATATCATCAAAATGGCGCCTGACTTCACTAACTACCTGGTTGCAGAGCCGGAGGCGGCCATCATACATGGTCATCAGGATACCCTCTATCACCAGGTCGGTATTCAGACGGCCCTGGACTATTTTAATCGTGTTCAGTAATTTACCCAATCCTTCCAGTGCAAAAAATTCACATTGTACCGGTACCACAACCGAATCTGCTGCGGTCAATGCATTCACAGTGATGAGACCGAGGGAAGGGGAGCAGTCAACTATGATAAAATCATAATCTTCTCTGGCTGCATTCAGTATATTCTTCAATACCATTTCCCGGTTGGGGTAGTTGATCATTTCAATTTCAGCACCTACCAGGTCAATATGAGAGGGGAGAAGGTCCAGGTTGGGAATCTCTGTTTTCAGGATCACATCTTTTGCCCGGGATTCATTCACCATACAGTCGTACAGGCTTTGGGTCACATTATGCAGGTCAAAGCCCACACCCGTGGTGCTGTTAGCCTGCGGGTCGCCATCTACCAATAATGTTCTGTATTCCAATACGGCAAAACTGGCGGCCAGGTTGATGGCCGTAGTGGTCTTGCCCACCCCTCCTTTCTGATTTGCTACACCAATGATCCTTGCCATACCTGTTCCGCTAAAAATTAATTATGATAATGATATTGTTTCACCGACTGAGGGAAGTGTCAGCTGGTAACCTTTTTCCTCAAATGCAGCAATCGCTTTGGCATGATCAATTTTGATAAATCCAAATGTATCGAAATGTACGCCGATCACCTTTTTGCAATTAATCATCCTGGCCGCTTCCACTGCATCTTCATAGCCCATGGTAAAGTTGTCGCCAACAGGCAATACCGCAAAATTTAGTTTTGCCCACACTGGTATTAATTGCATATCCATGGTCAGGGCCGTATCACCACTGTAGTAAAAGCTGCCTTCCGGACTGCTGACGATAAATCCCATCGGATTTCCGCCATAAGTTCCGTCGGGCAGACCGCTGGAATGCTGGGCGGCGGTACTGCGGACTGAAAACGGACCAAAATCCCATTTTCCGCCCGTATTCATGGGGTGGAGATTGGTCAGTTTTTGCTTTGTGAGCCACTCATAAATTTCCCAGTTACTCACCACTTTGGCCCCGGTGCTTTGTGCCAGGGTCACACAATCAGCAATATGGTCAAAATGTCCATGGGAAATCAGGATATAGTCCGCTTCAATGTCACTTAGTGAAATATCTTTTGCCAGTTCATTGGAACTGATAAAGGGATCGAACAAAATTCGGCTGCCATTGGTTTCTACCAGGAAGCAGGAATGGCCAAAATAGGTGAACTGCATTTAATTACCGGTTAATGGAAGGGCAAAAATAAGCTCCTGAATGGTTCCCGGGTTAATTTTGATCCCACTATGCGAAACTCTCCTTTCTGGTGGATTTTTATCGGGCTGATGCTGGCACTGGATATTTATTTTTTCCAGGCACTTCGGTTGCTGACCCAGCATGCAGGTCCCCGAACAAGGGCCGTCATCTTTATTATCTATTGGGTGATCTCTGTAACAGCCATCGTGACCTTATTAATGCTTCCCTACCTTAAAGCAGATAAACAGGCCCTCTTAGGCAAGAGTACCATCTTCTCTCTGGTCATGGGTTTATTCTTTGCCAAACTGGTGGCCTCCATCTTTTTTTTCTTTGATGATTTGAGAAGAGGGGTGCAATGGAGCGCCTCCCGGATCATGGGCAATCAATCGACCGGTACAGCCGAAACTGCCGGTGAGAAAATTCCCAGGTCTGTTTTTATGAGCTGGGCAGGAATGGTTGCCGGAGGAGGATTGTTTGCTACCCTGGTGAATGGTTTCGGTAATAAATACCGCTACCAGGTACGCCGGCAAAAACTATCCTACCAGCATCTCCCGGCCGCATTCAAAGGGTTGAAAATTGCCCATATTTCCGATATCCATTCCGGCAGTTTTACAGATAAAGATGCAGTGGCAAAAGGGGTCATGAAAATCATGCAGGAATCCCCGGACCTGATCCTTTTTACCGGTGACCTGGTGAACAATGTGGCCAGTGAAATGGATGATTATATGGATGTGTTTGATAAACTGCAGGCACCATTAGGCGTGTATTCCACTCTGGGTAATCACGATTATGGGGAATATGTACAATGGGATACTCCGGAGGACAAAAAAGCCAACCTGGAACAGTTGAAGAATGTACATGCGAAGCTGGGATGGCGACTACTGATGAATGAACATGTGACGCTGGAGAAAGCCGGACAACAAATCGCCCTCCTGGGAGTGGAGAACTGGAGTGCCAAAGCCCGTTTTCCCAAGCATGGTAACCTGCCCCAGGCCTATCAGGGAGCAGCGGACCAGCCCTTTAAAATCTTATTAAGCCACGACCCTTCGCATTGGCAGGCCGAAGTGCTGGAATCATATCCGGATATTGACCTCGTGCTTTCAGGTCATACCCACGGCATGCAGTTTGGCATAGAAATACCCGGTCTTAAATGGAGTCCCGTACAATATCTCTATAAAGAATGGGCCGGTTTGTATGAACATGAAAATGGTCAGAAACTCTATGTGAACCGGGGTTTTGGCTTCCTGGGTTATCCTGGCCGGGTGGGCATCCTGCCGGAAATCACCATTCTTGAACTGGTCTGATCCCCCAATAATCTTCCTTTCCCATCGTTTGAAGATTGATTCGCAGGGAATTAAACTTTTTTTTAATCTTACAGTCTCAAGGCCAGCGTTACCTTTCGGGTTGACCAAAGAATAACCTGTCCTGTCACCAACGGGTACAACTGCCGATGCTGAAACGATGGTCCATATTACCGGCCCTCTTCCTCCTGGTTGTTGCTGCAAAAGCACAAAACAACCCATCGGATACGGCTGTCCGGCCGGTTCCATTAATGGATCTTTCCCTGATTGATACCAGTATGGACTATGAAGAGTTCTTCCGCGATTTCGATGAATTCATGGACTCCATCCTTTCTCCCCGTAGTTATTTCCTGGCCAGTATTTCCGGAGGTAAAGGGTTCTATAATTTCGAGAACAAGAGTACCTACGATTTCACAACTGCTAAAAAACTGACCTATTCCCCCACATTGGGGTATTATCATAAGTCCGGATTGGGCATTACGCTGAACGGTTACCTGGTGGATGACGGAAATGGCATGAACTTTTTTCAAACCGGAGTAACTCCTTCATTCGACTATCTGAAGAATAAAGATTTTGCAACCGGACTTGCATTCACCAAATTTTTTACGAGAGATTCCCTCCCTTTTTACACTACCCCGATTCAAAATGAGCTCTATACTTATTTTGTTTACCGGAAGTGGTGGGTCAGACCCATGCTGGCCCTTAGCTATGGCTGGGGCAGCCGGAGTGATTATGAAGCCAGGGAAGTCTTAATACAGGATCTGCGTTTACGCCGAAGAGGTTTTACTTATATCAATACCGAAGAAAAAGTGAGCGACTTTTCTGTAATGGCTTCAGTTCGTCATGATTTTTACTGGCTGGATATCTTTGGCAAAAAAGACCATATCCGCTTTACACCGCAACTGACTTTTACCAGCGGTACCCAGAAATTCGGGTTCAACCAGTCTTCCACTACTTATGCCACTTCCATCCGCAGCACCAGTAATGTGCTGTACAATACCGATAATTTTTACCTGGATGATGAGTTGAAGTTCCAGCCACTGTCCCTGACCCTCTTCCTGAGAAGTGAGTATTCATTGGGAAAATTTTTCCTGCAACCTCAATTGGCACTGGATTATTTTTTCCCGGCCACTGAAAAAAGATTCAATGCATTGTTCTCGGTCAATGCCGGTTTGATGTTCTGATCCTTTTGCAAAACATTCACAGTTCCCCAATCATTTTAAGGTTACGAAATACGTCTGTAAAATGACAGATACCTTTTAATGAAATTTAACAGGATCAGCAGGTGACTGGCACTAATCTTGAAACTTTCTGAGGTCTGAAATTGAAGTAAAGCCATGGATTTAATCATTAATGCTTTCCCGGCCCAGGGACGGTAACCGGGAAAGCATTGATGAAAACACCAGGCGGTCATTATTTAACCAAAAAAGCTATCACATGAAAACAAAACTCTTCTCACTTTTTGCCATTTTACTAATCACACAGGCATCGATGGCCCAGTTTCACATCGGAATCAAGGGCGGTGCCAATATCACCAAGGTGGATGGCAAGTCCTTTAAGGATGAATTCCGTTATGGTTACCACCTGGGTGGATTTATGGAAATCAGGGCCGGTAACAAATTTGTGATCCAACCCGAAGTGCTGTGGAACCAGTATGCGACCAGACTGGACAGTAATTACAAGAATGTATACGAAGATGTATTCAATGGCAATGCCAATGTAAAACTGAACTACCTCTCGATCCCCATCCTGGTCAATTACAAATTAATCGGCAGCTTCTTGTCACTGCAGGCCGGTCCCCAGTTTGGCATATTACTCGATCAGAATAAAACTTTACTCCAGAATGGCGGCAATGCCTTTAAACGCGGCGATTTTTCCATGCTGGCAGGTGTACAATTCAAAGTATTGGCGTTCCGGCTGAGTGCCCGGTATGCTATCGGACTGAATAATATCGGAGATCTTCCCAATGAAGACGATTGGAAAAGCAAGGGCTTCCAGGTATCCGTTGGACTGGCCCTATAACATAATCTCCAACCCTTATGAAAGGCCCTTCCGTCAGGAAGGGCTTTCTTTTTTGGTAGAATACATCCAATTTGGCAGATCAAAAGAGCCGGGCATAAATCTTGGCAATACTGAATTGGCGTTATATTTTTACCGCCTGCCCTGCTGAAGGGGCATTTTGGCAGATTGAACTGAAGAATTGATTATGAAGAATTTAGAGCAGTTTTTACTCAAGGCGGAAGATGAAATGGATTTTTTACCCATCATTCCGCTGAATGAAAGTGATCAGGATGACCCTAATGGAATCGAAATACCCGCAGAATTAGCATTATTACCATTAAGGAATACTGTTCTCTTCCCCGGTGTGGTTTTACCGATCACAGTGGGTAGGGATAAAAGTATCCGGGCTGTAACCGATGCCTATAAAGGCGATAAACTGATTGGGGTAGTGGCCCAGAAAGACAGTAATACCGAAGATCCGGAAATGGGTGATCTGGAAAAGATCGGAACCGTGGCCCGGATCGTGAAGCTGATCAAAATGCCCGATGGCGGCACTACCATTATCATTCAGGGAAAGAACCGCTTTTTGATCGAGAATATCTTTTCCGATGATCCTTATTTCAAGGCAAAAATCCAGAAGCTGGAAGAAGAAGAATCTCCGAAAGACGAGGATTTCAATGCCTATGTGGCCAATATCAAGGACCTGGCTGCTGATATTGTTCAATTGTCACCCAATATTCCGGCCGAAGCCTCGATCATCCTCCGCAATATTGAGAATCCTTCCTTCCTGATCCATTTTGTATCCAGTAACCTGAATACCGATATCCGGGATAAACAGCGATTGCTGGAACTGAATCATATCCGGGAAAGAGCAGACCTGCTGATGAAATTGCTGCAAAAAGAACTGCAGTTTGCCGAACTCAAAAACAAGGTCACTACCAAAACAAAAACAGAAATTGATAAGCAGCAAAGGGAATACTTCCTGCAGCAGCAACTCAAGAGCATCAAAGAAGAACTCGGCGGAGACTCCAATGCCCAGGAAGTAAAAGAAATGCAGAAAAAGGCAGAAGCCAAGAAATGGCCGGCATCTGCCAAAGAATTATTCAAGAAAGGTGCGGAGAAACTGGAAAGAATGCATCCCAGCACACCCGATTACTCTGTCGTATACAATCACCTCGATCTGATGCTCGATCTTCCCTGGGAAGATTATACCGAAGATCATTACGACCTGAAAAAAGCTGAAAAAACTCTCGATACTGATCATTATGGTATGCACAAGATCAAGGAAAGAATTCTTGAATACCTGGCCGTGCTCAAACTGAAAGGGGATATGAAAAGTCCCATCCTCTGTTTTGTAGGTCCTCCGGGTATAGGTAAAACCTCCCTTGGTAAAAGTATTGCCGCAGCCATTGGTCGTAAATATGTAAGACTCAGTCTGGGTGGATTACATGATGAAAGTGAAATCCGCGGTCATCGGAAAACCTATATCGGTGCCATGCCCGGGAGAATCCTGCAGTCATTACGAAAAGTAAAATCATCCAACCCGGTGATGATACTCGACGAGATTGATAAAGTAGGCAGCGACCATCGGGGCGATCCTTCTTCTGCCTTACTGGAAGTACTGGATCCCGAACAGAATCATAGTTTCTATGATAATTACCTGGAGATGGAGTATGACCTGAGCAAAGTATTGTTTATCGCAACGGCCAATAACCTCCAGAATATCCAACCGGCCCTTCGCGACAGGCTGGAGATCATTGACCTCAGCGGTTATGCCGTAGAGGAAAAAGTGGAAATTGCGAAGAGACACCTGTTACCTAAACAAAGGGAACAGCATGGTCTTAAAAACAGCCTCTTTAAAATCAGCGATAAGGTGCTGGAACAAATTATCCAGGACTATACCCGGGAAAGCGGGGTGCGGGAACTGGACAGGCAACTGGCTTCCATCATGCGGTACCAGGCCAAACAATTGGCGTCGAAAGGCAAACTGAAAAATATTTTGACGGCAGCGGATATCGAAAAAATCCTGGGCAAGCCCCGTTACAGCAATGATATTTATAAAACCGTCAATATGCCTGGAGTGGCGGTTGGACTGGCATGGACCTATGTAGGTGGAGATATTCTTTTTATCGAAACAAGTCTGAGCGATGGTAAGGGAGAATTGAAGTTAACCGGTAACCTGGGAAATGTGATGAAGGAAAGTGCCAGTACCGCACTAACCTATCTGCAATCCAACGCCAAAAAATACAAGCTGGACAGCAAACTATTCGAGAAGAAGAATATCCATATTCACGTTCCCGAAGGGGCCGTGCCCAAGGATGGGCCAAGCGCCGGTATCACTATGATGACGGCCATTGCCTCTGCCTTAACCGGTAAAAGAGTAAAACCCTTTCTGGCCATGACCGGAGAAATCACCCTGCGTGGTCAGGTATTACCGGTAGGGGGGATCAAAGAAAAAGTACTGGCTGCCCGCCGGGCCGGATTAAAAGAAATTATTCTTTGCTGGCAGAATGAAAAAGATGTGGAAGAAATCGAATCAGCCTTTATCAAAGGGATAAAATTCCACTTTGTAAAAAACATGAGCCAGGTGCTGGAACTGGCCCTGGTAGAGAAATAACTGGCTAGCAACATCAACGGGCAGTACAGGACTGTTTTGACTGAAATAAAATCATATATAAATCCGCTTCGATACTGGAGCGGATTTCCTTTTTCAAAGCTGTATTTTCGTTGGATATTGAAATACCTTCTTTTCATATCTTTTGTCATTTGCAATATGGCTGCTCCCGCCCAGACCCTTGGCGGGGATGCGGTTTTCAGTTTTCTCAAACAGCCCAATACCCCGCAACTGTCAGCTCTGGGTGGAGTGAATATATCGCAACTCTCCAATGATGCCGGACTGGCCTTCAATAATCCGGCCCAGTTACGATCAACCATGCATACACAATTGAATACGGTGTTTAATCTGCAGTATGCCGGTATCAAAGTGTATCATACTTCTTTTGCTTTTCGAAATGAAAAACTGAACACCAATTTTTTGTGGGGTTTGCATTATTTCGATTATGGCAACAGCACACAAACAGATGCGGCAGGAAACATACTCGGCAGTTTCAGACCCCGCGATTGGGTGATGCAGATAGGGGCCTCCCGTTCCTATGGGAGCCGGTGGAACTATGGACTGAATGTAAAATTTATCAGTTCGGCTTATGGTATTTACAGGTCTAATGGGATTGCTGCTGATGTGGGACTGCTGTACACCGATTCTGCCGGATTATTCAGCGCTTCCGTCCTGGTAAAAAATATGGGCAGCCAGTTAAAAGCCTATCCCGGTGCCGGGGCAGAGGACCTTCCATTCGATTTTCAAATCGGATTCACCAAAAGAATGGCCAAAGCTCCCTTTGGTATTTCATTGACCGGTCAGCGGGTACATCGTTTTAATATCCGCTATGAGGATACCCTCTTTAATAATGAAAACGGATTTGTTAACAGTTCATCAGGAAAATTTACGGCCGGTAAATTGCTGGATCACCTGGTGCTGGGAACTACGATCTATATCGGTGATCATGTGGAAGTACAGGCCGGGTATAATTTTTTGAGAAGAAGGGAACTCAATATTGGCAATGAGGGCAATGGACTGAATGGATTCTCCATGGGTGCAACAGTAAAGCTGGGTAAAATGGATATCCGCTTTGCAAGAGCGCAGTACCAGTCCAATACCGCCTATCATCAATTGGGATTAAACCTGACCCTGAATAAATATTTCAGTTTGGGTAAATGGGGGCAGCGCATTGGCTGGTGATCAGTCAATCAGTCTGTATACTTCAAAAGCTTCCGCCAGTAACTGGTTACATTGTACACCCCTGACTTTGGCCAGCGACCGGATGAAATCGGCTGACATATAGTTACGGTGTGACTGGGAATGATAGGACTGCACCGCTTTTACTTTCTTCAGCAAACATTCTTCATCTGCCGGGATAAAATAAGTGGAACGAAAACTGGCATGGTTCCAGGGCAGTTCATAGCCCAGCAGGGAGCAGTGTTTAAAGGCTCTTTGTGCTTCGGTATGAATAACCTGGTGATCCTGGTGCTGATCGGAAGCAGAAGGAATAAAGACCAGGTCCGGATGATGCAGTTTGTTCAATTGTACCATTTCTTCCAGGATGGCCTGTCTTTGCTGGTCAAATGTTCTCACTTCGAAATCGAAGAAGAACAATTGGCTTTCGTTAATCCCTAGTTCCCGGGTAGCTGTCCGGCATTCTTTTTCAAGGGTATCAGGAGGCAGGCCTGCCGCTAAAGATTTGCGGCATAGTGAAAACGCAGCATAGGAAACCCTGCTGCCTTCTCTTACATAACGGGCCAGGGAAGCTCCGCAACCCAGTTCACCATCATCCGTATGGGGTGCCAGTACCAGTATGTTTGCAGGAACAGTCATGCCTAAAGATAATATTATTCAGTGATGAGGTAACTGGTATCGGGTAACAAGTTCAGTTGCTGTTTGAATTGCCGGTTCAGAAAGATTCTGAACTGGTTCACATGCGTTTGACCCTTATAGTATCCGGCATAGTCACTCCCGGGAATCAGCATGGCATTGATCGTCATAAACTGGTAACGGTCATCAAAAGGTTTTTTTAATTCCCGGATACCATGATCGCCAATTAAAAAAATCACAGGAGGACGGGCCGATGCTTTCAGGATGGAGTCAATCAGTGACAGTAATTTTCGGTTACTGTATTGCAGATAACCGATCCGGCGGGCGGTATCGTGATAATGAAAATCGCCGAGCCTGGATATCGGGTATAAATTTCCTGCACTGTCGTAATACAGTGGATGATGCGGCATGACCAGATGGGTGTATACAAATTTGGGTGCACTGCTTTTTTTGCTGATTACTTTTTGGGTCAGCGCATACAATTTTTCATTATTAATCTGGTCAGCATATTTAAAACGGTGGATCACCGATGGCATCCGGAAAGTGGTGGCCATATGGTACCAGAGATCTTTAACGATTCTGCGGGTGAAAGTTTGTGCGGTAATGGGAACTGTTTTTTGAGGCAGGAATGTAGGAGTCGTATAGGAGGGGTAACCATCAAAGCTAAAAATGGAGTAATTGTAAAAACGGTAGCCATCATTTTGCAAAAAAGACAATAGGGGACTCTGGCGCATTTCGTCTTTACAAATTTCCAGATCCTTTTTGTCATGATTACTGCCTTTTATTCCGGGCAGGTAATTCATGGACAGTAGAGAGGCGACTGAAAATGCGGTGAAATTATAATTGCTTCTGCTGCTGTCCACTATATGAAACCCCCTGTTTTTCAGTTGTGTTTCAAATCCACTGTTATCATAACCCAATAAGTCCTTTACAGATGAATTACCCGGATAGCCATCAGCTAACAGCAGGTAGATATCAGGCTTTGGACAATCAATACATGGCTGTAATATAGTTGTAACGACGGGCTCGTTTTTTTTATGATTGACAGCATAGCGCAGTAATTGAACTGCATCAAGAGCAATCAGCAACAGGAAAAGAAGGTTCAGATAGAGAACCGGTTTGTCCGGAATCGTTTTTCTTTTTTTAAGCAGGATGAGTAATCCAAGAAATCCAAGCAGGGAAACCGGGATTATAAAACTGTATTTATTAAGAAAAGAGCCGGGAAACAGGTCGCGGAAAAGATCCTGTACGGCCCCGAAAAAAAACTGATAAGCCAATAAACAGAAAGCGATGATCGCTGCTTTCCGGAATTGCCGGTAGAAGAGATAAAAAAATAAAAGTAATCCCAGTGCAATACCCAGGTAGAACAAAAGCAGCATAGCGGCACCCGAAACCGGCACCAGCCCGGCATTTTCCGTTAAACCATGCAACACAAAAAACAGCGGAAGCAGGAATAAGAAGAAAGGGTATTTCAGGAATATTTTTTTCATGCTAGTCAGCAGCCTGGTCCTTTTGGTTTCCGGATGCATTTTTAATCGCATGCTGCCTTACCAGCTCTGTGATTTTGTCCTCCAGTCTTTTCAAACGGGCAAATAGTTTGAGAATGATAAAAAGGAAGAAAAGAATACAGCTGTAAAATAACAAGTCGGCACCCCGGCCTACTCCCAGCTTTTTTGCGACTACATTGGTGTAATCAGGAAAGAGGATAAAGAAGATACCGAGTCCGGCAAATATCACCAGCGCAGCCAGGTCGATCAGGGCATTGCGGAAACGGGATACGTAATAGGTGAAAATAACCACCACCCCGCTGATCAGTAAAACCTGGATCCCGTTCATTTGAAAATTTTGTTTAAAAGTATATCAAAAAAGATTCTGAAACTCCCCCAGGCAGATTGCCCTTTCGCTTTTGAGTAGCTGCTGTAGTGAATATTGACCGGGACTTCTTTGTAGCGAAGCCTTTTTTTCCGAATGGCGGCAACGATCTCAGTGGCATGGGCCATGCCTGCCTGTCTGAGTTGAATTTTTGCAGCTGCATCTGCCGTCATGGCCCTGATGCCGTTATGCGCATCAGAGAGGAGTAATCCTGTAAAAAAATAATTGACCAGCCGGGCAATTCGTAATAGCCGTTTTCTCCCGGATGGTATATTGCTGCCAGCGCTGAGAAACCTGGATCCCAATGCGATTTCGGATTCACCGTTTGTTAAGGGGATCAATAACTTTTCAATATCCGCAGGCAGGTGCTGCCCATCGGCATCGAATGTAACAATATATCCTGCCTGTTTTGAAAGGGCATACTCGAAACCCGTTTGAAGGGCCGCTCCCTGTCCGAGATTGATCGCATGACGCAGCACGGTTACCGGCAGATCAAATAGTAATGGTTGTAATGGGGTTGCTGATCCATCATCTACCACGATCAGTTGGCAGCCAAGTGGAATTAATCCCTTTAGGACATCCCGGATCATTTTTTCTTCATTATAGGCGGGTATAATGATGAAAACCGGTTTTGATTTATCGGGGTGCAACATAAAGCGTATAAAAATAAAACCCATTCAGTTGCCCCCCAAGTTCTGTTCCGGGATGGTCAATAAAGGGTTGGTAGTCTTTTTGCTGTTCAGCACCAATAATCGCCAGCAGGATCACGGGCTTACTACTCCGGAATAGCTGAGGTTGTATCAGCCAATCAGGTTTTTCAAGCACCGGGGCATTCATGTAAAGAGCGCTGCGGTAATTAGCATAATAAAGTGAGCCGGTCACTACCGTTTGAGCAGAACCGGTAACAGCCATTTTCTTTTTGACAACTTCTTTTGCATAATTAAAGAATACCCTTTCAGTTTTCCAGTAATAGTCTTCCTTTCCAAATCCGATCACTCTTCTGAATGTAAATACCATTCCCCTGGCTGCTTCGGGCAGGAGCAGGAAGGGCAACACGGCTATAGCCAGCCTGATTCCGCCACTGAACTGATTTTTGTAAAATGAGAAGGCCATAAAAATAACCAGTTGCACGAGGATATCCGCCAGACCATAATAACGGGCATCTTCCACATAGGTCCACCAGAGATCAGGCGGAATCAGTTCCTTATCTACCAGTAAAGAAAGCACTCCCAGCACCAGGCTGATGGCCAGTGCCAATGCAAGGGATAAAAAAATAAAAGTCCTTTGGATGGATGCTGCTTTTAGGCCTTTCCTGAAAAAAGAACGGATGGCAATCACCGTGAGTGATAACAGTAAAATGATATGGATGATCCGGAACAGATTCATCACTGTACTGGCGCCGGCTGGCGGGAGTTTACGGATGGTATTCGGTGTGATAAAACTGCAGGGAATCAGGGGATGTAACCGCAACAGATGCTCAGGAAAAAAGCCCCGGCCGCTGGCACTGATATAAGTACCCGCTCCGCTGATGCTTTTCTGATAAAGATAAAGTCCTCCGATACCTACCGCCACCAGGGCAAAAAGGACCGTTGCTCCCCGCCTGATACCGGCTTCCTGGTTTTGCCATCCATAAATAAAAGCAAATACCGGTATTACAAATACCACCGGAAAGAATAAGTATTTCATACTGGCAGCACCCAATAAACAAATGGCAGAAGCCAATACTGCAGTGATGGGATATTTTTTTTGCTTTAGCGCCGATAACAAGAGTGTAATCGACCCCAGGAAAAAGGCAACCCCAATACTGTCTGTGGAACCGGTATAATAGAAATAATAAATAAAGAAAGCGGTTAGTAATGTAAACAGGTTGATGACAGCGATCGTAGTTCCCAGCTGCCAGAGGATTTTTCTGCATAACAGGATAATGGAAATGGCAGATAGCATTTCCAGGATCATACAGGCAGGCAGGTATTCTTTACCACAGAGCAGGTAAAACGGTGTCAGCAGGACAGAATAACCCGGGGGCCAGTTGACCAATGGTAGATAAACCGGTTCACCCAAGTCAGCGACACGGGCAATTGCAGTACTGATGCCATGTCCGCTGGCAAAATTTTGCGTAGCAATGACCTGGAAGCTGGTGTCAAAAAAACTATCAACATAAAAGTGCAGCTGAAGAAAACGGGCAGCAATCGCCAGCAACACTACCGCGACAGAAAACCGGGGGTCGCTGAATGTCCTGATCCATATGGCGTTTGCCTTTTGCATAGATTTACCAGAGAGCTTTTTCTGTAAGGTAAGTACTTGAATCTTTTAATATCGGCAGCCGCTGTCCGAATTGCTGGTTCAGGATCACCCGGAATGTATTCACAAAAGACATCCCTTTATAAAATGGATTCTGCATGGCTCCGGGCAGGTGAATGGCACAAAGATTCATGAAGTAGTATTGATGCGGTGCTTCTTTGTCAAACTGCCGGAAACCATGATCACTGGCTAATAAAATAACAGGTGGTTGTTTAGCATTTTTTAAGATATGATCAATCAGGGATAGCAGCCGCTGGTTGGTATACATCAGGTGTTCCTTGTATTCATACTTGATTCTTTCGAATCCAGGAAGGCTATCACTGTATGCGATCGGTTTCCCGTTACGATCCACATAGTAAGGGTGGTGCGGCCGGCTGAAATGGGAATAGATGAACCTCGGCTTTGCCGAAACCCGAAGGGCTTCAATTCTTGTCAGGCTATCGGTGGTTTCATCATTCAGAAAGGTTAAGCGGGTCAGCCGGTCGGCGGTAGACTTACTAAAAAAATTAAAACCTGCATCAAAACGAAAACGGTTGACAAACGTACCAAAAGTGAGGATACGTCCCCTGGGATGGAAATACATATTGGTAACCGATTTCTGCTGACCCTCCAGTTCAAAAAAACTATAGTTGCGGTATTCGTAACCCATTTTTTTGAAGAAGACACCTGTATTGCTGTGCCGGATGATATCCCTGCATAAAAGCATATTACCCTGTGTCACCAGGTCTTTTCCGGATAAAGGCACATATTCCATATTGAACAGGGAAGCCATGGAATGCACGGTGGCATTGTAATTGGAATAACTCCC
>Ga0075158_10002040_pt1 | contig 14899 bp, 18 predicted proteins | sample JI91814BDNA_FD_70968 | JGI IMG/M metagenome (GOLD analysis project Ga0075158, IMG submission 70968) | Wastewater effluent complex algal communities from Wisconsin, to seasonally profile nutrient transformation and Carbon sequestration -... | ecosystem: Engineered > WWTP > Effluent > Algae... | reverse complement strand
GCCTTCTACAAAAGTAATGAAAAGCTCTTTTCCAGTAGTCATAGATCTCTCCTTTATTAACCGGCAGAAAATAAGAGACATATGCAAATATGTCTAATTATTTTTATTCTCTCTATATTATTATACAGGGAAAGAAGTTTTACTTAGGTTGGGTCCACCACAGCCCCTGTCTCAGCATTAAAAAAGAGAGGCTTTATATCAGCTTTCGGCCAATAGAGATCACCATAATCGATAAGTATAGGAGAGAAGGCAGCAACTTTTTTTGTAGTAAATACAGAGGGGAGTTTTAAGGAAGGAGAATCGCTAGATCTGTATAGCTCCTCTCTAAACTCTACGTTAGCAACGGCAACACGCCCCTCTAAACTTTTTGGAGCGTTTGTTGGTGCGTGCAGGATAAAGCCCATTAAGCTCCGGGTTAAACCTGCATCTAACATTCTTTCTTGATCTGCGCTGTAGAGATAGTCTTGGTTCGGACGAGTTTTTGCCTCTCTTCTTGTAATGAGTTCGCCCCCATAGAGACCGATCCGTGTGTCTGTAGGAATATCGCTTAGAGTATAGAGCCCCCAACCTACCTGCCTATCAACAAAATAGAGGCCGAGGGCAACTCTTGGAAAAGAGAGAGGCACCTCTGGTTCATAAACGGAGGTCATCATTCTTGTCCAAATCGACTGTGTGAGCGTTACAGTTTCGTTAAAGGGAGGTGGAAGATCGTCAGGTAGAGTCGGTAGATGAGGGGTTTCTCTAGCGCGCCACTCTAGAGGTGCTCTTCCTGGAATAGCATCTCTCGGGAGGCCTAAAGCGATCGTGATAATTTCGGGTATAGGGCCTAGAGCAAGTGTTGTTATTACAGAAGTCACTTCTCTAGCGCGTTTACTTCCAGCAAGAGAGCCTCTTTTAGAAACTCTTTTTGGAATTAGGGGCGCTACTGTGGTTAACTCTTTGATGGAAGTAGATGAAAGCATCTCCATGAAATATAAACCTTTGAAAAAGATGAGCCGATAAATTTTAACTCTATCGGCTCATTTTTTAAAGGCTTATAATAGCGCTAGTTGCAGCTTTTTTTGCCGCGTTTCGTGAGCTCTTTTTGTGATATAGTTGTGACGGCAAAGCCTGCAGGCGAGGCGCCAAGGCTTATAAAGCTGCCATTTTCTACATCGATGTCGCTCACGCTTAGAAGTGTAGTTTTGCCTGAAGCGTCTAAAGATGTATCGCAGGCGACTTCGGTTGTAAAGCCATCGGATTCATTCATAAGAGTAAAAATAAGGGTGTAAAAGCCTGGAGATGGTGTTACACCGAATTTTTCTCCATATACTGTTTTTGTATTGATGCCAACATCATGGTCTGAAAGAAGTAGAATGGGTGAATCACCTTGCTCGTCGGTCCATTCGACTACTAAATTAAAATTAGGAGAATCTGTTGTAATATTGAATTGAAAGCCTTTAGATGTAAAACCAATTGGTACGATAGTGATCTTGCTCATACTCCTCCTATGTTGTATAGAATTAGTCTATTATACAAAGAAGCGACTTATATTCTTAAATTATTGATTCTTAAGGTATAACGAGAGTAATTCAAGAATCGGGATGTGGCAAGAAGGTGCCTTGCGTTTGAAATAGGCAAAACCGGTGCCAAAATTAGCCAAACTTAAAAAGTTGGCTAAATTTTGGCAATTTCAAAACTAGGAGCTACCGACGATGCCAAAACCGATTCTTGAATCACGAGCGGTATACAGCGGCAGGCGAAGAGGCGGAGATTCTGCGTAAGAACTCAGCGGTTAGGCGGCTGTAATCTTCAGAGGCGCGTGAGTTTGGATAGGCTTCTAAAACGGGAAGCCCTTGCAAGACGCTTTTGGAGACCGCGATATCGCGGCGTACTTTAGCATCGAAGAGGAGATCGGGGAAGGCGTTTTCAATCGCTTTTACATAAGCCATGTTGGTTGAACCTCTCTGATCCCAAAAGGAGAGAATGACACCTAGAATTTCTAGTCTGTGATGCTCTTGGATTCTTTCGTGGTACTCTTTTAGACGGTTGAGGGCAAGAATACTGTAAGGTTCTGGTATAGCGCAGATGATAGAGTAGTTTGCGGCAAAAAAGGCGCTTTGTGTAAGCCAGCCAAGGCTCGGTGGTGTGTCGATAAAGACAAAGTCATAGTCGAGATCTTTTAGAGAGCGGCGCAGGCGCTCATGGCCGTAGAGATCATTGACGATAGGGCCGGTTGCTTCTACCCCATCAAGAAAGACGTTAGCTGCTACGACATCAAGATTCTCAATGCTACTCTTTTGAATCACTTCGCGCACATCTCTTTGTCCTTGCAGTACGGGGACCATGGTGTCTAGACCATCAGAGCTAAGGCCAAGACCTGTGCTTAAATTTGCTTGTGCATCAAAATCGATTAAGAGAACGCGCTTATGAAATTGCTTTGCGAGATAAACACCAAGGTGCAGGACAGTTGAAGTCTTCGCTGTTCCACCTTTAAAACTACAGCAGGCAATTGTTTGCATCGCTATCCTCTTCTTTAATTACCGGTATAAATATACAAGATACCATGAAAAATAAGATAGAGCAACTATTTTAGAGCTTCTTGTGGCAGGCTCCACTTAGACAAGAGCTCCTTAAAGGTGCCGCTTGTTTTGATCTCACTTAGACCGTCGTTGAAGGTGGTGACGAGCGAGGAGTTTTTATGGGCGAGTGTTAAAACGCGGAGAGCGTCGTTTGTAAGAACAGGGGTTTGTGTAGCAAGGCGATTACTGTAGAGATCTCTGACATAGAGGGCTCCTTCTAAGACAGGAACGAGGCAAGCAGCACATCTACCTTGGACTGTGTTCTCTAAAGCCTCTGGAATTGAGTCGTAAAACTCTGGAATGATATTAGGATAGGCGGAGAGAAGCTCTAAATTGCTAGATGTCTTCTCTATCATTACGACTTTGCCAGCAAGATCGTTTAACGTTATCTTACCCTTTTCCACGGGAGTAATTAGGATAGGGCCTGTGTAGAAGAGTGGGTTTGAAAACTCGTATTTTGTCTTGTTGATAACGTTTGGGCGTGCCACCGAAAGAACAGCATCATAGCGCTCGAGTTGTAGCCCTTCTAAAAGATTATCCCAGCTCATCATAACGCGCAGAAAGCGGACGTTTTGCTTTTTGCCAATCTCTTGGAAAAGTTCGCTAACAAAGCCTAGAAGATCACCGCGACCCTCTAGCATCTCTAAAGGAAAAAAAGTGGGATCGATCCCGATTGTGTAGGCGGCTCTCTCTTCTTTTTTACTACAGCTTGTAAAGAGGGCAAAAAAGAGAAGAGATAAGTAACAAAACCATTTTTTCATCCCTAAATAGTAGCAGGAAGGAGGCTCATTACTCAACTCAAATGAAAAATAGCTTTAAGAGGTAGAAAATGAGGATAGAAGAGATAGCAGCTGATGGGATCGTGATAATCCAAGAGAGGAAGATGTTACCGATAAGGCCAAAGTTTAAAGCAGAAAAGCCTCTAGCAAGACCAACGCCTATAACAGCGCCTACAATCGCATGGGTTGTAGATATCGGAAGGCCGAGTTTTGAGGCTACAAGAATGGTAGAGGCGGCAGCAAACTCTGCAGCAAAGCCACGTGTAGGGGTGAGCTGTGTGATCTGCTTACCGATAGTATCGATCACCCGCCAGCCATAGGTTGCAAGGCCAAAGACAATGCCAAAACCCCCAAAGGCTAGGAGCCAGATAGGAATATTGGTCTTTAGAGCAATCGATGTGGGATGAGAGATAATTTGCCAGATGGCAGAGACAGGGCCTACAGCATTGGCTACATCGTTAGCGCCATGGGCAAAAGCAACAAAACAGGCAGTCAAAACCTGCAAGCCTGCAAAAATCTTTTCAACTGCTACGTAATCCGCAGATAGATGGCTCTCCCAGCGCGTTTTGTCTTTAACGTTTTCAATGAGATCAGAGACAGTAGTTAACATATCGCCGAGTTGCAGAGACATTTTGCCTTGTGAGGCAAGTTTAGTCTCGAGAAGATAGCGGTGGGCTTTATGTAAATTATAGAGCTGCTGCTCTTGCTTAACTGCGATCACTTTATTGCCTTTGGCATCTACATGGATCTTTTTATGAAAAAAGAGCGAGATACATGTCCCTACAAGGCCAACGCCTATGGCGACAAGGATCGTTTGGTAGAGATTAAGGCTAAAGCGTAAGTTGTGAATACCATTAGCAAGAACACTTGTTGTGAAGGTAACTAAGACGATAAAGGTCAGGAGAGGGGCAATTCTTCTTGTGGCTAAAAGAGGGCTGTAAGCAAAGAGAATTTTTTTCTGTATAAAAAGGAAAATAAAGTAAGCAAGAAGAGCACTAATGCTCGGTGAGAGAAGCCAGCTCATGACGATTGTGCCGACAACACGCCACTCTATTGCATCAACCCCTGCAGCAACAATCCCAAACCCTACAAGAGCGCCAATGATAGCGTGTGTAGTAGAGACAGGCCACTTAAAAAAGGTAGCAGCTTGGAGCCAAAGCGCGGTTGCTAAAAGAGCCGACAGCATGCCAAGGGCAAAGACCATCGGCGTCTCTGTAAAGTGGCTTGGATTAATGATACCACTTTGGATCGTCTCCGAGACATTCGAGCCTAAGATTAAGGCGCCGGAAAATTCTAAAACGGCCGCGATGATAAGCGCCTCTTTGATGGTAACAGCGCCAGAGCCAACAGAGGTACCCACAGCGTTTGCCACATCGTTTGCCCCAATGTTCCAAAGCATGTAAAAGCCAACGATAAGAACAAGGGCGAGGAGAACTATATCCATTTATCTAATATCCAATAGCATGCCAATGCGGAGCGCAATTTTTTCTGCTAGGTGTGCCATACGGCCCATATCTTCGATAAGGCGTATCCATAAGTAAAAATCCGCAGTCTTAAGATCATCACCTATTTGGAAAAGCGCTTTTGTCAAAATTTTGCCGAGAACTTCAGCTTCATGCTCTTTATGAGCGGTCTTTTCGATTTGCGTTCTGATCTTTTCTGCGACAGGTCCACCAAAAGAGACCTCTAAAAGTTGATCAAAGGAGAAGACGATCTCTTTAACTTCCCAAACGGTCTCCATCGTCTTATTTTGATACTGCCTTAAAGGCTCTTTCAAAGAGGGGGGAATTTCTAAAAGCTTTAACGAAAGTAAACCTGCAATATCTTCAGCAATATCAGAGAGTTTATCTTGGAGCGCTAGAATCTCTAAAAAATTATGGCGGTCAACAGAGAAGAGAAAGCGGCGTGGTAGAAGAGTGCGGATTTCGTTTTTTATAAGATCAGCATCATACTCTAATTCAGAGACTTTTTTGGAGAGCTCTTCAAGCTCCTCCTGCGATGTCTCACCCCAGAGCCGTAGTACATCATCCAACTTTGAGAGGCAGGCAATCACCTTTTCCATGTGTAGTTGTAAAAGGTCAAAGGGGGCCTTAGCAAAGAGTTTAGAGAGGTAGTACATGCTTTATATCTTGAGAAGGTCCTTTTTTTCCTGTTCGGAGAGTGGTCTTAAGGCGCCGGTTGGTAAGTCACCAAGAAGTAGAGAGCCGAGACGCACACGTTTAAGAGAGATAAGAGGAAGATCGGCTTTTTCTAAAAGCAATTTGACTTCATGCTTTTTGCCGTCTTTTAAAACAACGCTAAGGGTCCCTCTGCGTATCTTTTCTACCTTATGCGGTTTGACGAAGCAGTCTTCAATAAAGACCCCTTCAGAAATTGTCTTAAGGTGTTCATCTGTAATATCGACAGCTACTTTTGCAATATATTCTTTACTAAGGTTCTGCGATGGGTGGATGACTTTATGAGCAAAATCACCATCGCTTGTCAGTAAAATAAGCCCTTCGGTGTCTTTATCGAGGCGCCCTACAGTAAAAAGTCTTTTTTCAATCGTATCTGGAATCAGGTCTGTAATAATTCTTTCGTTATGGAGGCGGCGCAAAGAGCAAAGATACCCCTTTGGCTTATTGAGTACGTAGTAAAGATTTTGCTGGCCAAAACGAATTTTTTTATTGCCAACAAAAATTTCATCGCGCTTTGGGTCCGCTTTTATACCGAGGGTTTTGACAACTTTACCGTTGATACTGATCCGTCCAGAGGCGATCAATTCATCAGCGCCGCGTCTAGAGGAGACCCCTGCTTCACTCAATAATTTATTAAGCCGTTTTAACATGTTAACTACAATACCACATTTGTCTCTATAGCGCTATACTGAAGAAATATGATATCCTAGAGAGTATGGGAAGATTAGTACTTTTAAGGCACGCCGAGTCTGTTTGGAATAAAAAAAATATTTTTACAGGCTGGGTTAATGTCGGTTTAAGCAAGGAGGGGGCTTTAGCAGCGCTTCTTGCTGGTAAAAAAATTGCGAATTTAGAGTTTGATGCTGCCTTTGTCTCTTCTTTAATACGGGCGCAGATGACAGTTTTCTTAGCGCTTGCTGAAAGTCACTCTCTAAAAACGCCTGTTCTTGTGAGCGAGTCTTTAGAAGAGCAGGTCAAAAATGCCGAGGTCAGAAAAAATTTACTACCTGTCTATCCTGAAGAGGCTTTAAATGAGCGCCACTACGGCGATTTACAGGGGCAAAACAAAGACGCTATAAAAAAAGAGTATGGTGAAGAGGCTTTTCAAAAGTGGCGCCGCGGCTACGACACTCCGCCACCTAACGGCGAGAGCCTTAAAATGACAATCGAGCGCGTTCTGCCCTTTTTCAAAGAAAAAATACTACCTCATATGGAAAGAGGGGAGACCCTTCTGATTGGCGCCCACGGTAACACCCTTCGCGGTATCATTATGTATCTAACAGGTCTCTCTGAAAAAGAGGTTGCCTCTTTAGAGGTAGCGATGGCAGAGCCCCTTATCTATGCCTACGAGAGAGGCAAGTGGAGAGAGGATGCTCTCGTTAGATAATGCGATTACCACGCAGCCCACCTCTAAAGTTCTAAAAGCGTATAGAGAGGCAGAGAGAAAGCTTCTTTATGCTACCCCCTACGAAGAGATAGAGGCGGCAAAAAGATCTCTTTACGCTCTTGTCGGCGCAAAAGAGGAGGACCTTTTTTGCTTTACGGCAGGTGAGAGGGAAAACGCTGCCTTTGTTCTTTACGGCAACTACTTTGATCATATCGTACAGACGGGGAAAAACTTTCTTATGGCCCCTATAACAGAGAGAGCCTCTCTCTTAAAGACCATGGAGCGGTTAGAAAATGTTGGCTGTGAGCTTTTACTGCTTTCTGTAGACGCCTCTGGGCGCCTCACAAGAGAGATTTTAGAAAAACACTTCTCACCAAAAATCTCGCTTTTAGCTCTCTCGTGGGTCAATAGCTTAACGGGTGTTATACAGCCTATCGCTGAGATTTCTGATTGGTGCCAAGAAAAAGGGATTCGCCTCTATGTGGAGGCAAGTGAAGTTTTTACAAAGCACTTCTTTCGTTTCCAAGATCTTTCGATAGATTATCTATCCTTTGCAGGAGAGCTCTTCCATGCCCCCCAAGGAACAGGTGGGGTTTTTATGAAAAAAAAGAGCGCTCTTAACCACTCTCTATTTCCAGAGACCTATACAAATATACCGGGCCTCATTGCTTTAGGTGCTGCGGCCAATGAAATGATGGAGCTTATGGATAGCGCTCTTTTAGAAGTAGCGCGCCTTCGCGCCTCTTTTGAAGAGAGACTCTCCTTAGCTTGTCCTGCTGTGATCTTTTTTGGCCGAGAGGCGATGCGTCTACCAAATACAAGCGCCTTTGCTTTTCCACAAATCCACGGCGAGGCTCTTTTATTCTTGCTCCATCAAAAAGGTATCAAAGCTTCGAGAGGTGGCGGGAGTAAACAGATCTTAAGTGGTGTTTTGCAAGCTGCAGGTGCTCCGATCGATCTTGCAGAGGCAGCAGTTACGGTTACGTTTTCTATGATGACAGATGAGTCGGAAGTAGAGAAGCTCCTTAAAGCTCTTGTGGAGATTGCCCTATGAGAGAAGAGCTTCTGTGGCGCGGCTATAGCCGCTTTTTAAAAGAGCGCATTACCAAACCAAAAGCAAAAGGTCTTTTAGAGCCCAAAGAGGGCTTTCGGTTAGTGAAAGGAGAAAAGGGGAGTCGCTTTACGGGTAACCATACTATTCTCTCTTTTTTAGTCGATGAGAAGGATGGTGTGATTCGAGACTCTAAATTTACCGTATTTGGAGAGACCGCTCTTATCGGCGCTTCTGATATTATTGCTGAACTTGTCCTTGGCAAAAACTACGACCAAGCAAAGAGAGTCTCTAGAGAGCTTATCGATACCCACGTGCGCGACAATCCCAAAGTAAACGCCTTTCCAGACTCTGTCATCTCTCATATCGATTTAGCTTTAGAGGCTATGCAAGAGGCGCTCTCTCTTTGTCACGATATTCCATTAGAAGAGGGGTATGTGATGACTCCTATCGATTTTAGCCATTTGCAAGTAGGCGAGTATCCTCCTTGGGAGACCTTTACAGAACAAGAGAAGGTGGCCACTCTAAACGAAGTGATAGAGCGCGATATCCAGCCCTACGTAAAACTCGATGATGGCGGGGTTAAACTTAAAGAATTAAAGAGTTCGCTCGAAGTTGTAATCGAATATGAAGGCAATTGCACAAGCTGCTACAGCTCGATAGGCTCTACTTTAAGCGCTATCCAACAAATCTTGCGCGCGCGCGTTCATCCGCATATCATCGTTACACCCTCTGTAGAAGCATGGTCGTAAACAGTTTTGCAGGTAGATGTAGTGCTCTTCTTTATCCTGATAGGAATGAGAGCTGTTTAAGAAGATCTATTCTTGGCACGCCGAGAGCTATCGGCTCTCTTTGTGTTATTGTAGCGGCTCCTGTCGAAGGAGTCGTTCGAGAAGGTTTTGGATCTCTTGCAGCGGCTTTTGCAAGGTGCGCTTCCAATAGAGAGCCTTTCGATAGATTTGTAACAACAGAGTGTGACGGAGCTTTTAGGGAGTGTTGTAGAGCTGCAGGAGCCCTAGCAAGAGCTATTTTTTCCTGTGGATTATGTAAAGCCCAAGAAGAAGAGATTCTTCCATCTGTAGTCGAAGTTTTAGCTTTACCACCTTCCCCATCTAGTTGTAGGGGCAGAATAACGCCGCGTGCAGTATCTCCTTCACTACCTAGATCTATAGAGGGAGCTCTGCCGCCCCTTTCTTCTCCTTCACCGGATCCAATCCAAATAGTTAATTCCTCTCTCCAAGGAGGAGTTTTACCAAGCATGCCTAATGAGAGGTATTAGGTAATGCTCTCATCAGGAAAATGAACACGGTAGCCTTTGGTATTTGGTTTTGGTAAAGCGGATGGTGAAGCACATGGCAAAAGAGGGGGAGCTGGTGGTGGGCTTCCATCGGAGGAGGGAGAGCTCTCTTTTCCTACAGGTTCTGTAAGGGCGCTTGCAATTGCTACATCAAACAGCCCTAATAAAGCCCCTATAGCAAGACCAAGTTCGCGATCTCTATAGCCTTGTGTGATACAGCGCCTCGCTCTTTCTTTTAATACGTCAATATGATGCCTTAAACGGATATGGCCAACCGGTGCAGCAAGTATAGCTTTTTCTCTTTCCCTGTGCGTACTTAGGCTATTTTCTACAATAATAGAAATCGTACGCAGAAGATTTAGATCATCTAATAGAGCTTCCATCGCAGAGACCATAGAGTCATCTTTAGGCAGGGTTATCCAAGTTATGATTCTCTTGTATAAAGAAAAATTATTCCCCTCAAGAAGGTCTATCTGTGCCCTTTCATCAAACTGCTTTAATACGGATAATATGCGGAGAGGTAAAGTTGCTTCTGAGGGTGGTGTTGGAGAGGTTTGAAGAGTATAGAGACGCACTAGAAGAGCCATAGGAGAAGGGAAACGTGCTGCCGGTTTAAGGGTGCGATGGACCCTATTACAAATTCTCACTAAAAGAGAGAACTCTCTTGGTGTTAAGCCTTCTAGTTCTCTTAGCGCTATTGTATACAACTCGATTCGTCTTCTGTCGCTATGGACTAAGGAGACAACTGGAGAAAAACGCCACATAGAAAAAGCGGCGATACGACCCTCCATATCAGCCGCTACATCGGCTGGTGTCATGGGATTTTCTTCTACGACGCCAAGCCTTCTTGCTTCTTCTCGAGTCAAGGCTATTGGTGGTTCTAACAAGTCAACTAAAAGAGCATGCCGTGTAACTACTGCCATATTTCGAGAGAGCCTGAGGCTAAAAGATGAGAAGAGCCATTTCTTTCAAAGATAAGACGGCCATCGGGCGATAGCCCTTTGATAATACCAGCTTCTCCCTCTATGACAGCGGTTTTTTCTATAAAGGCGAGCTTTTTTGCAAGTCTTGGAAAGAAAGGGGTAAACCCCTCCGCGCAAAAGATGCGAAGGTCTTTGGTAAATGCTTCACTGATGAGTTGACGTAAATTTTCTAAAGAAAAGGTTCTTTGGCTCTCTTCAAAAAGCGAGGTGGCTTTGATGGGGATAAGATCGAGGGTTTCTCGGTTCATATTCACATTAAGGCCGTAGCTTACAACCGCTTTATCACCTTTGATGGTACACAAAATGCCTGAGACTTTTTTATAGCTAAGGAGGATGTCATTGGGCCATTTAAAGAGTGGGACAAATCCCTCTTTTTCTAATACAGTGATGATAGCGTAGGCAAGAAGCTGTCCTAAATTATGAAGAGGAAGGCCTTGTGGTAGAGTGAATAGGAATGTCCCTAAGATATTTTCAATTCCTGAGGCGATCCAGCCATCCCCTTTGCGGCCAACGCCATGGGTTTGCGTGTGGGCGTAAAAAAAGAGGCTCTCTTTTACACCTTTTTCGGCCTCTCTGACAGCATGAAGGTGTGTCGAGTCAACCTTCTCTAATAGAACTTCTGTAAACATATTGCGAAGTTGTAATAACGCAATTAGAATAAAATAAAATAGAAAATAACAGAAGAGAAAAGCGGGCTCAAAAATTTAATCAAGATGAGAGATTTTATAGTGAGCAGCTTTTTTAATCCCTTCTTGTGTAAGAATCCCTTTTTCTACAAGATCAGCAAGATCTCTTTGTAAGGAGCGTCTATGGACTTTTGGGCAAAGGGCTTCATAGGTTTGGATAGTAAAAGAGATTTCCCCCGCCATCACACTCTCTAAAGCTTGTTTCTGTCTATCGGAAAGGTTGTGCTTTAGGACTAGAACATCTAATTTCATAGCATCCAATCCTTTTAGCTGAATTTCATCCATCTGGGTTTTTAGTGCTTTGCAAAAATAAGTAAGCCAACTTGTCATATCCATATGGTTATTTCTAACAGATTGGAGGGCATTGTAGTAATCTTGTCTATTTCGATCGTAGTATTCGCTTATTGTGAAAAGTTTTTTAAAATCGTAGCCTGATCGATAAAGACACAAGGTGGAAAGAAGTCTTGATGTTCTGCCATTTCCGTCTACAAAGGGGTGGATATGGACAAGTTGAAATTGTGCTATCCCAGCGACAAGAACAGGAGGGATTGTCTCTTCATTTTGTAGCCAATCTATAAGCTCAAACATTAAAAGAGAGACTTCGTAAGGTGCGGGTGGGGTATAAATAATTTCTTTAGTTTTTGCATTAGCTACGTAATTTTGTATTGTTCTATATTGCCCTGGACTGGCTGTATTATCTCTTACTCCCTCTACTAAGCGCTTATGAATTTCTCTAATCAACCCTTCGGTAATCGGCCCTTGAGAGGAGAGGTAGCCAGAGACAAAGTCAAAGGCGTTTTTATAGTTAAGCAGCTCCATTACATCTTCAGAATCAACGTCTTGAACCGTCTCTCCTACGAGGAGCTTTTCGGATTGGTTAAGGCTTAGGTGGGTGCCTTCTATATGTGTTGTGTGGTGGGCTTCCAAAATTAACGCGCGTGCTTGCATTTTTGCTAACCAACTCTTTGAAAGAGTGGCCCCCTCTAAAAATCCACGGGTACGTTCAATGGCAGTAAGGGAAGATGCTATGTCTATGGAAATAGTAAACTTAGGTTTAAAGGGCACAGTTTTACGACGCTTTTTTCTTTATTATGTCATAAAAAAATCGAAAAAGCAATTTTTTGCGACATTTTGCGACATTTTTTGCGACACAATTTACATAAAATTGTCATAAAAAGCCCTTTAGAGAGCTGTTGTTTACGTTGTGCCGAAGTGGATTCAAAAATGAGTTTTGAATTTACTTCGGTATAGAGAATTCTATAAAGCTGCTTGCGAAGTTATTGTGGCAGAACTATCATAGGATAAAAATAACAGAAGAGCAGCTTAAGGTGTGGGAGCCGTCGTATTTACGTCGCATAGACTTTCGTGTGATACCGATACTTCTATCTCTTATGATCGTCTCTATTTTAGTGATCAGCTCCACAGCGCAAGAGGGGGTGCCGAACCTCTTCTCACCGATGGTTAAAAACCAGGTTGTCGCTTTTACCATCGGCTCCTTTCTCTATCTTTTTTTAGCCTGTTTTGACTACCGCCTTCTGAGAGAGTGGACTTGGTTTGTTTACCTTGGGATTGTGGTGATGCTTATTGGGCTATACTTTACAGCACCTATCCACAATGTAAGGCGCTGGTACCGCTTTCCCTTTATTCCTTTTGATATACAGCCATCAGAGTATGCAAAGTTTGTAGTCGTTTTAACGCTTAGCTGGTTTTTAGAAAAAAAGATGATGGTGATCAGATCGCCTAAAGTCTGCTTGCAAGCGCTTTTAATCGTCTTAATTCCATTTGCCCTTATCTTAAAGCAGCCCGACCTTGGCACAGCTTTAATTGTCTTTTCCATCGCGCTTGCGATCTTCTATTTTTGGGGGGTAAATCGCACCATTGTCAAAGCGCTCCTTATTGGGGGCTCGATTTTATTTGGCTTTGTCTTATTAGTCTTTTTAGGGATTCTTTCACATGAAGAGATGCGCCCTTTTTTTACAACTTTTATGAAGGAGTACCAGTACGAGAGGCTCAATCCTAATACGTACCATCAGAGAGCCGGCCTTATCGCTATTGCCCTTGGAAAAGTCTTTGGTAGCGGCTTTGGTAAGAGTGAATTTACAGGCCACCAGTGGCTACCGTACGCCTACACAGACTCTGTCTTTCCAGCCTTCAGTGAGCAATTTGGTCTGATAGGCGCTTTTTTTCTGCTCTTCCTGTTTTTTAGTTTAATTTATTGCAGTTTTCAAGTAACAGGGGTAGCAAGAGATCCCTTTGGAAAATTACTCTCTCTAGGCATGGCTGTATATATAGCGATGCATGTGATCATCAATATCGGAATGATGTCTGGTTTTCTTCCGATCACAGGGGTGCCTCTCATTTTAGTCTCCTATGGCGGCTCATCTGTAGTTTCTACTATGGCGGCTTTAGGTGTATTGCAAAGTATTTACGCAAGAAGGTTTACTTTTTCATGATAGAGACGCTGTTTCAGAAAAATTTGTGGGTAGGTAAGGGGCTTTTGGGTTTAAGTATGCTCGAGGATCCTCTATCTGTTTGGCTTAATCTAAAGGTCTCTAAAAAAGATTCTAATGAAGAGGATGAAAGGATGCAGTGGTTTGCTGAATACCAAGTCCTAGGGTATTCGCAGCCGATCATCAATAGATACACCTTTTCTACCATCATAAAAAACCACTTTTCGGTTGTTTTAGAAAATGAGCTCTGGGGTAAAGCCGAAGGGTTGGGCTTTGTGGATGCGAAAAGCATCTCTATGGAGTTTCCTCGTGGCCCACACGGCTTTGAAGGGTTTGAGTCGATCACCTTTGAAAATGAGACAACCATCCAATGGATCGGAGAATTTCTCACAAGCGAGGGGCTGCGTAGTGTCTTTAACATGCGCGTTATGAAGTGTGAGAAAAAGTCCGTTATTGAGGCGCTTTCTTGAAAAGAGTCTATCTTTTAGCGCTTCTCCTTCTTATGGGCTGTTTCCATGGCCAAGCGGTTATGACTCTTAATACGTTTCAGAGCATTCCGACAGGAACCTCTGAAGAGCGGCTACGTAAAACCTATGGCGCCCCTCTTCATATATACCATAAAGCAAATGGCCTTACGGTCTATGAGTACTCCGAGCGCTTTACCTTAGGCCCTATTGAAAATCGGGTTGTCGAAGAGCGCCGCTACTACTTCTATATCCGCGATGGCGTTGTCACCTCAAAGCAGATGGTTATCCAGAATCCGCCTGCCTTCGAGCCTATGAACGACGTTAATCCAAGCGAAATATAACGCATATATACCGCTTGTGATTCAAGAATCGGTTTTGGCATCGTCGGTAGCTCTCGCTTTTGAAATTGCCAAAATTTAGCCAACTTACGAGTGCAGTTAGGCCATTTGCTTGTAGATGGAGTGTCTCTTAAAGAAGTGAAAGAGATTGAGAAAGCTTTTAGAGAAGCAGACTCCTTAGAGAAGTTTAAGAGCTTTTTAGAAACAAAGTCGCTAAATCCTCAGCAAAAAGAAGATTTGATAAAACGATTTAGAATAGAAAAAGGCGCTAGCTAGTAGGGCTATAAGATCAGTATAAGAACCAAAAAAGCCTCTTAGAATTTTCTAAGAGGCTTTTTAATTTTAAAATAGAGGCAACTTTTTAGGTTGCAATGATGATGTGTACGCCAGAGGGGAGTGTGTAGTTTTTTAGTTTGTCGATAGTCGCAGAGGTCGGATTGTGGATCTCTAAAAGACGTTTGTGTGTACGCATTTCGAACTGCTCACGCGCTTTTTTGTTTACGTGTGGCGAGCTAAGAACAGTGAAGCGCTCGATACGTGTTGGTAGGGGGATTGGTCCTACAATACGGGCACCTGTTCTTTGCGCTGTCTCTACAATGTCTTTTGTAGCGCGGTCAACAACTCTATGGTCATAACCCTTTAAGCGAATCCGAATTTTTTGTTTCTTTGTTGGCGTTGCCATAGAATTTCTATTTAACTCCTTACGACTTTTTCATGATTTTT
>Ga0075158_10002039_pt1 | contig 14902 bp, 6 predicted proteins | sample JI91814BDNA_FD_70968 | JGI IMG/M metagenome (GOLD analysis project Ga0075158, IMG submission 70968) | Wastewater effluent complex algal communities from Wisconsin, to seasonally profile nutrient transformation and Carbon sequestration -... | ecosystem: Engineered > WWTP > Effluent > Algae... | reverse complement strand
CTTTCATAAGGCACATGCGGACGGCTTTTTTCTATACAAAGTATTTTGGCGCCCATATCATTCAGCAGGTCCAGGTTGGGTTGAATCACCTGGTAATCGCGGCTGTCCACCGCATAAAAAGGATCACGGAGCCGGTCGAATACCGGTTCATCCTTCCCTGCTTCCAGCATATGAATCGGGAATACACCAAAGGCAGTGGATTTTCTTTTGCAAACCAGTCCGGCATTGAAATAACGACAGGCCAACTGAAAAGAATGACAGATAAAGAAGATATATTTTTTACGGGTGGTGGAAGGGTTCTGGTTCCAGCGTGTCATTTTATCCAGCCACCTGCCCCAGGCAATATCCCAGTCATCAAAGCGACTGATCAGCGGATCACCGGGGCCACCGGAAGAGATATAGATATCGTAAGAAGTATCGGGTAATTCGTTGCGGAGCCGCACATCATATTCTGTTACCTGCAGTTCGAGATCATTGGATCCTGCCCAGTCGTGCAGGATGGTACGGATACAACGCATGCCCTGGTTGGCCTTGCCTTCATAGAGATCCAGGATGGCTACTTTAACGGGTCCTTTTTCCAACCAATTCATCCTGCAAATTTACTGATTTTTAAGCTTTTGGCAGTAAAACAGGGGGGGCAGACTTTCCCACAAATGTGGATTTAATGATTTTGCCGGACCGGTATCGGGTAATTCCGCTTACTTTTTCTCATGGACTTTCTCCCCGCCCACAAATGTGTACCAGACTTTGGCCGAATACAAGGCCATCGGCTCTGCCTTCATGAGATCGGTATCAACGATAATAAAATCGGCGAGTTTGCCTTTTTCCAGGCTGCCTTTTTCTTTTTCTTCAAAATTGGAGCGGGCGGCCCAGATGGTCATTCCTTTTAATGCCTCCTCCCGGCTCAATGCATTTTCCATCTGGTAACCTCCGTTTGGAAGGGCCTTACTGTCTCTGCGGACCACGGCGGCAAAAAATGTTTTAAAGGGAGAAATGTCTTCCACAGGAAAATCAGTTCCCAATGGAATCCATCCGTTTTGTTGCAACAATTGCTGATAAGCATAAGCACCTTTCTCACGATCCTTCCCTAAGCGATCACCGGCCCAGTACATATCGGATGTGGCATGGGTGGGTTGCACCGATGGAATAATTGAATAATTACCAAACAATGTAAAATCATTTTGATTCACCACCTGCGCATGTTCGATCCGCCAGCGCAGGTCATTCTTTCCTTTTAAATACTTGGCATAGATATTCAGGATGGTCCGGTTGCCACTATCACCAATGGCATGGGTACACATCTGCCATCCTTTTTCACTGATCCAGCTGGCTACGGAATCAAAATGCGCTGGCTTGCTTAATAAAAACCCATAATGACCGGGCTGATCGTTATAGGGTTCCAGCAAACAGGCACCGCGGGAACCGAGGGCACCATCCCCGTACACTTTAAAGCTGCGGACGTTTAAGCGATCGGTTTTGATCATGCCAGTCTTTGCTGCATAGTCATAGTTTTCTTTTTTATCACTGAGCATCACATAGAGCCGCATTTTCAGTTCTCCGTTCTCCTGTAACTTTTTGATGGATTCTACTTCTTTAAAGTCAAGACCGCAATCATCAATGGTTGTGAGTCCCATGGCAAAACAATTCTGCTCAGCATCCAGCATGGCTTTTTTGAATTCGGCATCGGTTTGTGCAGGTATTTTAACGCTTACCAGATCAATGGCATTATCAATCAGCAGACCGGTGAGGGTGCCTTCCATTTCTTCAATCTCTCCACCGGTTAAAGTATCACCGGGTTGGATGCCTGCCAGTTCCAGTGCTTTTTGATTGGCCATGGCGGCATGTCCGTCGATACGGGTGAGCAGTACCGGACGATCCGGAAATAATTCATTCAGTTTTTCATTGGTAGGAAAGGATTTATTCTCCCAGTCATTCTGATCCCATCCGCGGCCGGTGATCCATCCGGAAGGGTGTTGATCCGCAAATATTTTTGTTTTACTCAGTACATCTTCCCAACTGGTGCTGGCTACCAGGTTCACGGTTTGCAGTGAATTGCCATAATTTAAAAAATGGGCATGGGCATCAATAAAACCCGGATAGATGAATTGACCCTTTGCATCTAATTTTTCTTTGGGGTCGTATAATTTCAGCAGACTGGCGGTATCACCGGTGGCCAAAATTTTACCTTCTTTGATCAGCATGGCTTCGGCGGTGGAGAAGGCGGAGTCAACGGTATAGATGGTGGCGTTGTAAACGAGTAAGTCGGCTTCGGATTTGCCGGTATCGTTTTTCCCTTTGCAGGCGGCGAGTAGGAGGAGGGGGAGATATTTGAATTTCATGGGATGAAAATAGGGAATATGGGTGATAGATCGCTGCGCGAATGGGATGAAAACGGATTTGAATCGCTGCGCGATTTGGAAATGGGAACGCGGATGACGCGGATTGAGCGGATATAAACGGATTTATTATTCGCTGCGCGAATAGGGATTAAAACGGATTTGAATCGCTTCGCGATTTGGAAATGGGAACGCGGATGACGCGGATTGAGCGGATTAAAACGCCTGCCTGCCGGCAGGCAGGGATTTATTATTCGCTGCGCGAATAGGGATGAAAACGGATTTGAATCGCTTCGCGATTGAGAATGGGAACGCGGACGCCGTCGGCCAAAGCCTATGGCGGCGGACGATGTCGCGGATTGGGCGCCTGCCTGCCGGTAGGCAGGGATTAAAACGGATTATACTCACTTCGTGAGCATGGGGAATTTAGCTTTGCGCGCTTTGTCCACAGGACTCTGCGAGCGTGAAATTCTTCCGGATATTTATTCGCTGCACGAATAATGGTAGGAACGCTCGCAGGGGCAATGAATAAAAGAATTTCGGATCTTCTCTCCGGAAATTGAGAAAGCTCAATTAACTTTCATATCTAAATAAAAACGTTATGACAACCATTAAAACATTCGTATTGTTTTTTATGATGATCACTCTCCTAAGTGCCTGTGGCGGTAAGGATAAAAAAACGGATGAATCGAAGAATAAGGAAGAACAGAAAGCTACAAAGGAAAAGGAAGAAACCGGTACCGCTACCCGGCTTGAGGGTAATTGGGTGATTAAAAGAGCAGAAGGCAGCATGGCAGAAATGAATGTAGGAACAGTGTATAGTTTTAAAGGGAGTAAACTGAGTTTTGGAAAAGATGGGTTTCAGAATCCGGGAACAACGGAAGTAACCGACAGTACTTTCACCTTTCAGGCCGATGGCAATCAGTATAAATTTGATTATTATTATCAGTTCAATGGAGATACGATGGTGGTGAGGATGAAAAATGGAACACAGGTGTTTCATTTGGTGAAGGAGTGAGAGAGATTGAGAATGGAAAATTGAAAATTGAAGTGGAAATTCAGTAGGCGGATTTGAATCGCTGCGCGATTGAGAATGGGAACGCGGATGACGCGGATGACGCGGATTAGCGCGGATTATTATTCGCTGCGCGAATGGGAGTGAGGAACACGGATCTAACGGATTGAAAGGATTAGAACGGATTTTAATTCGCTGCGCGAATAGGGATGAAAACGGGTTTGAATCGCTGCGCGATTGAGAATGGGAACGCGGATGACGCGGATTGGGCGGATTAAAACGGATTATACTCTCATAATGATTACAGAGTATTATGCTTTGTTTTGCAGATACATCTCTGCGAAAACTCAGCGCTCTCTACACCTCTGTCCACAGGACCCTTCGGGCGGTGAATATATCTTAGCGTCATCGCGCCTTCGCGCCTGCCTGCCGGTAGGCAGGGTTAAATCTCTCTCTCTGCGCAAACCTCCGCGCTCTCTGCACCTCTTCGGTGAAAAAAACTAATCTTTATAAATCCGCACTTCCTTCTTCCCACTATTATCAATAAAACCCCTGTACATCCCTTCCGTACAAAAAGGCATCGCAATATTTCCATCTTTATCTACTGCAATCAAGCCTCCATCACCACCCAGTGCCGGCAATCTTTTCATCACCATTTCGTCCGCGGCTTTTTTCAACGGCATCTTTCCAAATTCCATCATATCACTGATGCTCTTGGCCATGACTAAACGAATAAAGTATTCTCCCCAGCCGGTGCCACTGACGGCTACGGTTTGATTATTGGCATAAGTACCCGCCCCGATGATCGGTGCATCACCCACTCTTCCAAACTTTTTATTGGTCATGCCCCCGGTGCTGGTTGCTGCTGCCAGGTTCCCGTGCCGGTCTAATGCCACTGCACCCACGGTTCCATATTTGTAATCCCTGTTTTCGGGTTGTTTTAAGGCAGATTGACGGGTACTATCATCATGATCCAGTTTCATTTTAGTAGAATCTTCTGCAATGGCAGCCTGTAAGGCTTTCCAGCGGTGTTCCGTATAGAAATAGGATGGATCCACAATCTCCAGTCCTTTTTCCCTTGCAAATTTTTCGGCACCCTTACCGGTCATCATTACATGCGGACTTTTTTCCATCACCGCTCTGGCCGCACTGATGGGATTTTTGATCGTGGTAACGCCTGCCACGGATCCTGCTGCCAGGTTTTCTCCGTTCATGATCGCTGCATCCAGTTCATTCTTTCCTTCATTGGTGAAAACGGCTCCTTTTCCGGCATTGAAAAGGGGATTGTCTTCCATACTTCTAACTGCTGCTTCCACCGCATCCAGGGCTGTTCCTCCTTTTTGCAGGATATCATTGCCCAGCTGCAGGGCCTTGTTCAGCGCATCCTGAAAGGCTTTCTCTTTTTCAGGGGTCATCTGACTTTTGAGGATGGTACCTGCTCCGCCATGGATCACCAGCACAAATTTGTCGCGAAGCGGCTGGTTTTGGGCAAGGGCCAAAGAATTGTTAAGAATAAACAGGGCAAACAGGATAAAAAGACGTTTCATACAATGAATTTGATGCAATTTACAGGAACTGCCGCTTGTCCTTCATTCTGGTATTGAATTTGCCTAAAGGATTCGATTGCATACTTTTACATCTAAATCCCGGGGGCCTGAAGCGATTCAAAAAAATACTGAAGTGGTTCTTTCTGATCCTGCTCTTTTTGCTGGTGGGGATTTACATTTTTATACAGACTCCGTTTGGACAAAACTGGATCGCCAAACAGGTGACGAAACGTTTATCAAAGGACCTGCAGACCAGGGTCAGCATTGCCCATGTTGATTTTTCCCTTTTCAATAAAATGCACCTCGAGGGTGTACTGATCGAAGACCGCCAGGGTGATACGGTACTCTATGCCGGGGATATGAAAGTGAGGATCACCGACTGGTTCTTTTTTAAAAAACAGGCGGAGCTGAAGTATGTGGGGCTGGAAAATGCCATCATCAAATTTCAGCGTACTGATTCCGTATGGCGGCAGCAATTTCTCCTCGATTATTTTGGTTCCTCCGGCGGATCGGGTAAAAAGAAAGAAGGTGGTTTGAAACTGGACCTCCGTAAACTGGAACTGAAGAATGTCAGTTTCCTGAAAAGAGATGGCTGGATGGGGGAGGACATGCATATCAAAGTGGGCAGTCTGGATATGGATGCAGACAAACTAAGTTTATCAGGCAATCGTTTTGAAGTGAATTCACTGCTGATTAACAATCCGGTGGTGGCGATCAATAAATACGACAGACGTAAACCCAAAAGGATCAGCACGGCTGCCGATATAGAAGCGGAAGTAAAAAGAGCATTGGGCTGGAATAACCACAGCGTGGTGAAAGTGGGTAATCTCGCCATCATCAATGGGGTATTCAGTACCGATAGAGCAGACAAGCCAAGGCTGGATTATTTCGATGGGCAGCACCTGCTCTTTACTGCCATCAATGGTAAATGGAGTAATGCACGTTTTGAAGAAGATACTGTTTTTGCCACCATGCAGCTATCTGCTAAAGAAAAAAGCGGCTTTGAAGTAAAAGAGATGAAGGCTGATGTGAAAATGACACCGCAGGGGATGGCCTTCAGTGATATGGAGATCAAAACCAACCGCAGTGTGATCCGGAATTTTTATTCGATGTCCTATGATGATATGGATGATCTTGGTGCCTATATCAGCAAGGTGAAAATGGCGGCTGTATTTGAGGATACTTATATTGATAGTGACGATATTGCTTTTTTTGCACCGAAGCTGGCGAACTGGAAAAAGAAGATAACGCTGAACGGAAAAGTGAGAGGTACGGTAGATAATCTCAGCGGTACCGGTTTACAGGTACAGGCAGGTAATGCGACTATGTTTGCCGGAGATATTTCCATGTCCGGCCTTCCTGATATTAAACAGACTTTTATTGATCTACGTGCCAATGATTTCAGAACCGTATATGCCGATATGGTCACCATTATTCCCGCTATGCGCCGGGTGACTTCACCGGATCTGAGAAAAATTCAATACCTGAATTTTAAGGGGAATTTCACCGGCTTTATCCGCGACTTTGTCACATTTGGTACCGTACAAACCAACCTGGGTACACTTGTTACCGATATCAATATGAAACTGCCGGTGGGGCAGGAGCCATTGTATTCAGGAAATATCTCCACAGAGAATTTCAGACTGGGTGAGTTCCTGGGTGATAAAACCATTGGTGCGGTGGCATTTGATGCCATAGTAAAGGGAAGAGGATTTAATGACCAGTCGAGGAATACCAGCATTGAAGGGAAAATAAAATTTGCTGAAATCAAGGGTTACCGGTACAGCAATATCACGGTGGATGGACAACTCGACAAAAAAATGTTTGAAGGTGTAGCTTCCATCCGGGATCAGCATGCTGATCTGATCCTGAACGGGGTCATTGATTTCAATCAGAAAAAACCCAGGTTCAAATTACTGGCGGATGTGACAAGGGCTGACCTGCTGGCACTGGGCCTGATGAAGGATTCGCTTGTCTTTACCGGAAAAGCTGATCTGGATTTCACCAGTAATACAATTGATAATTTTCTGGGCACAGCCAGGATATCCGATGCCACGCTGCACCGTAATGGCCGCAGATTATCTTTTGATTCGCTCAATGTGACTGCCGGTTATAATGAAGCCGGTATGAAAACGCTTGCTGCATCATCCAATGAATTCCGGGGTACAGTCAGTGGAAATTATGCACTCAATGAATTGCCTGCTGTGGTCAATTATTTTCTGCACCAGTATTATCCTGAATCAATTGCGGCACCTAAAAAATTGACAAAGGATCAATCCTTTGATTTTGATATCGAAACCTATTATGTGGATGATTACCTGCAACTGATCAGTCCGAAACTGGCCGGATTCAATAACACCACTTTGAAAGGCAGGCTGGATGTTTCAGGTGGTAAACTGGATATGTCGCTCAACGTACCGCATTTTTCGCTGGCTGGTTATGAGTTCAATTTTGTGAATATCACAGCCAGTGGTGATAATGACAGTCTGCAGCTGAACGGAACTACCAAAACAATCCGGATCAATGACAGTCTGAGTATTCCGACTGCTTCATTCAGTATTCATTCCCGAAAAGATACGTCCCGGGTTTCCATACATACTGGTGCCACACAGGCGGTGGAAAAAACAGACCTGCATGCCATGGTGATGACATATCCGGATGGTGTGAAAATAGAATTTGATTCTTCCAGTTTTACCATCAACAGCAAGACATGGACCATTGAAGACAATGGGGAACTGGTGATCCGGAGCAATACACCCGCAACGGCACTGCTGGTATTAACAGAAGGAGATGAACGCATATTGGTTAAAACACAACCATCAAAAAACGGAAAGGGTAGTGATGTCAAAGTGCAACTCACGGATGTGAACCTGGCAGATTTTGCTCCTTATTTTTTGCCGAAGAACAGACTGGAAGGATTGCTGACGGGTAATATCCTTGTTGAGGATCCGGCAGGAAGTTTAAAAATTACTTCTGATGATATCCAGACCCGTTTCCTGCGACTGGATAATGATTCACTGGGTGAATTAAAAGCAAGTCTGGTTTATGATGATGCCACCAGGAACCTGAAAGTAAAGGGGAATACCCTGAATCAGGAAAACTACCTGGGATTTGATGCCAATATTTTCCTGAATAAAGAGGAGGCTGCAAAAAACCTGATTGCACTCAAGGCCAAAAGTTTTCAGCTGGATGTGCTGGAACGTTTCCTGGGTAATCTGTTCACGGACATACAGGGTTATCTCACGGGTGATGTAAATATCAGCGGGCCATTTGATGAACTAACGGTAACGGGTAAGGGACGTTTAAAAAATGCGGGGTTGAAAGTCATCTTCACCCAATGTTATTATGATATCCAGGATACCGATATTGAGCTCACGAATACTGAAATCAAACTGGATGGTATTATCCTGCGGGATCCTATTACAAAGAATCCGATTTATCTGACGGGAGGGATTGAACACCAATCCTTCAAGAACATGTTTTATAATCTGGATATTTCCACCCGCAAACCCAAATCGATATTGGAGACGGACAATAAGCCGGTACAATTATTAATGACCAGCTTAAAAGATAATAAACAGTTCTTTGGGAATGTAAAGGGAACAGGATCCATGTCATTGCTGGGGCCGCAGTCGAATATGTATATGAAGATTGATGCGGTGGCTTCTGAAACGGACAGCAGTTTTATTACCCTGCCTCCATCAACCGGAAGGGAATCGGGGAGTGCGGATTTTCTGGTGGAAAGAAAATATGGCCGGGAGATGGATGCCAGAGATTTGAGAGGAAGTACCAGCATCGTGTATGATGTTGATATCACGGTCAACAAAACACCGGTGCCGATGGTGGGTGTGCGGATTATTCTGGATGATTTGACAGGAGATGAGATCAAAGGCAAGGGATATGGTGCATTGAATATCCGTTCGGGTACATCGGAGCCATTATCGTTACGTGGCCGATTTGATATTGAGGAGGGGAGTTATATGTTCACCTTCCAGTCTTTTTTCAAAAAGCCATTTGATTTAAGAAAGGGCCGGGAAAACTATATTGAATGGAACGGGGATCCATATGATGCCAATGTGCGATTCAATGCAGCTTATACCGCAGAGCGGGTAAGTTTTGCACCGTTGAGGGAGATAAACAGTGCCGTCGCGAATGCGCGGGAAGATGTATATGTGATTGCGACCTTAACGGATAAGCTTTTTAAACCGGTGATTAATTTCTCGCTCGATTTCCCCAATACCAGTGTGGCGGTGAATGATCCGGAACTGGCATTAGTATTCCAGCAGATGCAGCGAAACCTGAATGAGATTAACCGGCAGGTGACCTACCTGATTGTATTCAATAGTTTTGCTCCGGCGGGTAATAGCAGCAATTCTACCAATTTATCCAGTTCAGCACTCAACGTGATTGCCTCCAGTACGGTATCGAGCATCTCGGGTTTATTATTCAATGAGATCAGCCAGGTAGTGAACAGTGCGTTCTCTAAAATTTTCAATTCAGATAATATTGGTTTCAATATCAGTGGCTCATTGTATAACCGGAACCTGCTGAGTCAGAACAGCGGATTCAATCCCAACCAGGGGCAGCTCGACATAAATATACCGATCTCCTTATTCAAGGATCGGTTCATGGTAAAAGTGGGTAGTACGCTTGACCTGGCTTTGGATGGTGGTCCGGCTGTGCAGGAGGCGCTTCGTTTATTACCGGATGTAACACTGGAATGGCTGATCAATCAGAGCGGCAGTATCCGGGCTTCTTTCTTTTACCGGGAGAATAATGATTACCTGGCTTCTACTACAACGGGTAGCCCGGGTAAGGCCAAACGAATTGGGGCGAATATTTCTTACCGGAAGGATTTCGACAGCCTTGGTGATATTTTCCGGAAGAAAAAGAAGAAGAAAGTACCGGAGCCTGAACCGGTAACGGAAAAGCAACCGGTCGTGGCGGAACCTAAAAAAGAAGAGGAGGAGTGATTATTTTATATTTTAAATGTTGAATTTTAAATGAAAGGCTCTGGATTTCAACTTTCCATTTTCCATTTTCAATTTTCAATCTTTAATTATCATCCTTCCCCCAAAATCTCATGCCCCATTTTATCTCTCTTTGCCGTTAAATATTTTTCATTGTAGGGATTGGGTTTGATCCGGATGGGTATATTTTCCACGATTTCCAGTCCGTAGCCAACCAGTCCCACTCTTTTGCGGGGGTTATTGGTCATCAGCCGTAGTTTGGTAATATTCAGGTAGCGGAGGATCTGGGCGCCGAGGCCATAATCCCGCTGATCCATCTGGAAACCCAGGTGCAGGTTGGCTTCAACAGTATCCATACCCTGTTCCTGCAGGCGGTAGGCCTTGAGTTTATTCAGCAGCCCGATTCCTCTTCCTTCCTGGTTCATATATAATATGGCCCCTTTTCCCTCGGCCTGTACCATTTGCATGGACTGGTGGAGCTGGTCGCCGCAATCACAGCGGAGGGAGCCCAGGATATCCCCGGTAAAGCAGGAGGAGTGGACCCGGGTGAGGACGGGTTCATCTTTTTCCCAGCTGCCCTTGATCAAGGCCAGGTGTTCGTTGGTGGATAACTTTTCGCGGAAAGCCACGAGGGTGAAGTCGCCATAACGGGTGGGCATGTCCACTCTTACGACCTCTTCGATCAGGGAATCGGTTTTGATCCGGTATTCGATCAGGTCCTTGATGGAAATGATTTTTAAGTCAAATTTTTTGGCGATTTCCATTAGTTCCGGGAGCCGGGCCATGCTGCCGTCTTCGTTCATGATTTCCACCAGTACACCGCCATGGGGGGCTTCAAAACCGGCCAGGCGGGTGAGGTCAACTGCGGCCTCGGTATGACCGGCCCTGCGCAGGACACCTCCCTTTTTGGAGCGTAGGGGGAAAATATGTCCGGGCCGGCCCAGTTCAGCGGGTAAAGTGGCGGGGTTGATCAGGGCCTGAATGGTTTTGGACCGGTCCTGGGCCGAGATTCCGCTGGTACAGCCATAGCCCAGGAGATCAACGGATACGGTAAAAGCGGTTTCATGGAGGGCGGTATTATTATTAACCATCAGGTCCAGACCGAGTTCGTCGCAGCGTTCTTCGGGGAGGGCGGCGCAGATCAGTCCCCGGCCATATTTGCTCATGAAATTGATCACTTCGGGGGTTACGGTATGGGCGGCGATCACGAAATCGCCCTCATTTTCCCGGTCTTCGTCGTCTACTACTATTACCATTTTACCATTCCGGATATCGTCCAGGGCGCTGCTGATACTGTCTAACATATTGCGGATTTTGTGCAAAAATAGAACAAAGCAACCGGGTGTTCGGTTGCAACGATTGGGTGCAGCAAAATTGAAAGACTTTTTGTCATTATAAAGCCTTATTTTTCAGGCCGAAATTGTTAATATTTGCCTATTTTTATTTTGGGAATATTCCCTTTCTTTGCATTCGAAAACCAAACTATATGCTTAAGAGAATACTCTTTTTCTTTGCTTTTGCCCTGATGGCTGGTCAATTCGTATCTGCCCAGATTACAACGTCTACGATCACCGGGGCAATCAAAAGTACGACTGATGAATCCCTGGTAGGTGCTACGGTAGTAGCCACTCACGTTCCCACAGGTACCAAGTACACAGCCGTTTCCCGTAACGGTGGTGCGATCAGGATGGAAAACCTCCGTTCGGGTGGTCCTTACACCATTGAAGTATCATATGTGGGTTATGATAAGGAAACTTATACAGATGTTTACCTTCAGCTGGCTGAATCATTTATCCTGAACCCGGTATTGAAAAAAACCGAGAAGGTGATGGAAACAGTGGTGCTGACTACTTCAGGCCGGAGCCAGATCCTTAATAAAAACAGAACCGGTGCGGTTACCAATATCGGTTTGCGCATGATCAATCAGATGCCAACCGTTAGCCGGAGCCTGAATGACCTGACCAGGGCTACCCCTCAGTCTAACGGTGCTTCTATCGGTGGTGGTAATTTCCGTCAGAATAACTTTACCATTGATGGTGCAGATTTCAATAATAGTTTTGGTATCGGTGCTAACCTGCCTGCAGGAGGTGCCCCCATTTCACTGGATGCTGTTCAGGAAATCTCTGTGAATATTACACCTTTTGATGTGCGCCAGTCCGGTTTTATTGGTAGTGCAATCAATGCGGTAACCCGTTCCGGTACCAATGAATTTTCCGGATCTGTTTATAAGTATTTCAGAAACGAAAAATACAGGGGTGATGAAGTAGATGGTGTGAAGTTTGTAAGGCCTGCAGAAGAATTTACTCAGTGGGGTTTCCGTTTTGGTGGTCCGATCATCAAAAACAAACTTTTTTTCTTTATCAACTACGAAACAGAGAGCAGACCCAAGCCGATTCAAACCCGTTTTGCTGCTACTGCCGGAGCGCCTTACGGAAGTTCTCCCAACGTAGCCAGACCAACTGCTGACTCTCTTAATTTCATCAGTAATTATCTATTATCTAATTACGGTTATGTAACAGGACCATATGATAATTACACGCCTAATGAAGAAAGAAAAAAGTACATGGCCCGTCTGGACTGGAATATCAGTAATAAACATCAGCTTGTTTTACGTTACAGCCAGGTGGAAGGTGGTGAACCTTTCCCCGTAAGTGGATCAGTTGGAGGTACTGGTATTACTGAAGCATTTGCAGACAACCGAAATCAGGTCCATGCACTTTGGTTTAAAAATTCCAACTATTTCCAGGGTGCTAATTTCTATTCATTCGCAGCTGAATTGAATTCCAACTGGGGAAAGGTATCCAATGTGCTGAGAGGTACTTATACCTACCAGAATGATTCCCGTACCACTGAGAGTCAGGCATTCCCCTTTGTGGATATCATGAGTACTGGAAGTACAACCCGCTCTTTGCCATATACATCATTCGGTCATGAGCCTTTCAGTTTTGGTAACCTGCGTAAAGTAAAAGTGTATTCTGTAGTTGATAATTTCTCCTGGACAAAGAACAAGCATAGCTGGACCGTAGGTGGCCAGTTTGAGCAAAGTGAAACCATCAATGGTTTCCAGCGTTTTGCCACCAGCTACTATCGTTTCAGAACCTGGAATGATTTTGCAACCGGACAGTTACCTTCTGATTTTGCGATTACTTATTCTCTCGCTAAAAATTTTGCTCCTGCTTTCTCTTCTTTCAAATTCCGTCAGTTATCTTTTTATGGACAGGATGAAATTGCTGTTAGCCGGAACTTCAGGCTGACTTTTGGTCTGCGTCTGGATCTGCCTTCTTATCCCGATGTACCCCAGATCATCACTCACCCGTTGGTGGCTGCTAAAACATTTGCAAACGGAGAAATCGTGAATACCGGAAACCTGCCTAAAGTGCGCTTTATGTGGTCTCCCCGGATGGGCTTTAACTGGGATGTATATGGTGACCGCAGTCTGCAGATCCGTGGTGGTACCGGCATCTTTACCGGTAAGATTCCATTTGTATGGATCGTGAGCCAGTCTGGTGATAATGGTATGATCCAGGTGACAAGAAACTTTAATTCACCAGCAGATATCGCTGCCAATGCCGGACCTTTTAACCCGAATCCATATGCTTATCTGCCTGGTTCAGTACCACAGGCCGGTACCGTGGTTCCTGCATCAGTGACTGCCATGGATGAGGATTTCAGAAATCCCCAGAGCTGGAAATCAAGTATTGCCATGGATGCTAAAATGCCATGGGGTTTAATCGGATCTGTTGAAGCGATCTTTAATAAAGACCTGAAAACAGTTTTCTTCCGTAATCCAAACTACCAGTTACCCCAGAATCTGAATGTGGCTGGTTATCCTGATAACAGACCCATATATGGCACTTCTAACCAAACCAGATTTATCAATACGCTGAATGGTTCAGGTGTGTTTGTACCCGGTGCTACCTCTGCCTTCAATCCGGTGATCATTGATAATGCGCCTACTGCCAAAGGCTATTATGGATCATTTACTGTAAAAGTTGAAAAGCCTTTCAGCAAAGGATTCTCAGGTATGGTAGCTTATACCAAGTCTTTGTCTGCTAACCTGCATGATGGAAGTGGTGATCAGCCCCTTGGAACTTTCCAGGGTACCCAACAGGTGAACAGCCTGAATACTCCGGCACTTTCTCATTCAGCTTATGTATTGCCTGATCGTTTTGTGGCATCGATCTCTTATCGTAAAGAATACCTGAAGCATATGGCTACCACGATTGGTCTGTTCTGGTCCGGTGCATCCGATTATCGGTTCACCTACGTTTATAGTGGAGATTTCAACAGGGATGGTGTATCTGGTAATGACCTGATCTTTATCCCTACCGCTACCCAGGTACAGCAGATGTTGTTCAACAGTCAGACAGTAAATGGTGTGGTTTACAATCAGCAGGCACAGCGTGATCTGTTTGAAAACTATATTCAGCAGGATAAATATATGCGCACTCATCGCGGTCAGTATGCCGAAAGAAATGGTGGACTGGCTCCCTGGAGAAATCAATTGGATGTGAAATTCATGCAGGATATTTTTGTAAAAGCCGGCAAATACCGCAATACATTACAATTCACGGTGGATATCCTGAATGCAGGAAACCTGATGAACAATAGCTGGGGTAAGGTGAAAGCAACCAATAATACTTCGATCCTGGCCATTACGAATGCCAATAGCCTTGTACCAGGTGGTTCCGTACTTCCTGTTTTCACACTGGCACAGGACAGGGGTCAAATGATCACCCGTACTTTCCGTGATGTGGTAAGCACTTCTTCTACTTATTCTATCCAGCTAGGTATCCGTTATATCTTTAATAACTGATCCGCGTCTGTCAAATAATAAAAAGTCCCGCTAGAAGCGGGACTTTTTTATTTAAAGCCATTTTTAAAAGATTATTTATTACCCGGCCAGCCCCATTGCAGGAAGGCGGGCATGGATCTACCCCAGGTGGGAACATCATGACGGCCGTCGGCCAGTTCCAGGTATTCAATATCGGAATTACGCTGGTATCCTTTGGCCTCGAGTTCACGGATCAGGTC
>Ga0075158_10002037_pt1 | contig 14906 bp, 15 predicted proteins | sample JI91814BDNA_FD_70968 | JGI IMG/M metagenome (GOLD analysis project Ga0075158, IMG submission 70968) | Wastewater effluent complex algal communities from Wisconsin, to seasonally profile nutrient transformation and Carbon sequestration -... | ecosystem: Engineered > WWTP > Effluent > Algae... | reverse complement strand
CTTGGGGTCGGCGCCCTTCTGGAGCAGCCGGCGGAACGGCAGGCGGTAGTTGTCTACGTCGAACGGGCGGGACAGCGTCGCGATGCCAGATGCGCCTACGGTGCTGCTGTAGGGGATCGAACCCACGAGGGCTCGCAAGCCCTCTACGCGGCCGAAGAAGAAGCTCTCGTGAGCGGTCTCCACCAGGTCGCAGTTGGTGGACGCCTTGACGGGGAGGCCAGCCGCGTTGGTGACCGTGCGGATGCCCAGGGAGCCTGCGCCGACCGTGAGCCCGAGGATTGGGATCTGGAGATCGTCGGTAGGAGCCAACACCGTGACCTGCTCCTCGAGCGTCCCGTTCACCCAGAGTTGCGCCGTGGTGGCGTCCAGGCGGAACACGATGACGTGGTAGCGGGACCCTGGGACTACTGGGTTCGCGCTGGTACCTGCGGAGACGTAGGTCGGGAGCGGAGACACAGAACTGCGCGTGTAGCCGCGGATGCGACCGTCAGGAAGCACGACCACGCGCATCGCGTTGTGAGCCTCCACCACCACCTGCTCCTGGTTGGGCTCGATCGACTCTGGCCAGAACACCACCTCGATCCCATGGGCCACTCCCTTACGCACGTTGCGCGCCCATAGCCCTTCGATCTGTGTGAGCGGCGACGCCGTGTAGACCGCCGTGCGCCACACGGGGCGGCCACCTCGGCCATCCAGTGGGTCACCGTCGACGTAGTTCGTGTCGCTCATCTCGCAGAGCGCGTAGGCGGTGCGGCCGTTGAACACGAGCGCGCCACCTTCGTAGCCTCCCGACTTGTCGAAGATCGGGTCGCTGGGGGCGAAGTAGAGGTGGTTGCCCAGCCCTGACTTCTCCTCGATCATGTCCGGCTGCGCAGACTCCACTGGCCAGTGCTGCAACAGCGCCGCCGGCGGCGTCACTGGGATGCGCTGGGTGCGGTTCAGGGAGCCGGATGCGATGTTGGGCACCAGGCCGCGGTAGATCGCGATGTCCTCCACAGCGCCTTCGAAGCGGCGCACGCTGGTCAGGTAGAGTGGCAGCTCCAACCCAGGCGGCCGGGAGGCGGACGGTGCCGCGGGAGCCTCGATCAACTCCTGGGGGCAGTCGAACAACTGGATCGGCCCAGTCGTGCTCGCGGTCATCGGCGTCCCGGTGACCACCGCCGTCGCCGTGACGTAAGTTGGCGTGCCCACGTCGAACCAGGTACCCACGCGCAGGATCGCTGTCCCGCCCGAGATGCTGTAGCCGGCGACGACGTGGTACTTCTGCCCCGTCTTGAGACCTCCCAAGGTGGAGAGGTTGGTCGCCACAGTGGTCAGCACCCAGGCTGCGCCGTTCCAGACGTGGAAGCTGAGCCTGATCTCCCAGACGCCAGAGTTCTGGAAGAGGTAGACCGCGAAGGGCATCGCGCAGTTGGCTGCGCTTCCGAGGCCCCATCGGTTGGTCGTGCTCCACCCACTGCCAGGGGTGATGGAGCGGCGCAGCGGACCCTTGGAGAGGATCGGGCGCACCGAGAGCAGGTAGCCGTCAGCAGCGCCGGCAGCGTTCCCGCCGTGCCTGGCTGACAGGTCGTCGATCACCATGAAGAAGTCCAGGGTGATCCCGTCGCGCACGTCTACGTCGTCCCAGACGGGCCTGTGGCCTGCGTGGGCGCTACCCGCTGCGGTGATGTAGCTCGCCTGCGCTGCGCCCGCCACGCGCTGCGCACGGGCCTCTACGCGGAAGCCTGGGTTCCTGATCGACGAGACCCCAGGGATCTCCTGCGTCATAGGGACGAACCCTGGACGGCGAGCGACCGAGCGGCGGTCGAGCACGACGTTCAGCAGGTCTGGACTCACCGACGGCGGCATCCGGTGGGCTGGCGTCTTGGTGTCCAACCCACCCAGGAGGTCTCCAGAGACGACCTGGAACTCGGGGCCGTCCTGCCGGTCCTTCCGGAACGTCACGACGAAGCCAGCTCCTGCTGGCGCTCAGCGAGGCGGACCCGGTAGCTGCCCATGCACCTCGGCACGTACTGCACGGACAGCGTCTCGCCCGCGATGAAGGCGCTGGCTCCGGTGACCACCAGGACCATCCCGAACGGGCAGGCAAGCTGGATTCGGTCCTGCGGCCCGCTGTTGGCTGGGAAGTAGAGCTTCGTCACCGACTTCAGGTCGGCGGTGCTCACGCCACCAGTGAGGGCTGTGCCGTGGCACTCGAAGTTCGTGGAGCCACCGTTGCCACCGTAGACGGCGTTGATCCCGGTGACGTCCACCTCGAACCGGCGGCGGTTGGTACTCTGGACGGGGACAGCCGTCGTGGGGTTGATGCCGTCGAAGACCTCGACGGTCACCACCCTGGCAGCCACCACATGGATCTGGTGGATGGTGCCGCTGCCGAGCATGCAGCCCAGCGAGGTGCGGAACGCCCCGGGGAACAGCACGACGGTCGTAGCCGCAGCAGTGAGCGGGAACTGGACAGGCTGGCAGTTGGGAGTCATCGGTCGGTGCTGTAGAGGGTTCGCGGTGAATCGGAGTCGGGCTCGGAGAGGTTGTTCTGGAAGTCCTCGAGAGCCTGCTGGTAGCGCGGGGAGAGCGCCGCCACGTAGTTGTCGTTGCCCGCTGACGTCACCAGCGACATCGCCGTGTCGATCGTCAGGAACGAGCACAGGTCTGCCGGCAGGGGCACCAGCAGCGAATACGGAGCGGCTGCGGCCACTGCCAGCGGGACGGCTGGGGTGAACGTCGCCGTGTTGGTCGTGCGGTCGTAGGACTGGATCTCCACCTCCAGGTCCTGGTTGGTCCCGCTGAGGAACCTGATGCGGTGGCCGAAGTAGGCGTTGGTCTGCTTCAGCACCCTGCCGCCGCGGTCCACGTCCGTCGGGACGTTCGGCGTCGCATCGAAGATGATCGTCGTCGTGGTCCCGCCGGCAGCCTTGCCGAAGTGGAGCGGAGCCCAGGTGAGCTGGAACCACACCCGCAACGTGGGGATTCCGTTGAAGCTGCCGATGAGATGGATGTTGCGACCAACGCGGTGCCACACAGGCGGGCCGATCAAGCGGCCGAAGTCCTTGTTGTGCAACTCGGCCTGCTCGAGCTGGAGCGGAAACTGGCCGGCGGTGAACGCCTCCACCCTGGAGATGGAGTTGATGAACGTCGGCGGAGTCCAGACGCGCATCTGGTTCTCCGTGAGCGTCAGCGAGGAGATCGCGACGTCGTAGTACGACAGGTCGTAGGAACGGCCGTGGGCGCGGGTGCGGCGAAGGATGTGGCCGAGCTGCTGGTCAGCGCGGCTCAGGACCTCAGTTGCGGTCCACCACTCACCGGCCTTGTCGCCGACGTGCTCGCGGACGCGAGCCACCAGTTCTTTGCAGGACGTCTCGTAGACCATTGGTTTGGAGCCTGAGCGTTGGCATCGCGACGTACTTCGCTAGCTCGCGGGCATGGTAACTCACAGCTTCCTCGCCGCGCCGCTTGGTCTGCAAGATTGGGTTGGTGCCCTCCATCTCGTCCAGGAGGCGCTGGCGCTCACGGCGTGACACCGCAGACGACCACTTCTGGCAGAGGTAGACCGTGTTCTGGAGCGTGGGGAGTTCCCCAGGACCCAGCGTCCTGAACGGACGAAGCCGCCCGGTCCGCTCGTCGGCATCCCAGGAGCCGTCCCAGAGCCTCTGGAAGAGGCACCAGGCCCTCAGATTGGGATCCCAGGCCAGGCGCACGTTGGGGAACGCAGTGCGCAGGGCGCGCACCACATGGCGCGGAGCGCGGACGCCGTACAGCTTCTCGGACAGCTTCGTCAGGTCAACCAAGGAAGGGCTCGTCGTAGACGACGGTGCAGAAGATGAACACCTGGTCGCCGCTCGAGTAGCCGGGCACCGTCTGATCCATGCCTTCGAGCAGGCTGCCGTTGAAGCCTAGCTTGCCGGCAGCCCCGCGCCACCCCGTAACGGAGCGGCCCAGGACGTAGGAGCCCTCAAGGAACTGGATGCCCTTGCCCTTGGTGAGGTTGTAGGCGCTGATGTTCCGGATCTCCGGGGCCTCCTGCACGCACACCACACCAAGCTCGGCAGCGGGCTGGGAGCGTCCGCTCGCGCGGCATTGGGGCAAGGCGACGCCGAAGTTGTCGGCGGCGACGTGCTCCACGCTACCGGAGTTGACTCTCGCTAGGTCAGCGTGGAAGCCGACCTTCACCTGTGCGCCAGCAGTCATCCCGCTGGCGATGTAGGCGACCTCGGTGACCCGCTCGAACGGGAACGACATGTAGACGTAGTTGGTCGCCTTCGCGGCGATGCCAACCAAGGGGGACGTCTCCTCCACGAACGTGTCGTGGCGGTCGTAGCCGCGCATGCGGATCTGGACTTGGCCCGCACCAGGCGTCGACTGGGTGACCATCACCGTCGGCGTCGTGGGGACCGTGTAGAGGTTGGGCTTGACCGTGAGGCCAGTGAACGCAGCTTGGTTACTGATCCCCACCGCGGAGACCACGAGGTCGTCCACGGTAGGGAGCCAGAAGTGCTGCGGAACTGCCTCGACCGTCTTCACGAGTTCACCCGGTCTGACGTGTTGATCCGCGGACCTGGGCCACCGATGAGGGTAGACACTTCCACAGACCAGTAGAGAGTCTTGGGGTTCAGGTATTTCCCAGCCCCACCTCCAGACAGAGGATCGGAGTCGTCATAGAAGAAGAAGTCGGTCTCGGCGAGCGACTTCACAGTGAAAGCGCTGCCTGCAATCGAGGGGATAGAGTCGACCCGGAACTTGAACGGGTCTGCTTCCCATTCGCTGTACCGAACGCCTGGTCCGAGGTTCACTCCACTACCACCAAGGGCCAAGAACGTCAGTAGCTCCTGGTCGAGGCTCGTGCCGTTAGGCATCAGCGGGTGTTTGTAGTAGTGCTCCACTCCAGTGAACCCCATGTAGATGCCTGCCCCCGTCGAAAGACCTGGGGTGGTGTGCGGCATCAGTTGGGCCACATTCCCTGGGCCAGCAGTCCCGTTCCACACCATGGCACGGATCTCTGGGTATCTGGCCGTCGGGAGCCCGCGCTCCTGGGACAGAAGCATCCCGGTCCCGATACCCTGGTTATGAGGGAAATAGAACTGCTCAAGAGTGACAAGCCCACCAGCAGCGGCTGCGTGAGCGGAGACCCTGTGGGAATCGAATGTGAAGTGCTGGCCTACGTTCACCTGGATACTGGCTGGCGCGACCCCATCCAGCCGGTACGAGAACGATGTCACTTCACTGAAGACCCGCGACATGAAAATGCGGGGGACGTGGATATCTGCGGGGGCGCCAGCGAACCCATGCAACGTCAGGTCCTGGTCGTACAAAGTGACCCACGGAGACTCCTCCGTCATCGGCCTCCCGAATTGGTCGAGTCCCTTGGCCAAGAACTTGACGCGGAGCCCAGGGTTGAGAGCCGCGATGTACATCGACACGCACAGCGTGCTTGGGAACGGGAGGCGCCCCATCCTCCACCCTGTGGTGACGGCTCCTGGCACCGAGGCACTGCCGAACGTGACCCATGGGCCGCCCATGACCATGGTGTCTGGAGCGTCGGATTGACGCACACAGCGCCACGTTCCGCCGACGTTTGCGGCGGGAGCCGCAACGTGCGTCGACAGGAACCCAGTGGTCACGAACGAGAACCGCTTGTTGCGCAGCCCAGAGTCGAGGGAGAGCTTGTCCTCCCTCAACCCGGGCGAGCCTCGCACATACTTCTGTGAATACTGAACCATCGGATCACGCCTCCAGGATGTCCTTGATGACGCCGAGCTTGTTCGGGGCGTCGGTGCCGATCGCGTGGTAGCGAGCCAGCGTCGCCTGGTAGGCGTCGCGGTCACCCATGCGCGCGAACATGCTGCCGTCGAAGTCGAGCCAGTGGTAGTCCTCCTCGTAGAGCATCTGGAGGGCTTCGAAGTCGATCGCGTAGATGCGACCCTTTGTGCAGTCGCGGTCCGGGACTACCGGCACGCCGTTGTGCTCCAGCGTCTCGTAGCCGCCGTCGAACTTCATCGTGTTCGGGTAGGTGCGGCCAGAGCTGAGCGAGTCGAAGTACGCTTGGCGCACGCCGTGGGACGTGATGTAGACGCCTGGCGCGTTGCTGCCGTTGATCTCCAACTCGTCCCGCAGTCGCGAGAACATGCTCGGCTGGAAGATCATCGGGGTGCCGCCGTTGTCGAGCACCGTCGCGCGCCACGCGGGGACCTCGCTGCGGTTGATGCGGCCGAGCCAGTGGGCGCTGGTGCTGCCACCGAACCGCTCCACGCCGAACGGGTTCTCGTCGTCGATGATCGACGCCAGGCCCTCTGGCTCGTTCATGTAGCCGAAGTCGCCGGACTCGGACAGGCCGCTGTCCGTGCTCGCGGCACTGAACATGTAGCGATCCTGCCCCGCTGTGGCGTTGAAGTCGAAAGCGAACGGGGTAGCCAACTCCGGGTCGGAGCAAAGCTGGACGGTGTTGGCCGAGGTGCTGATGACCTTGATGTAGCGGATGGCTAGCGCGTTGCCGCCGCCAGTGAACGTCGACCCACCGATCACCACGCGCATGCCGCTGCGCAGGTACTGCGTGCCAGGGCCGGTGTTGGCGAAGCCACCCGGGTAGTCCACGGTCACGGTGCTGACGTTCGTGCTGAGGGCAGGGGAGATGCGGCAGAGGCGGCCGGTGCCGTCGCCGTAGTAGACACGGTTCATCGTGCGGTTCATGTCCTGCACGAGACCGCTGATCTCCGCGTCGGCGGCGTCGAGGAAGCTGCCGCGGCTCGAGCGCGTGGCGCTCATGCTGGGGCCTGTCAGCTTGATACGGCCGTAGTAGTACTTGGTCAGGTAGGCCGCGCGGTCGTACGCCTGGCGGCCAGGGTCCGGGAGACGGCCGTTCTCCGCGATGTGGCCGTGACCCTCGTTGCGCCCGATGCGGATGGGCACCACGTAGTACTGGCCCTCCGTCCGCATCTTGGTGCTGCGGTTCATGTACTTGCCGAGGACGGTGCTGTTGTTCAGCAGGTCCACGACGGCCCCAGCGTACATCTCCTTCAGGATCGCATTGGCGATCGCGAAGCGGTCGGCGGGGGAAGAGCTGCGGCCAGACAGGCCGCGGGTGAATCCGGTTGCAGTCTCGATTGCCATGGCTGTTCACTCACAGCCCGGCGGCAGCCTAGAAGTCGGGAATCCCGAGCTTGGCGAGGGCTTCCCTCACCTTCGCAGGTCCCTGACCACGGGTCAGTTCTGCGCCAGACATCCGCGGGGCGACTTGGCCCTGGCCCATCTGGGCAGGACCTGGAACGAACCCGGGGATCTGACGAGACGATGTCTCGCGGTGGACTGCTTGCGTGCGCTTGGCTACCTCGAGGACCGCTCCGGCGATGTCCGCCTGCGCCCCTTGGGCCTGGATTGCTCGCATGACCGATTCCTTCGCCATCTCGCGAAGCGCAGGAGCCACCGAACCGAAGATCGGTAGGGCGGCCATCTCGGTCTCAACGGTCTGGTTGATCTGCGCGCCTCGGCGCTCGTTCCCAATCGCAACCAGCATCTCGTTCTGCGCACGGACCACGCGCTCCAGCTCGTTGAGCTTGGGGTCGCTGGTCTGCTGCGCGGGAGCGAAGCCGAACGGATCGTCCGCTTGCGGCTGTGGGTTCGCCTGTTGGGAAATCAACTGGGTCACCCTGTGCTGCTGCTCTGGGGTTAGCTGGCCGTAGATTTCGGCCAAGCGTCGAGTGGACGCATTCTGAGCCAGTTGCTCGGCTGCCGTACGCTTCACGGCTTCGGCCTCTGCAACCACTCGGTCTGCGGTCGTGGCGCGACGAACCAGGTCGTCGATGTTCACCTTGCGGGTCACCCCGTCCAATTGGACGAAGACCTCGCCAGTCACGGGTTGTGGTTCCTGCGCGCCCGCGGCGGCGGCATCGCTGCCAGGGGTGAAGCGGCCGAGCGCGTCACGGTCTTGGCCCGAGGGCTGTGCCGTTGACTGCTTGGCCTCTTGCACCGCTGCTGCGATGAGTGCCTGCGGAGACTCAGTGTTCACGGGGGTCGATGCTGCCATGTGGGGGTTACCCTTGCAAGGTCACGGGTTGGTGTTCGGCTTCTTGTAGCCCTGCTTGGGCTCGATACCGGGCGGGTGCTTGATGGTGCCGTGGCCACCCTTGAGCTTGGGGTTGCTGATGTGGCCAGCGGGGACGGATGGAGTCTTCATGGTTTCCTCGGATCTCTGAACGGAGTGGTGAAGCCGCCGAATCGGTTCTTGGCGGCAAGGAGTGCATCTTCCTTCTGCTTCCCCGTGGAGACAACCTCCGCCGAGAACTTGGGTGTCTCGCGCGGGCGGGTCTCGTGGAGGAGGCGAAGCTGGTCGACCAGGAACCGCTGGTTCTCGGGGAGGGCTTGGTAGTCCGCCAGGGACAGGTCAATGCGGATGTCGCTCACTGCCGGAACATCCCTGCCGGCAAGCGGCCTGCTGCCTCAAGGGTCTTGATGTCTTCGATCTGGTCCTCACGCAGGAACGACGACGGCTTAGGTGGGCTTGGGCGGAACCGGTCGCTGAGCTGGCCAGAGTCGAAGGCGGTGCCGTTGGCGCGCTCCTGAGCTTTCTTGGCGGCGTGCTCGGCGGCCAGGCGTTCCCCTGCCTGTCGGCTGGCGACGAAGTCGTCGTACTTGATGATCAACCCCGGGCGGAAGCAGCGGAAGTCCAGGGAGACCTCGTGGCCGCACCGCTGGCACTTGGGGTGGCTGCGGTTCACCTGCTCGGGGGAGACATCCTGAATCCACGGGATCTTGTCCGTGTGCATCCCGGGCGGCACACCGTCCACGATGTTCCCGCCCGCGTCGTAGAACTGCTCGCCCACGAACAGCAGCGCAGGGTTGTTGCACTGCTTGCAGCGGTAGGCCCACTTGATCTTGGTGGGGTCTCCGCCGGCGGCCACTGGGACCGCAGCGCCCATGGAGATGAGCCGCGCTCGAGCCTCCTTGCTCGCTGCGCTGAACATGCGGATCAGGTCCGCCACCTCCTCCTGGTAGGTCTTGGGGATCACGGGGCTGAGCTGCTGCTCCGCTTGGGCGGGCTCGGCTGGCCGGTTTCCTTCGGCGGACTGCCCTGGGGCTGACCCGCTCCCTGTGCTTGGGCCAACGCCATCGCCTGCATTGCGGCCAGGCGGTAGTGCTTCTGAAGATGCGCCAGCATGACCTGCTTGATTGCCGGGTCCGCTGCGTCGCCCTCGTCCGTTTGGAGCCATCGAATGTGCGTCTGGATGTGGACCTGGTGGTCGTCGTAGTCCATCACGTCCGGCGGCGGTTGCGGCCGACCCGTGACTTCGTCGATCTGCGGCCGGGCGATCAGGTCGTTCTCGATCCCCGCTCGCCGCTCGTTCTGGTCGTGGTCGGTGAACGTCGCGTCCATGTCGCCTACGTCCAACGCCTGGAAGATCCTGCGCGCGTGGGTGGGGTCCTGGGGGTCCAGGGCACCAACGGACATCAGGTCCATCGCGTCCTCCCGCGCCAGCGCCTTGCTCTTGGGCTGCATCGAGCCTGGCTGGACGACCACCGTGTTGTTCCCACGGAGGTCTTCCCCAACGAAGTACTCGATGTCGACGGCCTGCGCTGCACCGTAGATCACCACCGCGCGCGGCTTGCTCATGTTGGCCGCGGTGAGGCTCAGGATGCGCCTGGCTGTCGCCTGCATGGCCGCTTGGTGCTCCTCATAGGCGATGCCCATGGTCTCGGCGTCGCGCTCCTGGAGCTGCCTGATGGCCGTCCCTGAGCGCACGCCTGGGATCGTCGAGCCCTGGGTCACCTCGGACTGACTGGACACCCAGCGCATGTCGTTGAGGTTGTGGTCCAGGGACGCCAGGTGGGCAGTGCTGATCTGCGGAGGGTCCAGGCGCTCGGGTCGCTTGTTCTGCTCGTACTCCCAGAGGTCGCCGTAGTTGTTGCGCAGCGTACGGAGCCCATTACCCTTGGGCGCCATCCACTGGGCCACGGAGAGTTGGTCGCGCTGGCGGTCGAGCTGGCTGCGGGCGCGGTTGTAGTCGCGCTGACTGGACAGCAGGTGCTCCACCATGCCCATCCCGTGGAGCCGACCAGGGACGTTGCTGTAGCGCAGCATCTTGACCGGGTAGCGATCCTCCACTTTCCCCTCGTAGGCGGGGTGAGGCGCGTTCTCGAGGAGCATCTGGTCACAGACCACGATCCGGGCTCCCTTTTCCACCATGCGACTGGGTGGGCGCCAGAACTCGCGGACGACCACAGCCTCGTCGTGGTAGGCGGAGGCTCCTGGGACCACGGCACCGCGGCTGAGGACCACGCCACTCAGCTTACGCCACCAGGTGGAGACCTTGGTGTCGGTGAAGTTCTCGGGGCGGATGTCCTTCGCCTTGTCCGGATAGTGTTCCCAGAGCCATTCCATGGAGCGGACGTGCTCAATGACGATCCACGGCGACTGGTCCAGTTGCGGATAGCGCGTGGGCATCAGCACCTGGAACGGTCCCAGGGCCTCGCCAACGATTTCGCCCTCGGGCTCGTCGTCATAGGCGCCCAGGGCTTCGTACATCGGGCGGAACTTCTCGGGGACGTCCTGCTCCTGGAACACCGTCCCGTCCATGGGGTCGATGTAGCGGCGTTTCTTGGTGCCGGCGCGAGCGTCCCAATCCGTGTAGACGAAGCCGGTCCCGCAGATCACCGACCAGAATGCGGCGTCGCGGCGCACCGCATCCATGTTGAGCCGGTCATGCCAGTAGGACAGCAAGTGGTCGCCCACCTTGGCTGCCCGCACGTCGCGGAAATCGCTCGAGCGCGGGAGCGTCGTGTAGCGACCCTTGCTGGCACACAGGCGGGCCACTTGGCGCAGCACCAGCGCAGCGATCAGGTTGACCTGGTAGCGGTCGTCACCTGACGTGCGGGCTAGCAGCGCAGCGGAGTCTGGCGCGGCGAAGATGTCCACCAGCGACTCGGTGGCGTTCCCGGCGTAGGCGGTGACGCACTCGAACCACAGCCGCTCCAGGCTGGTGTGGATGGTGTCCTTGGACCGCGACTCCGCGGAGGTCTTGGACAAGACGATGTCCAGAGCCTCCTTGTCGTTGTAGCCCTTGCGTCGCTTGCCGAGTTCTTCGGCGCCGTGAGTGACCTTGGTGCGTTGCGGTGCGACGTTCATTCGTTGTCGGGGGGTTCGTCCCCGGCAGCATACTGCCGGAACGCGTCGCTACGGCTCACACCCTGGGCTTCCTGCTCCTGGATCTCCCGTAGGGCGGCCATCACCTGGGCGTCCTTGGTGTAGGCCATGGCCGCCTTCATGATGGCGATGACGAATCCCTGGAGGCGGTCGGACTCCCGGCGGTGGGCTCTAGCCGTGTGGTAGCCAGTCGCTGCCAGCTTCCAGGAAACCACTGCCAGGGCCGTCGAAAGACTCAGAATCGCGATCGCTGTTGCGTAGCTGTCCATGCCGTCGAAGGTCCTCCCGGACCCGCTTCCAGATCTCTGCGTCAGGTCCCTTGGGCTCCTGCGCTGCGTTGGGGGTCACGGACCCCTGTAGTAGCTCGCTGACGCCCTGGAGGGCCAGGCCGAGGCCCAAGACCCGGTCGTCCTTGTTCCGTCCCCGGGAGCGCGCCACGCCGTTGTCGTCGAACTCCATCGTGCGCAGCTCGCGCGCCAACCCGCGGTCGCGGGTCTTCAGCCCAGAGCCCACCGCCCGGTGGATGTGGTTGATGAGGATTGGTCTCGTAGGGGCGCTAGTGCGGAACCCGTATTCGATGCTGTCGATCGAAAGGTTGCGTTCCACGCCGAACAGCTTGGAGACGTAGATGTTGGGGTAGCTCAGCACCCGGACGAGCTGCTCGATCACCGAGATCCCAGGGCCATTGACCTCAGGGACCACGAGCGCCTGGTTGTAGAGCCAGGCCAGGGCCGCGAGCGCGGTGGCGAAGTCGATTGGGGCGAGGTAGCCATGCCAGGTAGCCACATGGACACCTGTGTTGGCTTCCAGGACGACGCCCACGCTGTAGTCGGGCTGGTCGCGGCCAACGGCGACCACACCGCGGGTAGTGCCCTTGTCGCGGACCTTGCCCTCGGAGACGTCGGCGCCCACCACGTAGACCCCGCTGTCCTGGGGGTAGTCCCAGATGCTCAGCATCCCGCCTGGGTTCTCCACCAGGACTGGGTGCTTGTCGTTGGTGAGGACGATGTCGCCGAGCCACTGGGGCCTCGTGCAGCCCGCCTCGATCTTCACCAGGTACTCGTGCTGGAAGACCGAGCGGCCTGTGGAGACGAACGCCTCCTCGGCGCTGGCTGGGAACTCCTCGCGGAACTTGAAGACGTTGCTGCTGAGGTCGGTCTCGGTCTTCCACCGCCGCCAGTGCATCTGCTCCCAGCTCAGCCCATGGCGGTTCTTGTACTCCCGATCGTCCGGCGTCACCTTCGTCATGAAGGTGGACTTCTCCAGGTCGGAGCGGAACGGCTTGGTGTACTCGTCCTGCCAGAACCATGGGGAGAAGAACGGCCAGTAGCCTCCGCGGCCCTCGATGGCGTCCTGCCAGGCGTCGTAGAAGTGGCCCTGCGCTCCTCGAGCCGTGGCCTCCTTGACGATCCATGTGTCGAGGTCGTCGGCTGGGACAGCCTGGGAGCACGCCGTAAACACCGTCTCGGCGTCGCGCCACAGCGGGATCTCGCTGGCGTGGATGCCGTGCAGCGTCAGGCCGCGGGCGACCTCAGGGCTGCCGGCGGTGCGGACGTGGAAGGTGCTGTAGTGGGGCGCCGCGAACTCCAGGGTGCCTGCGCTGTTGCGCTTGGTCGGCAGCGAGCACGGGTGGTTGTCGTGCGCGAACTTCGCCTTGCCGAACAACTCCTCCGCGTTGACGTCGTCGTAGTTGACCGTGAGCGTCTTGCGGTTGGGACGCGTCTCGCAGTGGTTGTAGCTGAAGAGCTGGAAGAACGCTGAGACGCCCTGCTGGCGCGCCTTGACGATGATGATGCGCACGGGCAGTCCCTGGGCGCGCATCTCCTGGATCATCTTGTAGAGCTTCTGCTGCGTCTTGTTGAAGCGCAGCGGGACCACCCCGTTCTTCTTCGACTCGATCAGGTAGAGGTTCTGGAGCCGTGACTCCTCCGTGTCGAAGTGCGCGAACAGGTGCTCGCGGATCGATGGCAGGGCGCGCTCGCCCAGCTTCTGCTGCAACTGGTAGCACAGCATGAGGACCTGGAGGTCCTTGCCGTCCCAGAAGCGTCGGAGGTAGTCCGGGTCGCGGATCACTCGACGGCGGGGAAGCTCACGCCGAACAGCGCCTCGGCGTCGAGCTGGGTGGTGAACGCGCTAATGGCCTCGGCGTCGATCACGATGAACGAGCCGCGGTCGTTGGTCAGCTCGTAGGTCGTGCCGCCCTGCATGGGGTTGAACAACACCACCGTGCGTTGGTGGATCTGCTGGTTGCCCTCGAAGTGCTTGCGCAACCACGTAGCCGCTTCTGAGTCGGCTTCGCCGATGTCCAGGAGGATGCCGAAGGCTGCGTCGACTTGGGCGACGTCGGGGACCTCGATGCCGCCAGCCGTCTTGGTCTTGCGGAGAGCCTGGAGGACGAGGCACTTGGTGCCGTTGGCGCGGACGTGGAAGCTATTGATCGGGAACGGCATCTCGGATCTCTGGAGTCGTAGCGGTGATGATCTGGGTCTTCTGGGTCAACTTGGCCAACTCGTTGAGGAGACGCGCACCCTCCTCCTCCGCAGCCTGCTTCGGGATCATGGTCTCCCACATCTCCCGCATCGCCCGCAGCTCGGCGCCCGCCTTGAACTTGGCGGACGGAGCCATCTCCTCGTCGCGCAGGACGCTCACCAGCCACTGCTGGTAGACGGCCAGCCCAGGCATCAGGATCTCGTCCTGAGCCCGAGCCAGGGCTTCCTTGAACTCCTCCGACTGCATCAGCCGGCGGACGTGGTAGATGCTGTGGCCGGTGCGCTGGGCGACCGCCTCGATGGAGTTGTCGGTCCCTGGCTTGGTGAACTCGTCAGCCAGTAGCCGGGTGACTTGGACACTCTCGATCACCGCCGGCTTGATGCCGTGCCGGTGGAACTGCGTGTCGATGTCGGTGCGTTTCTCGAGTTTGCCCACGAGGATGTGGTAGATACCCTGGCGTGAGGAAACAAGCAAGTGACTAGCGAGCGCGGACGCACCTACGCCCCATGGCTCAACTCAGTGGCTCTTGGTGGGGTGATCTGGACCAAGCCAACGCTGAGGTCGGTGAAGTACGACGGGGACAAGGAGTTCCACGTCCTTGGGTTCTTCCTGATGTCCTGGAGGGCGAAGCACGAGACCCACCGCAAGGTGGCGATCGCCGTGGACCACAAGGTCATGCCGGAGTACTGGCACTCGCGGCTGAAGGCTGGGGACCCTGTGCTGGTGGTCGGGGAGCTTCGCTCCAGGACCTACGACCACGACGGGCGCAGGGTCACCGAACAACGCATTCACTCGCACACCATCACCTTGCTGCACAAGCCTCCGCCTGAGTATATCGCACCACAGGATGTGGACATCGAGGACTAGTGCGCTAGAATCCGGCTATGGCAGATAGCGCACAAGAAGATCATCTCGAAGAACTCCTCGAACAACGGCTCAACTGCGACGACGACGAGGAGCCCATCGTGTTCCGTGGCAAGGCTGGCAACCGCCAGTTCAAGGCCATCTCCAAGGCAGGGGACGAGTGGCTGGTCCTGTACCAGCGCACTGGCGAGGCTCGCCCCGAGTCCTGCCTCCTCCTGGACTGGGAGGTGTGGTGCGAGAAGCGTGGGATGCGGCTCCCGGAGATCGGCACCCGCCTGGCTCGAGCTGACGGCACCATGGCCACCGTCCTGGGCTACGAGGACGACCAGGTGATCGTCGGCGTGGAGAAGCAGATGGACGTCGCCAAGTTCCTCAAGACCATCAAGGGATGGGAGGAAGGCATCGAGGATGACGACCAGCCGAC
>Ga0075158_10002036_pt1 | contig 14906 bp, 10 predicted proteins | sample JI91814BDNA_FD_70968 | JGI IMG/M metagenome (GOLD analysis project Ga0075158, IMG submission 70968) | Wastewater effluent complex algal communities from Wisconsin, to seasonally profile nutrient transformation and Carbon sequestration -... | ecosystem: Engineered > WWTP > Effluent > Algae... | reverse complement strand
AAATGTTCGGGGTGAAACAAGCTGTCCATCACGATAACAAATCTTCTATACAAGTGCTGCATGTCTGCATCGGCAATGCTCTTATCAACGGCCTGTAGTTCCAATGCATCAGAAGTCCGGTCAAGGCCGTTTTGCGGATCAATATAAATCCATAATTCAAACTCATTGACACGATAGTAGTTCACCAGATCTTTATAATTATTAATCGCGTAGGTTGCGGGATGCATGCCGGCCAATAATTCTTCCCAAGGTACTTCTGTCGAGATAATCGCTGCATCTGCCCGGGGCGTCCAAAGCATGAGGGTTTGAATGGCAAGTTCATGATCATCAAAACGGGGCGCTGAGTGCTGCATGCCCATGCGATAACTTCGGGTTGGCGGTTCTTCGGTGTCGGAGGAACAAGCCATGAACAGACAGAGGATCAGAAACGCAAGTCGATGAATTTTCTGCATGGTTAGCTTTCTATACTTAAAGATACTTAAATCGAATAATTACAGGCTATCCAAAACGACTCAATGTTAATCAATGTTAATTTGTGCGCTGGCGGACGTTTGTAACGATTAATGAACAAAAAGGAAAACCTTAAAACTTTCTTTCACGTTGTTTCATCATGTTTTAGTTCTGGTACAGGTATTGTGTGTTGCTACTGGAATTTTTCATCATACGGGTTCAACTGCTACTTACTTCATAAGGTTTAGGTTTGGGTTAAGTTTTTGGTTGGACCCCTTTTTTTTTAAAAAAATTCACACCTATGCTTAAAAACCTGTTCAAAATTGCCCTCCGTAATATTTTTAAGGACAAAGTCTACAGCGCCATCAACATTCTGGGTCTTACCATCGGGATCACCTGTAGCATGTTCCTGTTCATGTACATCCTCGATGAGCTGAGTTACGACCGATACCACGCGAATGCCAATAATATTTACAGGATTGTATCCAATATTAAAGAGCCGGATAATGCTTTTACCTGGGCTATTGCGCAGGTTCCCATGGCGCAGGAGCTGAGAAATAACTATCCGGAAGTAAAAAATGCCGTTCGGTTTTACGGAACAGGCCGCACATTATATAAGAATGGCGACAAGCAATTTAACGAAGAGCAGTTTTTCCTGACCGACTCCACTGTGTTCGACATGTTTACCTACGAATTTATTGCAGGCGACATGAGCACGGCATTGGATAATCCATTTTCCATTGTTCTTACCGAGACCATTGCAAGAAAATATTTTGCTACTCCGGCTGAAGCACTGGGTCAAAGCCTGCAGAACAAAGAAAATGAAGAATTTAAGATCACGGGCGTCATTAAAGATGTTCCGTATAACTCACATTTCCGGTTTGATGCGCTGATTTCGCGCAGCTCACAACAAGGTTCGGATGGCGGCAGTTGGGGTAACTTTGGTGTGTACACATATATTCAGTTGCCAGAAGGGTACGACCTCAGTAAAATGTATGCAAGCTTTGATAAGATTGTCAAGGAGCGTGTGAATCCGATCTTTGAACAATTTGGAATCAAAGTAGCCTACGAGCTTCAGCGAATTCCGGATATTCACCTGCATTCTAAAATTCAGGACGAAGCCGAAGAAGGCGGTGACATTTCATACATCTATATTTTCGGAGCGGTATCGGCTTTCATGCTGATTATTGCTTGCATCAATTACATGAATCTCGCCACAGCACGTTCAGCCAACCGCGCAAAAGAAGTTGGCGTTCGTAAAGTAATGGGATCACAACGAAAACAGCTTATTACCCAGTTTATTACCGAATCAGTTGTGCTCACGTTAATTGCCTTGGCACTAAGTATTGTTTTGATCTATGCGTTGTTGCCGTCCTTCAACAGTCTTGCGAACAAGCATCTGCCGTTCGCCTATGTTTTACAGGCACCGGTTATTCTTAGTCTGTTGGGCATAACGTTCTTTGCAGGCGTTGTTGGAGGAAGCTATCCGGCTTTCTACTTATCGGGTTTCAATCCGGTTAATGTATTGAAAGGAAAATTAGCAGCCCGAGGCGGCAGCGTTTTCTTCCGCAGAGCGCTTGTAGTGCTGCAGTTTTCAATCTCAATCTTTATGCTCATCTCAACACTAGTTGTATTTGATCAGCTCAGCTATATGCGGAACAAGGATCTTGGCTTTGATAAGGAACGGGTAGTGCGATTAACCATGAGCGAACGTGAGCTCAGGCAAAAATCGGATGCGCTGGTACAGCGGTTGAAGCAAACACCGGAAGTTGCGAGTGTTGGGATGTCCAACGCGGCACCCGGACAAAGCATTAGTAAGAACTTAATGAAGGTGGAAGATAACGAAGGCAAACTGGTTGACCGGGGAGTTGATTTGTATAGCGCTGATTTTGATTTTATTCAAACCATGGGAATGAAGATTGCTCAGGGTCGCGATTTTTCGCGCGATGTAAGCTCCGATACAATCTATGCAGTACTTGTAAACGAAGCCATGGTAAAACGTATGGCGTGGGATGATCCGATTGGCAAGAAATTTATTTTTCAGGGTGCAGGCCCGAATAATACTGACATTGAAAAACGGGTTGTAGGTGTTGTTAAAGATTATCATCAGAATTCATTGTATGAAGAGATAGAACCCCTTATGATAATTTTGAGTAATCAGAATTATCTGGTGCTTGTGCGAACAACTGAAGGAGATATTCGTCAGTCGCTTATGGCAGTAGAGAAAGTCTGGAAGGAAATGTTCCCGAATCATACTTTTCAGTATGATTTTCTGGATCAGGATTTTAATTCGCAATACACTGCCGATGAGAAACGCAGTCTGATCTTTACTGTATTCTCTTCCCTTACAATCGCGATTGCTTGTCTTGGTTTGCTGGGCCTTGCAGCGTTCACTACCGAGCAGCGCACAAAAGAAATTGGCGTTCGCAAAGTAATTGGCGCGAGTGTCCAAAGTCTGGTGGCATTGGTTTCAAAAGAATTCTTTTTGTTAGTTGGACTTGGCATGCTCATCGCGTTCCCCGCAGCCTGGTATTTCACCGAAAGCTGGTTGACGAACTTTGCATATCATATTGAGTTGAAAGGAGAGTGGCTCACGTTCCTGCTTTCAGCCTTACTGGCGTTTGTTATAACGTTGCTAACGGTTGGCTATCACGTGGTGCGTGCTGCACATGCTAACCCAGTAAATTCCCTTCGAGATGAGTAATTAAAATCCGCGCTGCCGTTTTGCTTCAAACACAACAACGGCAGCTGCGGTTGAAACATTCATCGAATCAATCTTTCCCTGCATGGGGATTATGATGTTGGCATCCGAATGTTGCACCCAGATATCAGACAAGCCGGTTGCTTCCGTGCCCATAACAATGGCGGAAGGCTTTGTATAGTCTGTAAGATGATAAGCCTTTGATGCTTTTAAGTACGTGCAGTAAATGGCTATCTTATTTTTCTTAAGCCAGTCAATAGTTTCTTCCGAAGTTGCTGCGGCCACTTGTTTGGTAAAAATGCAACCGATGCTCGACCGGATCACATTCGGGTTATAAAAGTCAGTTTGCGGATCGCAGATGATCACCGCATCTACTCCAACTGCATCCGCGGTGCGAAGAATAGCGCCCAGGTTGCCTGGCTTTTCAACAGATTCAAGCACAAGTACAAGTGGATTTTTACTAAGTGTAAGCTGATCCAATGTATGCAGCTTTTGTTCAGCCACAGCAATCATCCCACCTGAGTTTTCCCGAACGGCCAGCTTATCAAACACATCTTTTGATACCGGGATCAGCAGCTTGTCATCCTTAAACAGCTTGCTCACTTCTTCTTCGCTGATGATCTCATCACAAAAGAAAATGTTGCCGATTTTATAGCCGGCTTCCAGTGCCAGTCCGATCTCTTTCCTCCCTTCAATTACAAACAGCTGTTGCTTCCTGCGCTCACGCGGTTTCTCCAGCGCGAGGAGGCTTTTAACTTTTGGGTTTTGAGTGCTGGTGATCTTGAAGTGCATAATAAATGCCCGACCACCCCGTCCTTCGGACACCCCTCCTGCCTACAGGAGGGGGATCTTTTACTCCCCTCCTTGAAAAGGAGGGGTTAGGGGTGGTCGGAACGATAATTTTATTTTTTCTAAAACAGTTTCAGTTGCTCTGAACACATCTTGATTCTCAAATCTAATAACCTGAATGTTCAGACTGTTCAGATATTTTGTTCGCTCTTCATCATAAAGTTGACCTGAAGTTTCAAAATGATGTTGTCCATCCAATTCAACAACTAATCGCTCAGTTGGGCAATAAAAATCTACAATATAATTCCCAATGCTATGCTGCCTTCTGAACTTTCTCCCTTCAAGCTGGCTCTTCTGCAGAAACTTCCATAAAGTCGCCTCTGAGGAAGTACCATTGTTTCTTAGGTCTTTCCTGTTTTGTTTCAGGTAACTGCGATTATGGATGATTCCCATGCGTAAACGAGTTATCCAAAGTTCAACCTTTCCAATTCAAAATCATAGGTTCTTCTTACTTTTACGTAAACTTTAAACATTGAACCTGAAACTTCTTTACCCTGCGTCCTGGAAAGACTACGAGCTCATCGACTCCGGTGACGGGCAGAAACTTGAACGTTTCGGCAAGTTTGTGTTGAGTCGGCCCGAACCCCAGGCGATCTGGAGTAAAGTGTTGTCGGAGAAAGAATGGGCTGCAGCGCACGCCAGCTTTAACCGCGAGCATAAAGATAAGTTCCGCCACAGCGATGATGTAACTGGCGGCTGGACACGCGCCAAAGGAATGCCGGAAAGCTGGAATGTTCAGTATCAATACAATGATCTTACGTTAACACTTCGGTTAGCGTTAACGAGCTTCGGTCATGTGGGCGTGTTTCCGGAGCAAGGTGAAAACTGGAATTTCATTTACGAGACAATCAAAAGCTGGAATGCTCAAAAGCCAAGAGTGTTAAATCTGTTTGCCTACACAGGTGCGGCTTCTATCGTTGCAAAATCAGCCGGAGCAGATGTTACCCACGTAGATGCTTCACGACCTGGCATTAACTGGGCAAACGAAAACATGCGGTTGAATAATCTTTCAGACATCCGCTGGGTGTACGAAGATGCGTTCAAGTTTGTGAGACGCGAAGTGAAGCGTGGCAACAAGTACAACGGCATCATCATGGATCCGCCACCGTACGGCCGCGGACCGGAAGGTGAGAAGTGGACGTTACAGGAACAGCTCAATGAATTGATCGCGATGAGCAGCGAACTGCTAGAAAAACAACACTCTTTTTTCATTCTCAGTATGTATGCCGTAGGGCTTTCGCCTTTGGTGGGGTTGAACGTTGCTAAAAGTCATTTTAAGATTGCTGATCCGCAATGCGGAGAATTTTTTCTCAAATCAAAGAATCACCGTGATCTCCCCATGGGTACGTTTTTAAGGTTCGAAACTCGAGGTTAGATGCTTGAATCTCGAAGGTCGAACTTCCAGCTTCGAACCTCAAATACATGTCGTGAAAATTCCACAGCATTAATTTTTCAAAAGCTTATTCTAAGCTAAAAAGCCATTCTAATTGATGGTTTGATTTTTGTATTCCTTTCAGAAATTTAAATCAGGTTACTATGAAAAATCTTGCAGGAAAACGTGTCGCAATATTAACAGAGAATGGATTTGAAGAGTCAGAGTTGACCAGTCCGATGGAAGCGTTGCGTAATGCAGGCGCTGAAGTACATATTGTATCACCTCAGGAAGACAAAGTGAAGGGGTGGAAAGACGGCAACTGGTCAATCGAACTGCCTGTCGATGTGTTGGTGGCTGATGCCGATCCGGAAGAGTATGATGCGCTGGTTATCCCAGGCGGAGTAATCAATCCTGATCTCATGAGACGCGATGCTGATTGCATTGAGTTTGCTAAAGAATTCTTACAGGAGGGTAAACCTGTGGCTGCGATCTGTCACGGTCCGCAGTTGCTGATTGAAACCGGATTGTTGGAAGGTAGAGAGATGACGTCCTTCCATTCCATTAAAACTGATTTGATTAATGCTGGAGTGAAGTGGCATGATCGCGAAGTTGTGGTTGATAACGGTCTTGTTACCAGTCGCAGCCCGAAAGATCTTGAAGCATTCAATAAAAAAATGATCGAGGAAATTGCTGAAGGGATTCACCAGTCGGCAGATTAATCGTGGTACTTCCATCCGCCAAAGCTTTTAGTCCAACCGTTGGTCTTATACCGGTAAAAGAAATGCACACATAGTGACACGAATAACAGGCTTGTGAATGTAATCCAGAACCAATGTGTTCTCCAGAGAAAATAGCCAAGGGCAAGAATCAGGATATATTTTATGATCCTCATCCAAATTGGTTGTGTTTTTCTGCTAAACGCAACCTCTAATTCACGCTTAACGATTTTATTGAGCGTCATTTAGTGTTTTAACGGCCCTTATGACTATAGGTTAACAAAGGATTCATATTTTTGCGAGTCTTATGAGCCTGAGAGATGAATCGAATGTTACGTTTTCACTTGCTGCTGATTTCATCAATCACACGTCAAAATCTCTCTTTCTAACCGGCAAGGCGGGCACGGGCAAAACCACGTTCCTCAAATACATCTGCGAAAACACCTATAAGAACTTTGTTGTGGCTGCACCAACCGGTGTTGCAGCCATTAACGCAGGCGGAGTTACACTGCACTCCCTATTCCAATTACCGTTTGGTATTTATTTGCCCCTGCATCACACACCTGAATCGTATTCGAGTGTTCAGGTTACAACCCGAACGACCCTGTTCAAAAACCTTCAACTCAGCAAAAGCAAGCGTGATCTTCTTCAGGAACTTGAGCTGCTGATTATTGATGAGGTAAGTATGGTGCGTTGCGATATGCTGGATGCCGTTGATGTGATCCTAAAAACAGTCAGAAAAAACCAGCGACCTTTTGGCGGAGTCCAGGTGTTATTAATAGGTGACCTGTACCAGCTTTCACCTGTGGCAAAGGGAGAGGAGTGGAGGATTCTACAAGAGTATTATCAAAGTCCGTACTTTTTTGATGCAAAGGTGGTTCTTGAAAATCCACCGTTGTGCATTGAGCTTAAAAAAATCTACCGGCAAAACGAGCAGGCTTTCATTAATCTGTTGAATAATGTCCGGAATAATATTGCCACCGCCCAGGATTTAACACTGTTAAACTCACGATTGACGGCTGAGGAAAACACAGAAGGGTACGTCACGCTAACCACGCATAACGACAAAGCGAACGCTATCAATGTGCGCGAGCTTAATAAGCTCCCCGGTAAAGGACACGAATTTCCGGCAACCATTAACAATGAATTCTCTGACAAGAGTTATCCTACCGATTCGGTATTGACCCTGAAGAAAGGTGCGCGGGTTATGTTTATTAAGAATGATACAAGCGAAGAGAAAAAGTACTACAACGGGAAGATCGCAACCGTTACAGATATTGATGGAGATTCCATTACTGTAGAATTTGATCAGGGAGGTGAGCTTGAGCTGACGCAGGAAACCTGGCGCAACATCCGGTATCAATACAATAACGACACCGATGAGATTGATGAAGAGGAGCTTGGTTCGTTTACACAATTCCCGATTCGGTTGGCGTGGGCTATTACGATTCACAAAAGTCAGGGGCTCACGTTTCAGAATGCTATTATCGATGCAGGAAGTTCCTTTGCCACGGGTCAGGTGTATGTGGCACTCAGCCGATGTACATCCCTGGAAGGATTGGTTCTTCATACGCCCATTACCCAGCAACAAATCAGTACCGATCCAAGAGTAATCGCGTATGTTAATCAGTTAAAGGACGAGCTAACCTTAGCGGATTTGCTTCAACGCGAACGGGAAGTGTATGAAAAACATCACTTCGTTAAGCTGTTTGATTTTAATAAGGTTACCCGCACGCTTTCTGACTGGCAGGAAACACTAACCGCCAAGAAGAATGATGCGTTGAAAGATACGATTCAACTAAGCCACGAGCTTCTTCGAAATGCCATAGCGTTGGAAGAGGTTTCCGCTAAAACACAGTCGTGGATCGAGCGAAATTTTGATGATGCGTATCAACAGAATTCGTACGACAAGCTTGTTGAGGGGTTACGGAAATCAGTTACCCATTTCAATTCGCTGCTGTACGATGGACTTTTTGTTAAGCTTCAACAGCACCATGCACAGGTTAAGTCAAAAGCAAAAATGAAAAAGCATGTGAAAGCGCTTGAAGCCGTTACTTCGTTACTTGCAGCGAAGGCTTTAAAGTTGCGGCAGGCGCAATGGCGAGAGGAGCCATTGTTTACAGGAAATCAGGAGGACTACATCAGCACGGTGGAGAAGACTCCAAAGGAAAAAGTCAGCAGCGCGGCAGAAACTTTTGCCTTATACAAGCGGGAAGGGGACATTGAAAAAGTTGCCCAAATCAGAGGCCTTGCTATTTCCACCATTGAATCTCATTTGGTTGGATTTGTAAAATCGGGGGAACTCGCCATTGAAAAAGTTGTCGATCCTGAAAAGATAAAAGCAATAGCGCAAATGAGTGAAAAAACGGGTGCGGTATCTTCATCGTTTCTAAAAAACGCACTGGGGGAGAATTACTCCTACAACGAAATTCGTGCGGTATTGTATCACCTCGAACGATTGAAATCGGCTGTCTGACTTGCTTCATTAAGCCTCTGTTACCAATCCGATTTTAAAGTTTTCCCGCCCTGCTTTTTACGGTTATTAACCGTATCTTTGCGCCCTCAAACAGTAAAAAACACAGAATAAACAAGGATTTTGAGGTTATGGAAGCATCGAAGATCAGAAACATCGCCATTATTGCACACGTTGACCACGGTAAAACCACCCTGGTTGACAAACTTTTACATGCCGGTCATTTATTTAAAGACCACGAGAACCCTGGCGAGCTGATCATGGATAGCAATGACCTCGAACGCGAACGCGGAATTACAATCCTCGCGAAAAACGTTTCTGTACGCTACAAAGACTACAAGATCAACGTTATCGATACCCCTGGCCACAGTGACTTTGGTGGAGAAGTGGAACGTGTACTGAACATGGCGGATGGCTGTCTGTTATTAGTAGATGCGTTCGAAGGTCCGATGCCGCAAACGCGTTTCGTATTGCAAAAAGCATTACAACTCGGTTTGAAGCCGATTGTTGTTATTAATAAAGTAGATAAGAAGAACTGTACGCCTGACGAAGTGCATGAGATGGTATTCGAACTCATGTTCTCGCTGGATGCCACGGAAGATCAGTTGAATTTCCCTACGTTCTACGGTTCCGCTAAAAATGGTTGGATGAGCACCGACTGGAAAAATGAAACAACGGACATCACTCCATTATTGGAAGGTATCCTGGAGCACATCCCGGAACCTAAGGTCGATGTGGGTCTTACACAAATGATGATTACTTCACTTGAGTACTCTGCATACATCGGCCGTGTTGCGATTGGTCGTGTTCAACGTGGTGTTGTAAAACCTGGTCAGCCAATTGCGTTGGTAAAACGTGATGGTAAAGTCAGTAAGACAAAAATTAAAGAAGTATACGTATTCGAGGGCTTTGATAAGAAGAAGGTTGATGAAGTAAAAGCCGGAGAAATTTGTGCGTTAGTTGGATTGGAAGGTTTCGAAATTGGTGACACGGTTACGGATATCGAAAAGCAGGAAGCATTAAAGGCAATCTCTATCGATGAGCCAACAATGAGCATGCTCTTCACGATCAACAACTCACCCTTCTATGCAAAAGAAGGAAAGTTCGTGACGTCACGTCACATTAAAGATCGCTTAGAGAAAGAGCTTGAGAAAAACCTTGCGTTACGTCTTGGCGATACAGGCTCTGCGGATAGTTTCATGGTGTATGGCCGTGGGGTACTTCACTTGTCGGTGTTGATTGAAACCATGCGAAGAGAAGGTTACGAGCTACAGATCGGACAGCCACAGGTTATCTTTAAGGAAATTGACGGTGTAAAGTGTGAACCGGTTGAGGAGTTAACAATCGACTTGCCTGAAACAGTTGCTGGTAAAGCAATTGAGACCGTATCACAACGCAAAGGTGAAATGTTAAACATGGAACCTAAAGCTGATCGGATGATCCTGAAGTTCCTGATTCCTTCACGTGGTATCATGGGCTTGCGTAACTATTTGTTGAACGTTACCGCGGGTGAAGCAATCGTTACACACCGCTTTAAAGAATATCAGCCGTACAAAGGAGAAATTCCAGGGCGTATCAACGGATCGTTGATTGTAATGGAACAAGGTGAAGCAATTGCTTACAGCTTGCACAACTTGCAGGACCGTGGTAAGTTCTTCATCAATCCGGGCGAGGAAGTTTATGAAGGCCAGGTAATTGGTGAGAATAACCGGAATGGTGACCTCGTAATTAACGTTACCAAAACCAAGAAGCTTACCAACATGCGTGCTTCAGGATCGGATGAAAAGATGAAAATCGCGCCTCCGTTGAAGCATACGTTGGAAGAAGCGTTGGAATACATCCAGGCAGATGAATACGTGGAGGTTACACCGAAGTCGATTCGTCTCCGGAAAATTTATTTGAATGAAAACGAACGTAAACGTTTTGGAAAGAACTAATGACTTTTCGGAAAGTATAAATAAAACACAAACGCGCTTTTTGGCGCGTTTTTGTTTTTAGGGTTATCTCGATTTGATTTTTGAAGGCCGAACAACATATTATCTTTACAGCCATGTCCCAGCAAATTCTCATTCTCGATTTTGGTTCCCAGTACACCCAGCTGATTGCCCGCAGGGTTCGCGAATTAAACGTGTACTGCGAGATTCATCCGTTTAACAAGATACCTGAGCTTACGCCCGATATTAAAGGTGTGATCCTTTCCGGCAGCCCGTGCTCCGTCCGTGATGCAGGTTCACCAGATGTGGATGCAAGTCTGTTCAACGGAAAAGTCCCCGTGCTTGGTCTTTGCTATGGTGCACAGCTTATGGCCCATAAAAGTGGCGGAACTGTTATTGCCTCGAAAATCCGGGAATATGGCCGGGCTAAATTGTCAACAGTTGATCATCACAACGAGCTTTTAAAAGAAATTTCGCTGGACTCACAAGTGTGGATGTCACACGCGGATACGATTAATCAGGTTCCCGATAGTTTTGAAATTATTGCCAGCACGCCTGCAGTAAAAGTGGCTGCTTTCCGGATGAAAGGGTTGCCAGTCTACGGACTTCAATTCCACCCGGAAGTAACGCATACAACCGAAGGAAAAAACTTATTAAGAAATTTTGTGGTGCACATCTGCGGATGCGCGCAGGATTGGACGCCTGACCAGTTTGTTGATTCGACCGTTGCGGATCTAAAAGCAAAGCTTGGCAATGATAAAGTTGTCATGGCGTTGTCGGGCGGAGTTGATTCTACCGTAGCGGCTGTATTAGTTCATAAAGCGATTGGTAAAAACCTGCATTGCATTTTTGTAGATAACGGTTTGTTGCGAAAAGATGAATTTGAAAATGTATTAAAATCCTATGAAGGCATGGGATTGAACATCAAAGGAGTTGATTCAAAAGTGTTATTCTATTCGTCATTAAAAGGATTGACTGATCCGGAAGCTAAACGCAAGGCAATTGGCAAGTCATTCATCGATGTGTTTGATGAAGAATCACATAAGATATCGGACGTTAAATGGCTGGGTCAGGGAACGATTTATCCGGACATTATTGAATCGGTATCGGTAAAAGGACCCTCGGTAACGATTAAATCGCACCACAACGTGGGCGGACTTCCGGCTAAGATGAAATTGAAAGTTGTTGAGCCACTCAACACATTGTTTAAGGACGAAGTACGGATTGTTGGAAAGACACTCGGCATCGATCCGAACATCCTCGGTCGCCACCCATTCCCTGGGCCGGGCCTGGGCATCCGCATATTAAGTGATATTACGCCCGAAAAAGTGCGCATATTGCAGGAGGTCGATTCTATCTTCATTGGTGCCCTGCGACAGCATAACTTGTACAACCAAGTGTGGCAGGCGGGGGCGATGCTCCTGCCCGTTCAGTCGGTAGGGGTTATGGGAGATGAGCGCACGTATGAAAATGTAGTGGCGCTCCGTGCAGTAACCAGCACCGATGGGATGACAGCCGACTGGGCACATTTGCCATACGAGTTTTTGGCGGAAGTGTCGGGCGATATTATTAATAAAGTAAAGGGTGTAAACCGGGTGGTGTACGATATCAGCTCCAAACCCCCGGCAACCATTGAGTGGGAATAACAATCGACTAGCATGTTCAATTTTCAATTTATAGTAAGAGCCTTTTTGGTAGTGGTAATTTTTAGTTGCCAATTGTCGATTGTTAATTCTGCGACAGCACAAACAGATTACAAGCAACTCTACACAATTTCAAAAAAGCTTTATACCGATGGTAAATACAACCTGTCCATGGAGAGCTTTAAAAAACTTATTCCATACGATCAGAATAATCCATATCGGGAGTATGCTTCTTTTTATTATGCATTAAGCGCCTACCATCAAAACTTCAAGGCAGTTGCAAAGGATATGTTCGGGCAGATCAAAACCTTGTACCCAACATGGGATAAGATGGACGAAGTGAATATCTGGATGGCCAAAATTCATTTCGACAACAAAGATTATTTCCAGGGACTAAAGCTGTTGAGTGAGATAAAGAATGAGAAAACTCAACAATCAATTTCTGAGCTAAAGAAACAGGCCCTAAGCGGTGTTCAGGATATCGAAACGCTTAAGATGATGTTGGAAAATTACCCGAAAGATGCAGTGATAGGCGAAAAGCTGGCCCGCGAGCTTTCTAAAAACCAAACGCAGCTGGAAGATCAGAAGTTGCTGGAGTCGCTCATCAGCAAATTTGATCTCAAAAAAGCTGATTACATTATTGACACACCCGAAACTATTCACAAAGATGTTTACACGGTGTCAGTTTTGTTCCCGTTTGTAGTGAGCACCATTGATGTTTCTCCGAGCCGCAAGCGAAATCAATTTGTACTGGATTTATACGAAGGCATGATGCTGGCTGTAGATACACTCGCGAAGCAAGGAATAAAGATCAGCTTGCGGGCCTATGATACCGAACGCAATCCGGAGCGTATCAAAAGCTTGTTGCTCATGCGTGAATTGAAGAGCAGCGACATGATTGTCGGACCATTGTATTCTGACGAAAATGTTGCGATACAGGAGTTTTCACAGGTTAATCAAATTAATCTCTTTAATCCCATCTCTAACAATTATGAATTGGTAAGAGATAATTTTTACGGGTTCCTTTTTCAGCCATCGCATGAAACCATTGGCAGCCAGTCCGCTGAGTATCTTGCGAGCGTGAAAAAAAATAAGAAGTGCATGGTATTTTACGGAGATAGTAAACGCGACTCAACATTGGCAGCCAATTTTGTTGAGAAAGCACAGCAATCCGGACTAAAAGTGATACGCTCAGAACGCGTTACCAAAGAAACTTCGCGAAAGATTCTGGAGATACTCGCAACGCCAACAGAAGTGGATGAATTTAAAATACCCAAGCAATTCACATTGCCGAAAGACAGCCTGGGCTCAGTGTTTGTGGCGTCTGATGATCCATTGATTTACACAAAAGTGATTAGCTGCGTAGAGACGCGGAAAGATTCAGTGACTATTGTCGGGTCGGAGAACTGGCTTGATAATGCTGCAGTCGATTATTCAAAGTATGAAGCACTGAAAATTATTCTCTATGGCCCCACGTTTTCAGCCGACAACAACGCGGGATACCTGGCCTTCCAGCGGAAATTTATAAGAGAGCATGGACGGAATTCCAGTTCGTCTGCGTACACAAACTATGCGAAGCTGGGGTATGATTTCATGTTGTTTGCGGGGAATACATTGAAGAAGCACGGTGTGTATTTTCAGGATGCGCTCAGCAAAAACAGGCAGGTTCCAGGTTATCTTACCGGAGGCTATGATTTTACCGTAGGCAGGACAAATCAATATGTTCCGTTTATCGAATTCAGAAACGGTAAACTGGTGGAAATCAAAAGAAAGTTTTAGATCCTGAACGATAGTCCGAGATACACGCGGGTAAGCGCTTCATCTACCAATCCAAGATTTGTTGCTACGTCAACCTTTACATTATCGTTAACGTTGTAGATTATTCCACCATTTGCAGAATAGACGGTAACATCACTTGAAAAATTTCCCTGGCCTTCAATGTAAAAATCAAGATCACCCACTAACTTTCCTCCAAACACAACAGTTTGCAAATAGATCAGCTGATGTACTCCTTCTGAATTCGGAACAAAATCGAACTGAAATTGCGCACCGGCACCCAACGCATCATTGATGCTATATGCAAAAGGAAATCCTACCCCATAAACAATTTCCGAATCTACAGGAGAAGTTGGTAGCGTAATGTAAGGAATCATCCCAAGTGCTGTTCGTGTGGTGCCATCATTTCCCCAAAAGTTATACTTAAGACGGATCGTTGTATTGCCATATCCTTTCTCATACGTCTTTCCTTCACTGTTTTGATAAATGTTATAAAGCTCAAGACCAAATTGAATGTCCCAGGAGTCGGATAATCCCATTTTATAAAGTCCGTTAACAAGGCTAATGGCACGGTCACCATTTCGGTGATTTTGTTTTATTACTTTGAAGATATCGCCTTCAAATTGAAAGTGCCCTGCATCTACGGTCATGGGTGATTCCGTAACATCCGGACGGTCGATGCTGAACTCGCGCATTTCACTTTTTGGAACAGGATTGAACAGGTTGTATGACTTTCCTTTTTCAGGTTCATTTTCCTGTGCGGTTGCGCTAAACCATGCGAGACAAAGAAAACAGCTCAGGGATGTGTGTAGAAATTTCATGAGGCAATATTACAAAGTTTAGACTTATCTAAAAATTTATTTTTATCGGTCTATAATCCATTTTCGGCAAAAACATGTAATCCCTTACATGGCTGCGATGAAGGGTTTTCCGGGCCTGTATATCAGTATATATTTAGTATTTTTACGGTTATTGAATTCAATATGGCC
>Ga0075158_10002034_pt1 | contig 14914 bp, 19 predicted proteins | sample JI91814BDNA_FD_70968 | JGI IMG/M metagenome (GOLD analysis project Ga0075158, IMG submission 70968) | Wastewater effluent complex algal communities from Wisconsin, to seasonally profile nutrient transformation and Carbon sequestration -... | ecosystem: Engineered > WWTP > Effluent > Algae... | reverse complement strand
TCTTCTAAACATGCGCGCCATCAAATATCTTATTGTGGGTTTTGTGTTCGGGATCGTACTTACCAAGTCCGAAGCGGTTTCGTGGTACCGCATCTATGAAATGTTCCAGTTCCAATCGTTCCATATGTATGGTATCATCATGGTGGCCATCGCTACAGGAATCGTAGGTTTGCAAATCATCAAACGCAAACAGTTAAAAACCCATAAAGGCGATTTGATTCAGATTGCCGACAAGGAGAAAGGTTCGTTTCGCTATTGGATCGGCGGCTTACTGTTTGGCTTGGGCTGGGCACTCGTTGGCGCTTGTCCGGGTCCGATATTTATTTTGATCGGCGCCGGGTTTTTCCCGGTGATTTTGGTGTTAGCAGGTGCGCTCCTCGGTACTTTCCTGTACGGATTGATTAAGGATAAACTGCCGCATTAACTGAGGCCTTCCTTTTTTTGCCGATTTTTTTGAGTAGATCAACTCCCAGTTGCCTTGTTATAAAGTCGTAGTTGCACTGTTTTTTTTCTGGTTGACGCCAATCATACCCAAAACCAGGCAGAATTGGGCCAACAGGTAAGTAGCCATAATCAGTAAAGAAGCGTATGGCAACGGCGAATGGAATTTATTGATGGCCAACAAACTATCCGATACTACAAACAAAACGGCTCCAAGTAACACCAGATATCGCGCTTGGCTCTTTGAACTGAAATACACTTTGAAAGCCAGGGCAAGCATCACCGAGATGGTAACGGCATAAACCGAAACCGGAATCTTAAGCTCGCCCAAATCGGGCCAAAGCAATTCCAGCATTGTTTTAAGGTAATACACCACCACGCCGCAACAGGCCCAGAAAAACAAATTTTTTAGCGGGTTTTTATGGCGTCGTTGCTTGTAAAACAATTCGATATAAAAGACATGGCTTATTAAAAACAAAAGCAAGCCTATGATGAAGAACAGTTCGGCCTGGCCCGAAAACATCAATACAACATCGCCAAACCAAGAAAAAATCAATGCCACCAGGAGTATCCTGCGTGTAGCGAAGTATTCGGTTTTATACACCGCATAAATCAGGAACGGCAGCAATAGTGGCTTGAAGAACCAGGCCACGTTTTCAATCCCAATCAAAAGACAAATCAAGTAAAGTCCGCTAAAAGCGAGGTAGCCGCGCAACGCCAGGTTTTCTTTCATGAATCAGGATTTGAATAGCGCAATGCTTTTGATTTAGAGAATTCGAACGTTACAAAGTAAACGGCAACCAGCAAAGAAACACCCAAATAACCCACCAAAATAAAATTGGAGTGGGGCAGCAATGCGTCGAGGCCAAACCAGTCACCAAAATACAAAATAATCCCAACGCCAAACAAGAAACGTACACTTTCCCAAAATACAGAGAATTTGCGCGTGTCCATGAGTTCGGTGTAACTGTAAATCGTTATAAAAATAAAGAGCCCATAAATAAAAATGTTGGGTAAGCCGATTTTAGCGATATTGTCAAACAGGTAGGTGACAAAAAGTAAAGTAACAAGCATTTGCGCTACAGACCAATACGCTAGCTTTGTAGAATGACCAATGCCGTATTTGTCGAAACGGTATACATCGGTAATTTTGTGTATCGGATATTGCTCTTCAAAATTTTCAGGCCGCCAGCCCGTTGGCTTGAACCAAATCGTCAACCGGTCTTTCCAGTTTTTGGTGCGCCAGGCATCAGTTGTCATCAGCCACAGATGCTGGAAATTGATCCGAATCGGGTTCCATGTATGCGCGGGCCGTGTAATACCAAACACTGCAGGCACGTCATCCAGTTCTTCCTGGAAAGTGCCAAACCATTTGTCCCAAACAATAAAGATCTGCGAATGGTTCTTGTCGAGGTATTCGGCATTGATGGCGTGGTGTACCCTGTGGTGCGACGGCGTCACCAGGATTTTCTCGAGCCATCCCATTTTTTTAATGTATTTGGTATGATACCAAAATTGCAGGAACAGTTGAATGGGCAGTGTAATGGCAATCACTTTGGCCGGAACGCCAAAGAGGGCAGCGGGAATCAGCAGGAAAGTAAACAGATTCACAAAACTCGAGATGCTTTGGCGCAGCGCACAAGCCAGGTTAAATTCTTCACTGCTGTGGTGTATGGCATGTTTGTTCCAGAAAAAATTAATCTGGTGCGACCAGCGATGTGTCCAGTAGCCGTAAAAATCAATCACAATAAAAGCGATGATATAAGCGAGCCAATTGGCTTCCATTTGGTACAATCCGATTTTTGAAACGAGCCATTCGTATGAAATCAGCGTCAGGCTGATACCCAAAACATCCTTGACGGCGTTGGTAATCCCAGAGCTTATACTTGAAACCGAATCCATGAGCGGCACCTGGTCGTCGCCCTTGAGTATGCCGTATAGCTTTTCTGTGATGATCAGCAACAGGAAGATGGGCATGGCGATGATTAGGATTTTGCCGTATTGTTCCATTGAAAAAATTGTTAGAAACGCTTCGCTATAGAGACGCTTCGCTACAGAGACGCTTCGCTACAGAGACGGCTACGCCTAGAGAGACGCTGCGCTGTAGAATGTTAGACTTTCAATCCAAATATAAACAAAATTCCCATAAATCTACAAGTCAAGATGCAATTGGCGTAGCCGTTTCTATAGCGAAGTGTATCTAAACAATCTCCGCGCTCAAACCCGCCTCGAGCAAAGCACTGCATTGCGGCTTAAGTTCTTCATAAGCCCCCGTCTTTACGGTGCATTTGCCTTTGTAATGCACCAAAATGGCGCACTGTTCGGCCTGTTCACTCGTATGGTTGCAAACGCGCACCAGCGTATCGATGACGTGGTCAAAAGTATTCACATCGTCATTGTAAAGTACAATTTCATTGTTGACACCAACGGATTCTTCAATTTCGGTTTGCCTTTTCGTTTTTTCTATGGTTGCCATTTTTTGGATTTTAGATTTCAGAATTTCGATTTCAGATTCTAGATTTGGGCGTTCCTTACAGGTCGGGCTGTCCGCTGTATCTTTTCCTTGCTAAAGGAGCAAGAAAAAGGATGCCGCTTCCATCCCTAACGCGGCTTCTGGCTAATTTTCGTATTTCAATGAAACCCAGTTGTTTCGTTCGTGTTTTTTTACAAAGGTCAATCCTTTGGTCGTACAGCAATCGTCTATTGCCGGGATGTCCTCGTTGTAAAATCCGCTCAAAAGCAAAACGCCGTTCGGATTCAAACAATCCACATAAGACTGCATATCGGCAAGTAAAATGTTGCGGTTGATGTTTGCGATAATCAGGTCGTAATTTTTGCCTTTAAGCAGCGTCGCGTCTCCTTCATAAACTGCAATCTGCGTACAATTGTTGCGCTGCGCATTCTCAATAGAATTCAGGTAGCACCAGTTGTCAATGTCAATCGCGTCAATCGGTCCTGCGCCTTTCATTTCGGCGAGGATGGCCAGAATCGCAGTACCGCAACCCATATCCAGGGTTTTCATGCCGCGCACATCCATCTCGAGCAAATGCTGGATCATCATGTGCGTGGTTTCGTGGTGACCGGTTCCGAAACTCATTTTGGGTTCGATTACAATGTCGAATTCGGCATTGGTTTTTGGGTGAAAAGGTGCGCGAACGTGGCATTTGCCGTCCACATCGATGGGCTCGAAATTCTTTTCCCATTCCTCGTTCCAGTTTACCTGTTCTATTTCCTCGATGGTATAGGAAATCGCAAATTCGGGCGATTGCAAGATGAACAACTCGTCCAGAATGTGCTCGTTCCACAATTGCTTTTGTATGTAGGCCGTTACGCCAAACTCGCTTTCTACAAAGCTCTCAAACGGCAGTTCGCCGAGTTCGGCAATAAGGATTTCGCTGCCCAGTTCCTTGGGCTCAACTTTAAAATGGTAACCTAAATAAATATTCGACATGGTATTTTTTGACTTGACTTTTGATTGCGCAATATCGGTTTGCGGGGCAAAGGTAAGAATCCCATCGCATTGGTTTTTTATCGTTTGGAATTATTTTACATTTGCCGCAACAACACAACAAGTTCATGAAAAGACAACTACTCCTTTTGGCGTTGCTGGCCACACTGGCTGCGCAGGCGCAAATTACGATCAAACAAACCAAAGAAGACAACGACTTGAAACTGTCGGCTTTGCCGTATTACAGTTTCGGTAAGGGCATTGGCATTACGTCTCCAGACAGCCTTTTCCAGCTCAACATCCGTTTCAGGATGCAGAATCGGGTGACTTATATTGACAATGACGGCGAACGGCCTGGTTACGATGGCCAAATCAGGCGCCTGCGCTTGCGTTTTGACGGTTACGTAGGCAACCCCAAATTCCTGTATGCCGTGCAATTGTCATTTGCGCCGGGCGATGTGGGCGAAGTCAGGGAAGGCGAGAACATCAACATCATTCGCGATGCGGTGGTGTTTTACCGTCCCAACAAGCGCTGGAATTTTAGTTTCGGACAAACCAAATTGCCCGGAAACCGGCAGCGCGTCAACTCATCGGGCGGATTGCAATTGACCGACCGCACCATTAACAACGCCAAATTCACCATTGACCGCGATTTTGGATTCCAGTTGCACCAGCTCAACGAGTTCCCGAACAAGTTTTCATACAATTTCAAGACTGCGGTATCTACCGGTGAAGGCCGAAACATCACTGAGAAAGCAGACGATGGCGTGGCGGTGACGGGCAAAGTAGAGCTGTTCCCGTTTGGGGCTTTCTCCAAAGACGGGACTTATTTTGAGGGCGATATCGTACGCGAGGCCAAACCCAAAATGATGCTGTCGGGTGCGTTCCAGCAGAACAACCACGCACGACGTACGCAAGGGCAACTCGGGGACAATCTTTTTGAAAAAAGAACGCTCAAGTCAGTCTTGCTCGATGCGATGTTCAAGTACAAGGGCTGGGCCGCGATGAGCAGTTATATGTCGCGTACGTCAAACCAGTACGCGGTTACGATGAACCCGGACGACGTTACACAGACCAACTACGCCTATGTTGGCGACGGGTTCGATTACCAGTTGAGTTACAATTTCAGGTCGAATTATGAAGTGATCGGGCGTTATTCTGTGCAGCATGCCGGTGCAGATATCCATGCACTTACGCCAGACACAAAACAATACAGCCTGGGTGTAACCAAATACATCTGGGAACATACCTTTAAGCTTCAAAGCGAGCTAACCTTTGATACTTTGGATTATGCCAATGGCACCACCAAGAACAATTGGTATTTTAGGTTGCAGGTGGAAATAGGAATTTAGAATCGAGGCAACCGAACAACAATTGGATACCAATACCTAGCCCTGATGGCAGCGGCATCCTTTTTACGGCTTCTTTAGCCGTGAAAAGATAGAGCGTACAGCAGGTTCATGCTTCAAAAAAATAACCCATTAAGAAGTAACTTAATGGGTTTCATTTTAAACAGGGGTTATTTGTCGATTCAAATCGCGTTAACTATCGCCGCAAAATCTTCTGCCTTCAAGGCTGCGCCGCCGATGAGGCCGCCATCTACGTCGGGTTTGGAGAAGATTTCGGCTGCGTTGTCTGGCTTGACGCTGCCGCCGTAGAGGATGCAGACATCTTCGGCCACATCGCTACCAAATTTTTTACGGATGGTTTCGCGGATAAAGTGATGCATTTCCTGGGCTTGCTCGGGTGAGGCGGTTTCGCCGGTTCCGATGGCCCAAACGGGTTCGTAAGCCAGGATGATGTTGGCCCAGCCAAAGGCGTCTATCTGGAAAACACCATCGCGCAACTGGTTCTCGACTACATTGAAATGGTTGTTGGCCTGGCGGTCCTTGAGTTCCTCGCCAAAACAAAAAATAACCTTGAGGTAATTTTTGAGCGCGGTATCTACTTTGTAGCCGATTACAGAATCTGTTTCGCCAAAATGGGTACGTCTTTCGGAGTGGCCTAAAATCACGGTGTGTACACCAATGCTACGCAACATATCAGCCGAAATTTCGCCAGTGTAGGCGCCGCTTTCTGCTTGGTGCATGTTTTGGGCGGCCACTTCAATATTGGTAAATTCCAGATGCTGCACGGCAGAAGCCAGGTTGACAAATGTTGGCGCTACAATGATTTCAACGCCTTTGTCGTGGGGCAACTTGTCAATGAGGTCATTGAGTAAATCTTCTGTTTCTTCTGCATTTTTATGCATTTTCCAGTTTCCGGCGACAATTTTTCTTCTCATTATTTAAGTGATTTTAGGGTGCTGTCTATTTTTTCAAAGTCGGTTTCGATGGCGCGGTAGAGCACTATTTTCCCGGTTTTATCCACAACAATATAACGCGGGATCCAATCCAGGTCAATGGCTTTTGCAAAAACGCCTTTCATTTGGTCGAGCGCCATATAGTGGTCGCCTTTGAGGTTGTGTTTTTCTATGCCCGATTTCCATTTGTCGGCGGTTTTGTCCATAGAAATAAACAGATAAGATACGGTGCTGTTGTTGGCTTGCAGTTCCTTGAATTTTGGCATGGCTTTGACGCAGTCGCCGCACCACGATGCCCAGACTTCTATAACGAGCGTTTGTCCTTTGTGTTTTTCCAGGATGTCTTTGAAGGTTTGCTGTGAGCCATCTGGGGCTAAAAGCTTTTCGGATAACGCTGTTTCTGAGAACGATTTTTTTTCGGGTGCGCAAAATGCAAAAAGCATCAAAGCGGCAATGGCGGCGAATACAAACGATGCTTTGGTGAGATTCATTTTCATACTGTTTTTTTTTTGAACCAAACAAAGTTAAGCATCCAAAGGCAAATATTTCACAATGAATTACTAATATTCAACGAAGCGTATGAGGCATTAGGGCTCTTGCTGCTGCTGGTTTTTGAGTTTTCTTAGTTCATCCTCGAGGAATACCACGTTGCTGCGTTTCTTTCTTTTTTTAGGGAAAAAGTAGTTTTTGAGCGTCACCATTAGCACCAAAGAAGATACCGCAATTAGCGTACAACCCACCAGAATATGGAAAGTGTTGCCCAGTACCGGCTTAAAGCTCCGCGAAATCACGAAGAGCATGTAGCAGCCAATAGCCAGGACAACCGTGAAAATAACGGTAATTTTAATGACTCTTTTTTGTTTTTCTCTCTTAAACCTGCTGCTTGCCATGTAAACGTTATAGGTTGAGCAACGAAATATCGTTGTAATGCACTTTTTGTTTGATGGTACCTTTGCTTAAAACCACAATGCTTGGATTGGCTCTTTCGATGGTCTTGAGCGTTGTGCCATCGCAAAAATAAAAATCAAATGTAAATCCGTATTGTTTTTTTGCTTTTAATATTTCATCTTCTGATGATGCGGTCATGCCGATAACGGTATAACCTTTAGCCTTAGCGTTTTGGTGAAGTTTCTCGAGTTGCTCCATTCCATTTTTATCAGATTTTTGTAGGTCATACGCTACAAAAATAAGCAATTTTGATTCCTGTAATAATTCGTCCTTGTAATCAGACCCGTCTTTTTCCATAGAAAAATCATGGATCGGCGGTTTGAAACCTTCTTTGACCACTTTGTCGATTCGGTCTACGAATACGGCACCGTCGGGTAGGTTTTCAATCTGCTTCATGGTAAATTCCTTGTTGACGCCATTGACTTTATAGATAAAGATCATTTCAACTTCTGTTTTTGGGGCGCCTTCGGGAACTTCCATCGATTTTTGGATGTTGGTCCCTACCTTGTAAGCCCTAAAGTCCTTGATAGGCAAATGATTCACAACATGGTAACCCATATAAATGCAAAGTACAAGCGCCAGGCTTACCAAAGCATTCCTAAAATTGCCGTTGAAAAGCGGCTTGACCAAGCGAATGTTCAAAAACAAGATCAAGATGAAGAACAACAACACGACATCTTTGGTAAACGACTGCCAGGGTGTAAGTTTGAGTGCATCGCCAAAGCAACCGCAGTCGGTGACCTTATTGAAATAAGCCGAGTAGAAAGTAAGGAAGGTAAAAAACACAATCATCAATAATAGGCTCCAAACGGTGAATTTGGGCTTGAAACCAATGAGAAGCATAAAACCCAATACGGTTTCATAAATGACGATGGCTAGCGCTATGGGCAACGCGTACGGGATAAAAACAGGCAAATTCAAGACGGTTTCGCCAAAATACTCTCCTAATTTGTAAGAGAAACCAACTGGATCATTGAGTTTGATGAGGCCCGATACGATAAATAATAAACCGACAAATACTCTGGAAAACTGTACGAGGATATTTTTCATTCGAGTTTTATTTTTTACAAATGTAAATAAAGTAAGATTGTTAGCAGCGGGGTTAAACAGATTCCATAAGGATTAACGCGAACACTGCGTAGTTGATCATGTCCTGGTAGTTCGCGTCAATACCTTCTGAAACAATGGTTTTTCCCTTGTTGTCTTCTATTTGTTTGACGCGCAAGAGCTTTTGCAGGATCAAATCGGTGAGCGAGCTGACGCGCATCTCACGCCAGGCTTCACCATAATCGTGGTTTTTTGCCTCCATAAGTTGCTTGGTAGTCGCAATTTTTTCGTCATAAAGTGAGGCGGCTTTTTGGGCATCGAGGTCGGGTTGGTCTACAACGCCAAGCTCCAGCTGGATCAACGCCATCACTGCGTAATTGATGATACCGACAAATTCACTTCTTTCGTCTTCATCTACCTTGCGGATTTCATTGGTTTGCAAGCTCCTGATGCGCTGCGCCTTGATAAAAATCTGGTCTGTCAATGAGGGCAGTCTGAGAATGCGCCATGCACTGCCATAATCCTGCATTTTATTGTTGAAAAGCGTCCGACACCTTGCAATGATGCTGTCGTACTGCTGTGACGTATTGGCCATTATTTGCTGTATATTTGTGCTTAATTTTTTTTTGCTCCATACCATTTGGCCTTACGGCCTCGGGTCAAAAATAACCATTTTTTTTGAATTTATGCAAAGCGAAGCCATGACCATCAACTGCCGCGGGCAACTCATTGATTTAAAGCAACCAAGCGTTATGGGCATTCTCAATGTTACGCCCGATTCGTTTTTTGACGGCGGAAAATACGCTACCGAGAAAGCGATTTTGTCGCAAGTTGAGAGAATGCTTCTAGAAGGAGCTACGTTTATAGACATCGGTGCCTATTCAAGTAAACCCAATGGGGCCGAGATCAGTCAGGAACAGGAACTCTCTAGACTATTGCCGGCACTACAATCGGTAGTAGCGCATTTCCCCGAAGCGATAATTTCAGTAGATTCTTTTCGTGCCGAAGTGGCCAAGGCAGCCATTGAAAACGGTGCTGCAATCATCAACGACATTTCTGCCGGAAGTTTAGATTCTGCGATGATGTCCACCATTGCGCATTACAAGGTGCCGTATATCATGATGCATATGAAAGGAACGCCGCAAACCATGCAATCGCTCAAGCAGTACGATAACATTGTCAAGGAAATGCTTTTTTATTTCTCTGAAAAAGTAGCCGCGGCCAGGCAATTGGGCATCAATGATCTGATTGTCGATCCTGGATTTGGTTTTGCCAAGAGCCTAGACCAGAATTACGAAGTGTTGCAAAAACTCGAGTTGTTTGAAAGCCTTGACTTACCATTACTGGTAGGTGTTTCAAGAAAATCAATGATATACAAACCGTTAGAATCCAGCGCTATATATTCTTTAAACGGAACCACAGTTGTAAATACAATTGCATTAATGAAAGGCGCAAAAATACTTCGTGTGCACGATGTGAAACCCGCAACAGAGGCCATATTGCTGTACAGCAAAATCGCCTAGTTGTATTGTTAGTGCTGCCGTACCCGGGTAATCACCATGTTTCTTACCGTTCCAAAATATTGGGCAGGCCAAGCGTCGTAAAGCTTGTTTTTGTTTTTGCGAATCAAGAAAATCTCGGTGGCTTGGCTAAGCAAGTCGTGTACGTCACAGGCGAATAGTTTCTTTAATTCTTCCGAAGTAAGAAATACGGGTTCTGGAATTTCGATGCTTCCCGTTTCAAAAGTCTTTCCCGTAGGTACATGGACAATAAAGTTGTAATAATCGGTATCGTTTTTAGTGCTTTGGTGATGAATACCCAGCCTAAACTCGTAAGCGCCAATAACATCGTTCCTATTGGCAATGGTAATCGCATCGTCTATTTCGAGGTAAAATTTTTGTTTTTGGGCGACTGCCGACAAGGAAAGCAACAAGAGTAGCGAGAGTATTTTCATAGTTCATCGTAAATTTTGGTTTATCGGATTGGATTTGAACACTACAACAGTCTTAATGTTCCCGCAATACATACACCCAGCCGGTTTTCTTTTCACCGTTGCGAAGTTCAATGAGGTAATAGTAGGTAGCATCGGGAAGTTCCTTTCCTGCGTCGGTCACCCCGTTCCACTCCTTTTTGTAATTTTCTTTGTGGTAGACCTTCATACCATATCGGTTGAAGATACTGAGTGCTTTGACATCGAAATGTGAGATATCAAAGAAATCGTTGCGCCCGTCGCCGATAGGGGAAATGCCTTTCGGGATGGTGCAACCCTGAATCTCAAGAGCAAATTCGCTACGTTCTGGTGCAAAGCAAAACGGGTTATTGGCTGCCACGGCGTAGCTAATGGTATATTTTCCCGGACTACTCAACGACAAGTCGATGTTTCCCGTCTGGTTGTCTATAGCAAGCCCGGGCGGTGTGGCACTGAAAAGCCCTGAATCCGAAAAGCCTGTGCTTTTGATTGGCGTGGGATTGACCCCGTCGACACAAACCGGCGTGGCATAGGTAAACTCGGTTACAGGATTTTCTGGCGGGCCAACCGAAAGCTCAAAATCGGCTACATCAAAGCAACCGGTGACAGTATTGGCCAGCCGGATGTAAACCGTTTGTGGATTGCTTGTATTTTGAAAGTTCGCAGGATCGGATATGGCATTGGTTGCGGCCACGGCATCACTATAGGCGGTATAAAAAGTGGCGGCTACAGTGTCCTGATTACCGATGGCGCTTGCCTCGTTTCGGGTAAGGTCGAAAATAGCCGTGCCATGCGGTGGATCCTGGGTTTCGCAGGCTTCCAGATCGAGTACAGTTTCAATCGCTGGCGGGTCATAGAAAGTGGCCGTCCCGGTCCAGGCGATTGCGAAATTGCTTTCGCCCACCGGGCGGTCTACGGCGATGTAGTAGATGTCGTTGTCGTTGACGGTCATCCAATGAATAAAACCGTTTCCGTCGGGGCCAGGGCCTTCGCTGACATCGGTTTCAATGTCATTCATGCCCGTGGTATTGTAAGTGAGTGCGGCATTGAGCGGATTGGTCGTAGAACAGCGGATGGCCGTGCCCTTGTTGGAGCAATCCACATTGGGACCGTAAATCCAAAAATCGAAATCGACCACCAAATCAGGCGATTGCGGCGTGAGAACGAAACCAAAAGTACCTCCGGTTTTGATACGGATTTTGAGCCAGACACTATTGTTTTCCTGGCTGGCGCAAGCATTGCTCGGGAAGATCTCCTGCACACCGATGCCCACGGTTTCCAGGTTAGAAAGGTTGGCGTCGCCGCAAATGATGATGGCTTCTACGCAATCGTTCTGCGCCAAAGCGGTTTGCGATAGAAAGAACAACGATAGCAAAAGTAATCTGGTAATTTTTTTCATGTCCAATCGGTTTAAATTATTGGTGGTGGTAGGGTTCGTTGCGCAATATTGTGTAACCTCGGTAGAGTTGTTCTATAAAAAAAAGCCTGACCATCTGATGTGAAAAAGTCATCGCCGAGAGTGAAATCTTGCTGTTGGCCTTATCGTATACGCGCTGCGAAAAACCGTAAGGCCCGCCGATGACAAACACCAGCGTTTTGATTCCCGAGTTCATTTTCTTTTGCAATTCTTCTGAAAACTTAACACTGCTGAACGTTTTGCCATTTTCGTCGAGCAGGACAAGGTGATCGGTAGGCGTAATCTTAGACAAGATCAGTTCGCCCTCTTTTTCCTTTTGCTGGCTTTCTGACAGATTCTTTACATTCTTGAGGTCGGGAATGATTTCAAGGTCAAATTTGATATAGAAAGACAGCCGCTTTTGGTACTCGTCAAGGAGTGCCTGCAACTGTTTGTTGTCTGTTTTTCCGATGGCAATCAGGCGGATATTCATAAAATCAACTGTCTAAAAATGAATCTTTTCTGTTATGGTCCTTGACCGATTTGTAAATCAACAGCACGCCGGTCACACCTTCAAAAGTCATCCCTACAATCAGCAGCAGGCTTGCAGGTTCTATCGCCATAATTTTTAGCAGTACGCCTCCTAGGGTTAACACTGCTCCAATCAGGAATAAAACCAATAGTTGTGTATTTTTCATACGAACTACTTGTTTTTGACTGACTGTGCAAGTTCGCGAAGCAACAAGCCGCTGAGTGCGCCAATCGTAAAGATAGCCACGAACACGATGGCACTGATGTCCTGCGTGTCTTCAATGCGCCAATAATTTGAGACCGAAATGGAGAGCAACAGGCAAATGATAAGGGCTCTTCGCTTTGAATTCATGATAGGGTTTTTACAGTTTGGTTGCGCCAGCGTTGGGCCGTCATTTCAAATTTAATCTCTTTACCGTGCCAGCCGTTTGCGATCCAGCCGGCTTTGCGATAGAATCCTTCGGCGCGCGTTCCCGGATCGGTGCCGAGCCAAAGGGTAAGATTGGTCTGCGTGAAATACCAGTCGACCATGATGTCATGCAATTGGCGCCCGATACCGCGTTTTTCAAAATCGGGATCGATGAACAATGCCCAGACATTTTTATCAATTAGATCGACAATGGCAAAACCCGCGATTGTGCCATTTACTTCACAAACCCAACCCTTGCCGCGATTGAAAATGTAGTCGATGCAATCGGCCTGGGTAACCAAATCGGGATTGCTCAGAACGTTTTCGCGTACCGAAAGCCGCACTTTCATGATGGGCTGGATGTCGTTTAAAGTCGCTTCGCGAAAAATCATTTCAGGCATTTAAATCTCGGTTGGTCAGTTTGTGATGATGGATAACATGATAATTGGTAAAATAAAGCATCTCGCGCAAGGTGAGTTTACCGAGCAACGGATGCGGCAATATCAGGCTGTCGAGTTTCTTTTCGGGGTAACGTGAAATCTTGCTTTCCAGTTTGCGCAACAACCGCGACAATGCTGTGACAATTGGCTCTCGTTGATGAAATGATACTGTTTTTGGAACAAATTGCCTGCTTGCGGCACCGCCATTATCGAGTGCCTTTTTGTATTTTGCGACCAAGTCTTCGTAAGATTTTGATGCACGGTTGGCTTTGCCAAACAGCAACCCAAGTACAAAATCGGGCATTGTCAAAGCAGCAACGAGTGGTTTTACGCTGAGCCGGATGTGATCGAGTTGTTGGCCGGGCGTCCATTTGCCGGCAGTACTTTTGGTGAAATCGGCCTCAGTAAGCCCAAGTATCATGGCGATAAATGCCTGATGGTTATCGTGGAGTTGCCTGCTGATTTCATTTCCCGTCATATCGCGATCGAAAATTTTGAAGCTAATTTAAAAATAATTATTCCTTTTGGTCCTAAAAGTCAAAGTATTATCCGAAATCGATTGGCCACGATTAAATTTTGCAAAATATGTCCTATTTTAGCACGACAATTTTTAGCCATGATCTCTGAACAGCAATTCCAGGAAGAACTACATTTGATTATCGCCAATGCCATTCGCGAAGACGTGGGTTCGGGCGATTATAGCTCGCTCGCGTGCATCCCCGCTTCGGCTGCAGGAAAAGCGCGCTTGCTCGTGAAAGACCAAGGCATCATTGCCGGTGTTGAATTTGCGAAAATGATTTTCAATTATGTCGATCCAAACCTGCAGGTTAAAACTTTGGTTAAAGATGGAACCGCAGTAAAGTTTGGTGATGTTGTTTTTGAGGTTGCCGGCAGTTCGCAATCAATCTTAAAATCAGAAAGATTGGTATTGAACTCGATGCAGCGCATGTCGGCCATCGCTACCAAAACCAACAGTTACGTGCAACTGCTTGAAGGTACCAAAACAAAAATCCTTGACACCCGCAAAACCACGCCCGGTTTTCGCGCGTGCGAGAAATGGGCGGTGAGGATTGGCGGCGGCGAGAATCACCGTTTTGCATTGTACGATATGGTCATGCTCAAGGACAACCATAACGATTTCGCGGGCGGGATTACCAGGGCCATCGCCAAAACCCAGGATTTTCTCAAGAAAAATAACCTGGATCTACAGATTGTAGTTGAAGCGAGAAGTTTGGATGAAGTGCGCGAAATCCTGCAAAGCCAGGGCATTTACCGCATTTTGCTCGACAACCTGGATTACGAGACGACCCGGAAAGCGGTAGAAATGATCGGCAATCAAACGCAAACAGAATCGTCGGGCAATATTAACGAGCATACCATACGCAATTACGCCGAGTGTGGCGTGGATTACATATCATCGGGTGCGTTGACGCATTCTGTTTATAATATGGATTTGAGTTTGAAGGCGGTTTAGTTGAAAGTTGAAAGTCGAAAGTCAAAAGTCGAAAGTTGAAAGTCAAAAGTCAAAAGTCAAAAGTCAAAAGTCAAAAGTCAAAAGTCGAAAGTTGAAAGTTGAAAGTCAAAAGTCAAAAGTCAAAAGTCGAAAGTTGAAAGTTGAAAGTTGAAAGTCGAGATTTGACCCGAGGCTCAGCCGAAAGTTATGGAGCGCAGCGTAATAAAAGTAGAACGAAAATAGCCGTTGAAACGAATGCCCGCGTTAAGGATGGCAGCGGAAAGCCCACAGCGAGGCACGAGCGAGGACTTGCAGCGTACAGCCTGGCCGTCAGGCAACGCCCAACCAACGCTAAAGTTATCAATCATCAATTGTCAATTCTAAATTATTTTGAGTCGGATTATAGAATCTAAAATTGAAAAAATCCCCGTCATGCGTAACGTGATGCATTTCACCAAGCGCATCAAGATGCCGTGGCTTATGGGTTTTTCGTTCTATGATTTGCTGGAGCTATACGTTATTGGGATTGC
>Ga0075158_10002033_pt1 | contig 14918 bp, 11 predicted proteins | sample JI91814BDNA_FD_70968 | JGI IMG/M metagenome (GOLD analysis project Ga0075158, IMG submission 70968) | Wastewater effluent complex algal communities from Wisconsin, to seasonally profile nutrient transformation and Carbon sequestration -... | ecosystem: Engineered > WWTP > Effluent > Algae... | reverse complement strand
ATTACTATAAAGCAAAAAGGCTGTCTCACAAGGACAGCCTTTTTTTGTGACCAGCTTAAAACAGTTATTTCGTTTTTATTATGTTAAAATAAAATATGCTCACAGCTAAAATTCAATTATTAATGTGATGTCTAATTAATATTGAAATTTTACATTACCGTAATAATATTATCCGTGTGATGTAATGCATCAGTGTAAACTCGAATAATATATAAACCCTTCTCAAATTGTTTTACAGAAAATTCAAATGATACATTTTGAGGATAAAACTGTTTAATTACTGCACCATTTGTATTTACAATTTCCGCATAAATAATTGCATTTGCATTTGAAACGATATTTAATATATCGGAAGCCGGATTTGGAAACATCTTAACACCGGAAATATTATTTAATTCAACTGTAGAAACGGGAGTGTTAGAAATCATTACATCATAATCTTCTGTTTCACCATAATCTAATTCGTTCACCATTGAATAATCGGTGCATGATGGAGGTGTGTTATTATTTAAATTCCACGTATAGTCATCATCTTCAAATACCAGAACTCTCATGCGGGTTTTACCCGGCACAGCCGATGCAGGCACAGTAAATTCAAGTGTTGTAGGCGAACCGGGAAATTCAAAGTCGGGTGTATTAACAGTGACAAAATTTACCACTTCACCTGCGTCTGCAAAATCGTCATCCTGATTATAATCAATAAATACAGCAACAAAGTGCATAGCAAGACCTGAATGTGTAATTTTAATGGTGTAATTGTTGTTCGTGGTTAATGGAACCGGGTCTAAATTGTTATAATAAGTAAAACCGGGCAAAGGGTTTGCAGTTCCTGTTGCACTTATCCAGCCTGCTTCATTAATTTCAATCTTTGAAATGTTTTTGGTAAGTGCGCCTCCAATACCACCATCAAAATTAGCAGTACAATAAGGCGAAGAAGAATTAGTTTGTGCAATTACATCCAACAACGTAACTACACTAAGCAAAAATAGGAGGAGTATTTTTTTCATAATGTAAAAATATTTAGAACTCAAACTTATCCTTATGCAAATTGTAAATGGCATTTGAATTTAAAAATGACTTCTATTTTACACAATAACTACATCGGTAACCCGAAGCAAGCGAAACAACTTGAAATACTAAAAATGAAAGGCCAATAACTAAACAAACTAGCTGCTTGCCGAATGGGCATAAAAAAAGGCGACATGAGGGAGCCGCCTTTTTAGTCTGTGTAAGGATGGGGTGCATCATTACACATGAATCATCAACCCGAAATTTTCACCCCCAAGTAAATAACTTGGTTTTCATGGGAGTGTTTGCATGGAGCAAAAAAGTTTGTGTTTCCGTGGTGTGTGTTTTCCTAAGTTGTGTTTTTTGAGGAATTCGTGTGTGTTTCTGGTTCAAATAGACCGCAAAAAACCTTATTACACAACCCACTTTGAGTGAAATGGCAGTTTTTTCGTGTGAAATGGCGGTATGAATTAGCGAAGTAAGGACTTGAACTTGTGAAATATCAAGAATCCGATGCCAAATGCAACATTTTAAGCCTTGGGGAAACCCGGAAAGTGATGGTTTGTCAGAAATGAAGGTTTACTTAAACATTTAAGCTGCTTGTCAGGAAAGGTTGATTTGCACTATGGTGCCTTGTCCAGGCGGATTAAAGTCCGATTTATCCTGAATCATGATGGTTGCCTGGTAACCGCTAAGCTTTTTGAGCAAATCGAGGCGTTCCCTTATCATTTGTATACCAAGTGAGTTGTGTCCGCTTCGTTTGCGGCGTTTGCTTTCATTTACCCCAATACCATCATCCTCAACAATTACACGGATGGCATTATCAATTTTAGCAAAGGAAATATGCAGGTTGCCATTTCGGTTAGCAGGCAACAATCCATGCCAAAGTGCATTTTCCACTACAGGTTGAATTACCATATTGGGGATTTCCGGTTGCTGCTGTACGAGTGTTGGATCAACATCAATGGTAAAGGTCAGTTTATTGCCAAAACGTATTTTTTCGAGTTCGAGGTAATAATTTAAACGTTCCAGCTCGTCTTGTAAAGGGATAAATGTTTTGCCGCCATAATCTAAAATCATGCGGATAAGCCGGGCGAATTTTCCGAGGTAGTCTGTTGCTTCTTCGGTATTATGCGAATTGATAAAATGCTGAATAGAATTTAATGCATTAAAAATAAAATGCGGGTTCATACTGGCTGCTAATGCCTGATGACGTAATTCGGCAATTTTGGATTGCAGTTCTAATCTTTCCTGTTGTTTTTTTCGAACAGCTTCGAATCGTTTTCTCAAAATTAAATACGCTGCAATACCAATTGCAATACCCACCATTATTTTGAACCAAACCGTAGCCCAAAACGGAGTTTCTACATTAATAATTAACGATGCAACAGGTCCTTCGATTTCCTGTTCACCAAACGACTTTAACAATAAGGTATGTTTACCATAGGGCATACTTGCAAATTCTATTTGGCGACCTGTAGTTGGTTGCCATTCACCATCGTCAAATTTGTATAAAAATTTAATGCCTTCAGGTGAAGAAAAATGCACTGCCGAAAAACGCACGGTAAAATTTTTAGACGTATAAGGCAGTGTGAGTGTATTATTGATATCCAAATCGCGGTAAATAGAATCTGTTGCGCGTAATGTTTTAAAAATTGCCGCAGGAGGGTTAACAGGCGTTTTATCGAACATACTTAAATTGATGCTGGATAAACCATAGGTTGTTCCCACCCAAACAAAATTATTTTTATTATCGTATTCTAATGCGTTTATTTCATCGCTTAATAAAGTGTTTCGTGTATCAAATTGTATCAATGATTTTTTATCGAGGAGAAATAAACCGTTTAATGTACCAATCCAAACCCTTTCCTTCGCATCTTTAACCAGCCCGGTAATATTTTCAAGGTTTTTCCCTTTAATATCTCGCGCAGTTGTCCATTGATTGTTTTTAAATTTAATAAGTCCTTTATCGCTGCCAATTAATAAGGTTCCGGTGGCGTCGTATAAAAATGCGGTAATATTTGTTTTAAAAAAACCGGTATCTATTTTTTGGTAAGTGCCGCTAGGGTCAATAATATATAAACCTCTTGTAGTGCCAATCCAAAGGTTGTCTTTTTTATCTTTAAATATTTCATTTATCCTTGACCACATTGCGGTGGAATCATAAAATATTAATTCAGCCTTTTCCTGTGACTTTTCAGTAGTAGTTGTTCTCCATAGTTTTTTATCCCACATACTGAAATACAAATCGTTATCATCAATCAAAAGTGCACTTGCCAACAAATAAGATGTTTGCGACCCGTTAATTATTGGATTCGCGAAATTCATTTTTTGTTCGGGGATGCCGGCTATGGTTACAAATAAATGATTGTTATTTCCATGCAATTCCTTTATAAACTCCAATGAATTATCAAATAATTTTTGCGAGTGGATTCCGGTTTCATCTAAATAATATAATCCATTATAACTACCAATAAATACCGATTTATCCACGTGTGCTTCAATTGCGGTGATATATTCATTTTCGAGTCCGTCGAATGAAGTGTAATTGGTACAGAACATATGATGAATACAAAATACGCCTTTACCGTATGTTGCAATCCAGATATTACCCTCATTATCCTCCATTACCTTGTTTACCGAAGCGCCGGCTAGTCCAAGCTTTGCAGATACATCCAATATACGATTATTCGTAATCAGAAATAATTTATTCTGCGGAAATGTAGCTGCCCAAATATTATTATTTCTGTCGACAAGCAACCGTTTTATATTACCGCTTTCAGGCAATTTAACAGCATTAAGTGCCGAACCGTTAATAGACACAACTACATCCGTGCTTCCGAAATACCACACATTTTGTTGCAGACAAATACTATAAACCGGTAATGAAATTTCCGAAAATACTTTTTTGGGTTTGTTAAATCCACTGAGTTCGTAAATGCCTGAATTGGTTCCGGCATACACCTTACCATCGTTAGATTTATAAATACAATTAGGGTGTATAGTATTTTCAGAAAATTGTATTTTATTTATTTCCTTGCCGTTTAAATTTACTACAGTTATGTATTTACCATCTTTGAGTGAGTAGAAATAGTCGTCAGTGGCAACAATTTGTTCATTTATAATTATTTTATTTTCTTCTATCGATTTAACAAAATTGCCATCAAGGCGATAAACGCCATCGTATTTTGTTGCTGCATAAACTGTTCCCTTGTTATCTTGTGCAAGGCCGTATACAATTGAGCCGCCTAGCCCTTCCTTAAATAAATAATTGGTGAATTTATATCCATCAAACCGGCTAACACCTCGTTCGGTTGCAAACCATAAATAGCCACGATTATCATGACAAATGTCGTACACATTACTATTGGCTAATTCATCTTCAGTAGTATATTGCCTTGAAGGAAACATTTGTGCATTTGCGGGAAGCAATAAACACAAGTGTAATACTATAAGCAGAAAGTTGCGCAACAATGTTTTCATGAGTGGGTTAAATAGCAATACTTAGTCGGCGCATAGCTTCAATAAAATCGTTATAACGCGCTTTTGGCAATTGAATACGGGCATCATCGTTCATCACAATTACACCACCGTCTTCACGTAAAAATTCTTTCACGTGATTTAAGTTGATAATATAAGAACGATGCACACGAAAAAAAATATTATCCTTGATACTGTCTTCAAAAACTTTTAAAGGTTTAGAAACGAAGTAACTTCTTTTTTCGGTAACATAAACACGCGTATAATTACTTTCCGCTTCGAGGCGAATAATATCTTTCATTTCAATAACACTAAATCCTCCTGTATGGCTGAGTGTAATTCGACCCGGTTTTTGATTATCCGTAATAAGTTCAACACGTTTTTGGTCGTAAAATGCCACTATTTTATTTACAGCCTGTTGTAATTCTTTAATTACAATTGGTTTTAAGATATAATCAATTGCCCCTGCTTTTACTGCCTGGATACCATAATCTTTATGTGCTGTAACAAACACAACAGCAAAATCTTTTTTATTGAGTGATTCCAATAAATCGAATCCATTTAATTCTGGCATATTAATATCCAGAAACAACACATTAGGCCCCAGCGATAAAATTTTTTCTTTTGCTTCAGCAGCATTTGCAGCTTCGGCAATTACTTCAATTTCAGGGCAATATTTTTCTAACAACGCGAGTAAATTTCGTCTACCCGGCTCCTCGTCGTCGATTAAAATGGCTGTGTAACGGTTCACGGTAATAGGTTTAAGTTGATAGCTAATGCAATCAAAGTTAACTAATTATACCAATAGCAAAAACGAGGAAATCAGATAAACTGCTTAATTTCTTCAATATAAATGCGTTCATTACTCAGGCGAGGTATTTTGTGTTGTCCTCCGAGTTTACCTTTTGATTTGAGCCATTCGTAAAATGCACCTTTAGGAGCAATATGCACTACCGGCATTTTTAGGGCAAGGTCTTTATGCCTTTTAGCTTCGTAATCGCTATTAATGGATTGTAATGTTTTATCGAGAATTTGAATAAACTGTTGGAGATTATCAGGTTGTTGCCCGAATTCAATTATCCATTCATGGCCACCTTTTTCGTTACCTTCAATATAGATGGGAGCCGCGGAATATTCTACTACTGTTGCATGTGTTTGTGCGCATGCTTCAGCCACTGCTTTATCAGTATTATCTACAATTACTTCTTCACCAAAAGCATTAATAAAATGTTTTACGCGGCCTGAAACCTGTATGCGATAAGGGTTTTTAGAAGTAAATCGAACGGTATCACCAATTTTATATCGCCAGAGCCCTGCATTGGATGATATTACCACAGCATAATTTTTAAACAGCTCTACTTCGTCTAATGTAATTGTTTTAGGAAATTCGCTGTCAAATTCTTCCATTGGAATAAACTCATAAAAAAGGCCATAATCCGGCATCAAAAGCATCTCATCAGACCCAAGTCTGTCCTGAAACGCAAAAAATCCTTCACTTGCATTATAGGTTTCAACATAATGCATATTGTCGGGTTTAATGAGGTCGTTGAACTGACTGCGATAAGGTTTAAAACTCACACCACCGTGGATATATAACTCCAGATTTGGCCAAATTTCTTTTAAATCTGACTTGCCGGTAAGTTCAAATAACCTGCGAATTAATACTATGGTCCAGGTAGGCACACCTGCTATGCTGGTAACATTTTTATCGATGGTATGGTCTGCCATTGCTTCAATCTTGCTTTCCCACTCGTCCATTAACGCAATTTTTAACGAAGGCGTCATAGCATAACGGGTAAGTAATGGCATATTTTGCATCATAACGGCACTTACATCACCGTATTTGGAATGCTGATTGAGTTGGTTGATTTGATGGCTACCACCCATTAGCAGGGTTTTCCCGGTAAATAATCGGGAGGCAGGGTTGTTGTGCAAATACATGGCTAACACATCGCGGCTGCCTTTAAAATGGCAATCGTCCAAAGCCATTTTGCTGACTGGGATAAATTTACTTTTATCGCTGGTGGTTCCCGATGATTTGGCAAACCAACTGATTGGTGTATTCCAAAGGACAGATTGCTCGCCGGACATTATTCTGTCAATATATGGCTTTAGGCTATCGTAGTCCTGGACAGGAAAACGATTTCGATAATCCTCAATGGATTTTATGGAAGCAAAATCATATTTTTTCCCCCACTCGGTTCCGACAGCTCCGGCCATAAGTGCTGTGAATACAGCTTCCTGTGCACGCATAGGGTCGTTAACTGCTTGCTGAATGCGCGCAATTTGTCTTTTAAAAACGGTGGAAGTTATGGAATGAATGATGTACATCCGCGATACAAAAATAAAACCCTGCCTTCACATAAAGGTATTGATTATTCCACATCCTTTTCGGAAGTAGCATCGGCGCCGGCATAAGACACCCTTGTTTTGCGTAAAACAAAGTTTTGACCTAAGTAAACTTTACGCACCTGAGGGTCGCCGGCTAAGTCTTCAGCAGAACCTTGTTTAAGTATTTTGCCTTCAAACAATAAATACGCTCTATCGGTAATTGATAATGTTTCCTGCACATTATGATCGGTAATAAGCACACCTATTTTTTTGAATTTTAATTTTTCTACTATCAATTGAATGTCTTCCACCGCAATAGGGTCGATACCGGCGAAAGGTTCATCCAATAATATAAATTTCGGGTCGGTAGCTAATGCTCTGGCAATTTCTGTTCTTCTTCTTTCACCACCACTCAATACATCACCATTACTTTTGCGAATATGTGTCAGTCCGAATTCTCCAATTAATGATTCCAGTTTTTTCTTTTGTTCACTGGCTTTTAAATTGGTCATTTGCAATACGCTTGCAATATTATCTTCCACCGACATTTTTCTAAACACACTTGCTTCTTGCGGTAAATAGCCTATGCCTAACTGAGCACGTTTATACATGGGATAATCGGTAATATCTTTCGAGTCGAGATATACATTTCCTGAAAGCGGTTTGATTAATCCCACAATCATATAAAACGAAGTGGTTTTACCGGCACCGTTAGGCCCGAGCAAACCAACAATTTCTCCCTGGTTTACTTCAACGCTAACTTCGTTTACAACAGTGCGTTGTTTATATTTTTTGATGAGTTTTTCTGAACGTAAAATCACAAATGCGTATTTAAATTAATTCAATTTTATATCACGAACGTTTAACTGGATAGTTTTCATATCCCGATAAACATTTTCTTCAATAGTATAACAAATATCGAACCGTGCTCCATTGTTAATGGCATCAAAAAATGCACCTTTTTGGAATGCAATGGCTTCGGCATTATAACGGTTATTGTCTTTTACACCAAGTTTCAAATGATTATCTCCAACAATTCTGGACCTTCCGTTATTTAATAATTGTGCACTCATAAAAATCGGATCCATATTTTGAGGACCGAACGGCGCAAATTGTTTAATGATATTATTAAAAGTTGGTGTAATGTCTTTTAAATTGAGTGCTGCATCTATTTCAATTTCCGGTGTAAGTTGCCATGGTTTAATATTTGCCCTCACTACATCATCAAAACGTTGTTTAAATTGCTCAAAATTTTCTGGCTTCAGCGATAAACCGGCTGCATACATATGTCCGCCAAATTGTTCGAGCAAATCGGCGCATGCTTTAATGGCTTCATATATGTCGAAATTTTTCACGGAACGCGCGCTGCCATACAACATCCCTTCCGACTCAGTAAGCAAAATAGTAGGACGATAAAAATGGTCGATTAAACGCGATGCCACAATTCCGATAACACCTTTATGCCATTGGTTGCTGCATAGTACAGTAGAAACATATTTGTCATTATCCGGGTCATTGTGCAACATACTTAATGCATCACCTGTAATCATTTTATCTACTTCCTTGCGGTTGACATTTTTTTCATGCAACACATCAGCACCATTTTTTGCCATCTCAACAGTTTCAGCAATTAACATACGAACTGCTTTATTGGCATCATCCATTCTTCCGGCAGCATTAATTCGTGGCCCCAATCCGAAAACAATATTCGAAATATTTAATTGTCCTTCGTATCCTGAAATATCTATCAAAGCTTTTAATCCTGGTCTTGGATTTTTATTTAATTGTTCGATACCAAAAAACGCCAGCACTCTGTTTTCATCGGTAATAGGCACTATATCACTGGCAATACTCACCACTACTAAATCCAAATACGGAATAATATTTTCGACAGCAATTTGGTGATGTTGAGCATAGGCCTGAATTAATTTAAACCCAATACCGCAACCACTTAATTCTTTATAAGGGTAATTACAATCTTTTTGGTGAGGGTCCAATACTGCAAAAGCAGCGGGCACTTCATCGCCGGGAATATGGTGATCACAAATAATAAAATCGACACCTAACGTATTGGCATAAGCAATTTTATCAACGGCTTTAATACCACAATCCAATGCAATAACTAACGAACATTCAGTTTGTTTTGCGTGGTCAATTCCTTTTGTAGAAATACCATACCCTTCTAAATACCTGTCGGGGATATAATAATCGATATTTTTATAAATAGAATAAAAAAAGGAATAAGCCAATGCCACAGAGGTAGTACCATCTACATCGTAGTCGCCATAAATTAAAATTCTTTCATTGTTTGCAATTGCTGTATTAATTCTGTCAATTGCTTTTTGCATATCCTTCATTAAAAAAGGATTGTACAAATCAGTTAATACAGGTCTGAAAAATTTTCGTGCAGCTTCGTAAGTATAAATACCTCTTTGCACTAACAATTTACACACCACAGGATGCACTTTTAAATCCTGTTGCAGCGAATTCACTTTGTCTTCATCCGCATCCTTAATCACCCATCGTTTCTCCATCGCAAAATGTTTCACTTAATCATGTTGTACTATACAACCGGTAGAAAATTGTTTGCCGGTTTTTATATCAGTAGCCGTAATTGCATACCATCCATTTGGTAAATTATGAACAGGAATACCATTCAGCATTAAATCAGCATCGTTTGTAGTTTGACTATACACCGGTTGTGCTGTTTGATTATAAATGGTAATCATTATTTCATTATTCATAGCATCATTAAATGTAAAATATAATTGATTGTTTACCGGATTAGGATGAACAAACATATTATTTGCTTCCGTTGTAATGTCGTTTATGCCAACATTACAATATCCGGTTAATAATAAATTATTTAATGCATTATTTACATTCAATCGTCCGTTGCTAACAGTGATGCCATTTAAATCGGATGCGAAATCGGTACCGTTTAAAATATATTGTTTCAACAACAAAGCCATATTAGCCGGATCAAATTGATAATCTTCAAAAAACTTAGGGCAGGCTGCGGCAAACAATAATGCTATTGTTCCGGTAACATGCGGTGCCGACATACTTGTGCCGGATTGTATTCCATAAGTGTTATCTAAAATGGTGGAATAAATCATAGTTCCCGGCGCGCCCAAATCAATTGTAGTTGCACCGTATCCTGCACCAAATAAATTATCTGCTTTATCGGTATTGGTAACAGTAATTAAATATTCAGAAGTACATGCAGTTGGCATATCATAAACAACATCTACATTCACATAAGCATTTGCCGTAGAGCCAACACTTAATATGCCGACTTCACCGAGGGAGTCGAACATTGCACACCAAATGGGATAATCGGCAGGATTAGCAAAATCAATTCCAAATGATGAATTAGTAGCAACAATATAAGCACCTTTTTCGCCGTTGCTGCTTTCATATAATTCACGCATTTCTAAAGCATAACTATATGAGGAAACAGCATCAGCTTCGTTGGTAACATTATATACCGGCATTATTTTCAAATTCCAATTAACTCCGGTTACACCAATATCATTGTTACCTTTTGCACCTGCAATTCCGCCAACATGTGTGCCATGAAATTTTTCAGGAACACTGTCGTTATTTGCGGTAGAATTCCAACCATGAAAATCATCAATATAACCATTGCCATCATCATCGATTAAATTCTCAGGAATCTCGTTATAATTTTCCCAATATGTTAAATCCTCATGTATGAAATTAGCGCCTTCTCCGATTAACGCCACAACAATAGTATCGCCTAAAACAGTTACACCACCGGTAGTTTTTTCCCAAGCCAAATCGGCATCAATATCAGCATCATTAATTCCACCTGTTGTGCCATCATTAAACATATTCCATTGTTGATTAAACGACGGGTCGTTTGGTAATGATCGTTGCGCTGTAAAGTGATTAAACTGCACATTAGCAACATTAGGATGCATGTAAAGCGAGGATAATATTTTATCTCCATTCATTACATTTTCATCATAATGCAACAACCAAATGTTTAATCTTTTGGAAACAGGTTTAATTATCGACAAATCAGATTGTATGGTGGCATTTACTTCAGCAATTACCTGTTGTGGTGAAGCTGTTGGAAATAATTGTAAGATTATCTCCCCTTCCACCTGATTAGTTGTTTGTGCTGAAACTACCGCACTAAATACAATCAGGAATAACGCACATTTTATTTTACCTAAAAACATATCTCTTAGTAAATATACATAACATCAATCATTCGAACAAGGTTGTTATTTTACCCAAACAGATGTACAAACATCGCTGGAAACCGAGTCGGCAATAATATAACTCCAAAACAACGAGTCGGCTGTCGGGTTCATAGTGGCAATTCCGGAAAAGGTAACACCTGCTTTTGCGGTATCTAGCGTTAAAAACTGGTTAAATTGTCCAGAAACAGGTAAAGCAAAAATCGCCGATAGGCCCAAATTGCTGATATTGCCTACTGTAACATTAAAATCCGGGCAATCACAATCTTGAACAAGTCCGATATATGCATAATTGCCCGACGTACAGGTATCAAAAGCATGCCAGTCCACCAAATAATAATCGGTCAAAGGCAAAACCACTTCTACATTTCTGACTGCATTTGTCGCATTTCCGGCCTCATCCTGCACCGAATAGGTTACAGTATAAGCGCCGTAGCGATTTTCATCTACGGTATTATCTGTGAAAATCTCGTTCTCCAAATTGCAGGTATGGTTGTCAATAACTACAATTCCCTCATCTAGATAGGGTTCACCTCTAAAATGGGAAGTAGTGGGCGCTCCTACCAGGCTTATTACAGGCGATTCGGTATCCTGTTTGCTGCAGGAAGCCAAAACTACAAGTGAACTGAGTATTAAAAAGTTGCGAAATAGTAACATCAACGGGTAATAAATGGGCAACTAAGGTAATAATATTAAAACAAAAGCCCCGAAATCAGTGATTTCAGGGTTTTTAAATGCATTTTCACCTATAATTTCACGAAAGTTGCTTCACAAGGCACCTCCGCAGCACCTTCGGTAACAGTGTAGTCCAATTCAAATTCAATAGTTCCTATTACGGCTGTGGTAATAACACCATCTGCATCGATATAAATTTCTGAGCCTTCCACATTAAAATTATCTACAATCAGCAAGTCATCAAGGTCGCCACTGAAAAACACAGGAACATTTACATCTTCGTTAATATTGCCAAAATTGAAGAAAAGCAGTTCATTAACTTCGATACCCGCTGTAACCTCTACAATATAATCGTTGATTTCAAACTCAACATCTGCTTCGCCCAGCACTCCATCCCCATCTATATCACAAATTTCATTGACCTGATAACTGCCTAAATAGTTAGCACTTCCTACTACCACGCGCACAATGCGGGTTTCAACACCTGTATTGCCAGCTTCATCGGTAACGGTATAACTTACTTCGTACTCACCAATTTCATTTAAATTGATGGCTGAACTATCCACCTTTACGTTGGCAGTAATATCGCCATCTTCATTGTCAGTAGCAGTATAACCAGGCTCTTCCCAGGTTTCACCAAGCACAATGTAGTAAGGAGAATCCCCCTCTAAAACAATAGTTGGCGTAGTAAGGTCTTCGGTGTTACACCCAGTAAAAATCGCAGTTCCAATAGCAACAACCACAATGGTCAACACTGAAAATTTAGTCATCATAGATAGTTTTTTTAAAAAGTTCACTAATAATTAAGGTATGAATATTTATTATTTATACCTTTGCTGTCAAATATAATTCCAAAAATCAAAAACAAACAATATGAAAATCAAAATGTTATTTTTCGTAGTTGCTGCAGGCTTAGTTTTAGCCAGCTGTTCAGACAAAGAAGCGGCAACAAAAATCGCTGATTTGGAAAAAGCTATGAAAGCTGCCGATAGCGTATGTTTAGCTGAAAAAACCATGTTAATGGATTCTATTATGAGCATGCAAACTGCTTTAACAGAAATGGAAGCTGCTAAAAACGCTGTTAGCTCAAATACAACCAAATCTTCTACTGTTAAGGTAACTACACCTGAGAAAAAAGTTACAGTAGGTTCAAAACCAACTGAAGGCAAAAAAGGAATGGAAGTAAAGAAACAAAAAACCCCTGCAGGCGGTAACTAATTTCTTACATCCTTATATCATTAAAAAACCCGCTTAAAAAGCGGGTTTTTTATTTGTTAGTATTTAGTTTTTTTATTTATTAAATAACCGACCAGCAATCTCCTCGAAATATGTTGTATCCCATTTTTCCCGTATTTCGGGTAACAATAATACGGCCGAAAGTACTTCATCCTGACGGCGATATTCTTTTAAAGCTTCACTGTAAGGCAAATTACTAAAAGATACCATACTATACACCGGAATAAATTTATCAGGATAAGTTGCACTTACTTTTGCTGCTATTTGTTTTTTAAATTGAAAATCCGGATCGGCCACTAAATCTCTCATTTCAATAAAATTGAGTTTTGCCAAATCGGCTATTCCATCGCTATTTGGTTTGCGTGCAGTTTGATAGGCAGGTATTGTTTTTTCCCAATCGTCACCGTAAGTATCCAACAATTCATTCAACACAGAACAATCTTCAAATCCGCAATTCATTCCCTGCCCGTAAAAAGGAATAATGGCATGGGCTGCATCCCCTATCAGCATTGTGTTTCCATGGCTCCATGGGAAACATTTAACAGTCATAAGTAAGCCTGTTGGGTTGGCAAAAAAGTCCTGATATAATGTTGGCATAATTTCCATCGCATCAGCAAAATAAGTGCGGAAAAACACTTCAACTTCTTTTTCCGTAGTTAGTGTTTTAAATGATTGTTCGCCATCAAGATTATAAAATAATGTACAAGTAAAACTACCATCCATATTAGGTAATGCAATCAACATAAAATTTTTGCGCGGCCAAATATGTAATGCATTTTTTTCGATGAGGAAAGAATTATCCGGACCTGCAGGAATAGTTAATTCTTTATAGCCATGTGCTTCATAAGTTTGTGAATAATCGAATCGGTCGGTTTTCATCATGGTATATCGCACCAAACTAAATGCACCATCGGCACCAATTATTAAATCAGGTTGCAATTTATAAGTACCCCCTTTATTGCCATCTTCCATCATGGCATAAGTACCGGCAAGGTCAGTTTCTAAAACACGCTGGTTAAAAATAAACTTTATACCACTTGCTTCAGCAGCATCAATTAATGCAATATTTAAATCTCCTCTTGAAACAGAGTTGATAGCTTCTCCCGGTTTACCATATGGCTGAAAATTTAGATTTCCCTGCATATCGTGAATCATACGACCGGGCATTTGAATTGCCATTTTTCTGATTTCGGCTTCCAGACCAACGCCAGCCAAACCTTTCCAACCTCGTTCGCTGATGGCAAGGTTGATAGAGCGACCACCAGCAGCGCCGGTTTTCCTCAAATCGGGTCTTCTTTCATAAACGGTAACCTCATAACCACGTTTTTTGAGGTATAAACTCAAAAGCGAGCCTACCAGGCCTGCCCCCATAATTGCAATGTTTTTTACTGACTTCATAAGTATTGATTAAACGCTTTGGCAAAAATAAACCTATTTGCCACTTGTAAAAGATGATAAAACTCAAAGAGCAAAATTGTTCGTAAATTTCCGTGAAAATCAATTACTTATGAGAAAAACAACCACTTACCTGCTGTTTTTTGCTCTTTCAGGCATAGCACTTTACAGCTGCCAGGTAAAAACAGAACATGTTTCTGAAGAGGATCCCGCCTCAACATCAACTACAGAAGATCCGATTCAACGCGGTGCTTTTTTAGTTCAAGTTGGCGGATGTAACGATTGCCATACACCCAAAATGATGACCGAAAAAGGTCCTGCATTTGATATGAGCAAGATGTTGTCGGGCCATCAGGCAAATATCCCAACACCGGCTTACGACAAAGCCATCCTAACTGATTGGGTGCTGCTGCATCCACAGCTGACTGCTGCTGTGGGACCTTGGGGCGTTTCTTATGCTGCCAACCTTACACCACACGAAACCGGAATGGGCAACTGGACAGAAGCTAATTTTTTAAAAGCAATGAAAGAAGGCAAACATTTAGGTATGGACAATCAGCG
>Ga0075158_10002032_pt1 | contig 14921 bp, 13 predicted proteins | sample JI91814BDNA_FD_70968 | JGI IMG/M metagenome (GOLD analysis project Ga0075158, IMG submission 70968) | Wastewater effluent complex algal communities from Wisconsin, to seasonally profile nutrient transformation and Carbon sequestration -... | ecosystem: Engineered > WWTP > Effluent > Algae... | reverse complement strand
GTCCAGAAGGCCGCGCACGACCTCGCCGAGGCGATCACCGGCGGCGCCCTCGACGGTCTGACCGACGAGCAACGCGCCGCCAGACTGCGCCAGCTCACCGATCAGTTCGTCCAGCAAATCTCCACCTCCGTCGCCCGCGACCTCGACGCCCACATCTCGCCCTCGCTCACGCGCGCCGTCGAGGACATCGTCGGCGGGGCCGTCGGCGCCGCGCTGAGCCCGGAGAACCGCCAGCACGCCAGGCTGTTCGTCGACGCGATCACCCGCACCACCATCGCCACCTTCGGCCAGAGCACCGGGAAGATCCTGCGCGACGACCTCGGCCCGGCGATGCAGCACGTCATCGAGCAGAACCTCGGCCCCGCGCTCGAGCACCTGATCGAGGAGCGCCTGGTCCCCAGCCTGCGCGGCGCCCTCGACCAGGAGTTCGTGCCGGCCGCCGGCCGCCTCACCCGCGAGGTCACCCGCCAGGCCGTGCTCGGCGCCCACGACGCCCTCGTCGAGCTCGAGGTCGACAAGAAGCTCGTCGGCATCGACGCCCGCCTCGACAAGCTCTTTAACCAGGGTCAACAAGCCGGGCAGACCGCGATCTGGATCCTCGCCCTCGTGATCGTCGCGCTCGGCATCTGGCTCGCTCGCTCGATCTTCGTGCGCCGCAGCCTCGAGCAGGAGCGGGCCAGCAGCGAGCGCCTGCTCATCAGCGTGCTCGAGGCCATCCAGCGCGGCGACACCGACGACCCGCAGAAGCCCCCCGACCTCGACACAATGATCGCCCGGGCCCACGCCCAGAACCCCGGCCTGGCCGGCAACAACTACATCACCGGCCTCGTCGCCCGGGCCCGCGCCGCCGTCGGGGGCGCCATCGCCGGCGCCACCCGCAAGGACCCGCCGAAGTCCTGACCCTCGGTCCTGGCGGACGAACTTCGCGTCGCCGTCCTCGCCGAGGCTCGTGCACCCGAGCTCGTTGGTCGGTCGTGCACTGCTACTGTGCTGTGCGCCGACGAGTCGGCCGTTCACGGGAGTTCGTCGCAGTGGGCTGCGTCGGTCCTGCAGCTCACACGTCCACCCGACCGCGAGATCACGATCGGGACGTTCGATGGTCCGACCGTAACCCCCGCGGCCTGGAACCCGCTCGGCAACCGCGCATAAGGGGCCGCGTTGGTGCACTTGCCGATGTCGTCGCAGAGCCGGATATCGTCGCGGGTCACCAGCACGATCGTTCCGCTCGCCGTCTGGGCGACGGCCACCGGACGGTACCCTAGTGTGACGGGTTCGGAGCACGCGTTGCCTGCCGGCGGGCAGGTCTGGAGCGCCTTGTCGTGGAAGCCGACGATCGCGCCGTCCCTCGGGTTCGCAGCGACGCCGGCGGCCGCGCATCCAGCAAAGCTCGCGCCGAGCACGAGCATGTGCAATGTCTTGATCTTGTTCATGGGATTTGTCCTGTCGAGAGCCAGAGGTTGGCCTTGCTTTGTTGTTGAGGGCTCGGACTGATGCCATGGTCGAGTCCGGGGGCCACGCACGCATACGTGGCGATCACGACGTTCTCGACCGCCCACGCGGGCATGGTGTGCGTCGCTACGTCGAGCGTGCACCCGCTGCCGATGCGCGCCATCGCGAAGGCCACCGTGCGCGCCCGAACCTCGGGCTTGACGTCGTCGGCCAGGGACGGAAGCGGGACGCGGTACCGCATCACCGGCAGACCCGTCGCGGATAGCATCTCCGGCAACTTGTGGCTGACGATGTCGTCGAGGTCGGCGACCAGCTCCATCGAGAGGTCGCCTTTGAGATTCATGACAGCCGCGATGAGGTCCATCGTCAACCCGAACCCGGTAAGCTCGTACTGGACCTTCGTCTTGCGGAGGTTGGCCTCCGCGGCCACCGCCCCTACACTAACCGTGGACTTCAGGTCCACGTCGAAGGCGACGAGGCTGAGGCGAAGACCGTTGCCCTCGCGGAGGGCGTACGGGAAGTTCTTGTTCGGGACCGGTTGGTAGTAATCGTTCGAGTAGAACGCGTCAAAATAGAAACCGAGCCCCCGGGTGGTGGCATTCGCCTCGAACAGCGGGGACATCTTGATGTCGGCCGCAGCTTGCAAAGTTATCGCACGGAACGTGATCGACCATTTCATGATCCATTCTCCTTTTCGGCGACTAGCACTTCAGCCATTCGGCGGCCGCCGCCGCGACCAGCGGCGACGGGGGGCTGACGTTGAGGGTGAAGTCCGCGTAGATTTTCCTGGCTCGCTCCGGCCTCACCCCTGCGAAGTAGCCGTTCTTGCCGATCCCCGCGAGCATGTCCTCGAGCTTCAGCTTGTCGGCGATCGACTGCATGACGTACCGCCGTTCGGTCGCGTCCTTCATCGTGTCGGAGATGGGCAGGTCGGACACCTCGATGATCGTCGGCTGCAGCCGTGTGACGGAGGAGGGATCCTTCATCTTTTCCTTCAGGCTGTCGACGAGCCCCTTGCGCAGCTGCTGTAGCTTGACGTAGGCCCCGACATCGAACTTCTCCAGCGCAGGGAACGCGGCGAGGACCGCCGCCATCTCCCCCCTGTCGAGCCCGATCGACTCGATTTCGTAGCTCACCTGCAGCCCCTTCGCCTCAACGTTCGCCGCGACGATCCCGGCGCTGAGATTCATCCCCCCCTCGAAGCCCAGGAACGAGAGCGCCACCCGAAACCCGACCCCGTAGAACACGCTGATCAGGAACGCGTTGGGATCCGTCGCATAGGCCCATAACCCGACCTGCGCCTCACAGACCACCATCTGGTGGCGGATCGTCGCGTGCCCCGCGAACACCGCCCCCACGCCCAGCTTTGCGTACACCTCGGCGCTGTCCTGGCGGTCCTTGTAATCGACGGCCCAGACCACCGTGCCGTCCGGCCCGACGACCGGGCCCGGTCGTGGCAGGGGGATCGCGCCCTGCTTCTTGTCATCGTCGAGGATGCTGGCGAGGTGCGCCAGCCGCCCCCCGCTGTCGAGTTCCGGGGAGATCGCATATACGGGCATGGTAGTAATTCCTTGGGCAGGAGAAACAGCGAGACAACTGCCGCGCCGCTGGCGACGCGACGCCTGGTCGAGAAATCGACCAACTCGGCCTGGATCATGAAATCCCCGAGCAGTGGTGCGGGTGACGGTGATCTGGTGCAGCCCGCCGCATGAGTCCAAGCAAAGACCATGCCAGGCAGCATGTTGGCAAATCATCACGTTTGAGCCGGCCCGACTCGCATACCGTGCGCTGCTCGGCAATTTTTTCACGCCACGGCGCACGCATCTTCGCGGACAGAGGTCGGCAGAACGGTCGACCAAACACTGGCTGTCCGTCGCGTCGTCGTCGGCGTTGCACGTCGCCACGCAGTCGCGGCGTCGTCAGTGCAGTTGAGGAGGCCCAGACCTCGCACTCCGACTTACCTCGGCCGACGAGGCCGTCTCGCAGGGCTCCGGCGAACGACATCGACCCGCCTTCGTAAAGCGACGTGTGCATCCACTCCGCGGCCTCGGCAGGATTCGCGTTGCGGCCGGTGTTGCAGGCGTAGAGGATGACCCGGAGCTGCGGGCTCAGGGCGTCGGCGATCTCAGCGGTCAGCGCCTCGAGGTCGGCGATGCGAAGCTGGTGGCCGCCGCCGCCGTAAGAAATGCTGGTGGTGTGACCGTGGCAAAACAAGACGAGGTCGCGGATCCTGGTCGCGCTGCCATCGTCGCCGGTGAGCGCGCGTAGACCCTCGTGGGTCGTCCGCACAATCTCCGCCAGCGGTTGCCCGTCGGACCACGTCTGCGCGAGCGCGAGGCCGGGCCCGACCGCGTTGCGGACGGTCGCCCAGCGGAACGCGCAACCCTGGAAGGTGTACATCTCGGACCTGTTCGCCGCATCGTGCCAGATCGCCAGGGGGACTCCGTCCGGATGGCAGTGATGCAGGGCGTCGGCCGTCAGCTTCCGTGATCGGGCGCGAGTTCTCGTCGCGTACCACTGCGGCGCTTGTCGGAGGTATTTGCGGGGGATCGGATCGAACTGCAAAATTTCTTGTCGGTTGAGTCGCATAGTCTCGTGTGGGGTTTTAGATTGGCAAGTTCCGTACCAGAGGTTTTTCAAGGAGCATGGGGCGAGGTAGAGCGACAAAAGATGCAATCTGTGCAGCACATGCAATGCATGCACCCCGGGCGCCCAATCTGCGTTGCGGCGTGGACCTGCAGCCCATTCCACCCGCGGCGCCGCCAGAGACCACAATGAAGGATTGGGTGGCACGGAAGTTGCTGACGCGCGGACGAATGATGCTCTCGCCCGCATTCGGGTGAGCGTGAAAGACGCCCATGACCCACCTGCTCCTCTCTCTTCCTCTTTGGTTTACCATGACGACTGCTGCGACTCCCGACTCGGAAGCCCAGCCATGGACGAAGTGCTTCGAGATCACCGCGACGACGCCGGCGCCCGTCTCCATCATCGAGGCCGAGGGTGGCGCAGGTCAGCCGGCTCGGGCGGTCGAGGACGAAACACTGCGCATGGGCGGCGCCGTCGACCTCCAGCTGAGCAGGCGGAAGAACGACGTGTCCGTGTCCTGCGAGCGCGAGCTTCCGACGCGTATCGCCGTGTTCCTCAACGGGATCGAGATGAAGGGCCTCGACAACCCCGCGCTGATGGCCGAGAGCGAGGACAAGATCCGGGCTCGCGTCTTCCTGGACCGTCGAGACGGGGACGCGGACCCCGAACCAAACACGACCTGGCGACGCCTGTTGCGGCCCGCTGAGAGCGGTCGACGGCCCCTCCTCGTCAGCCTCGGAGAGCCCGGCGAGCGCCCGCTGGCCACGTCTCCGGCCAGAGCGGTTAACTTGGAGGTGGCCACCCCGTACACCTGGGTCTGGCTGGCCGCTGTCGCGGGCTCCCTCATGTTCGGGTTCGGCTTCTGGCTGTCGCGGAAGGGGCGCGACATGCTGCGGGACAGCACCCCCGTGGACTCGGAGACGGGCGAGGCGCTCAAGCTGCCCGACGTCGTCGCCGCGAAGCGCAGCTTCAGCCTCGCGCGCGTCCAGATGCTGTTCTGGTCCTGCATCATCCTGACGTGCTTCATCTACCTGTACGCCGTCCTCGGCGTATACAACACACTCCTCACCCCGCAGACGCTGGCCCTGATGGGCCTGTCGGGAGGAACCACGCTGATCGCCGGCCAGATCGATCGCTCGAACGGCCCCGGCGAGGCGCGGAGAAGGAAGCGGATCGACGCGAACCGGGGGGCGACGAAGAGCGAGGATGCCGCCGTTCAGAAGGAGTACGAGGCCTCGCTCGGGCGTAGCCAGGGGCTGTTGCCCGACCTGATGACCGACGCCAGTGGGTTCGCGCTGCACCGCGTCCAGACGGTCGCCTGGACAGTCCTGATGGGGTTCGTGTTCATCCAGGAGGTCCCCTGCACGCTGTCGATGCCGGCCTTCGACACGACCCTCCTCCTCCTCCTGGCTATCAGCAACGGGACGTACCTGGCGTTCAAGAGCAACGAGGCCCAGCCGACCCCCTGATCTGCCATGCAGGGTCCCTCCGCCGCCATCTCTCGCCAGCGATCACCGCACAGCGGCCGGGCTTCCTGAACGGTTTGCGTCTCGGCGCACGTCAGGACCGACTTGCCCTCGCGGGCTCGGAATCCTCCGAATCAATTTCATGGTACGCGACTTGCTACAAGTGCTCTGCTGTTCCATGGCCATACCCGTCCGCCTTTTCGGATAGTGGCCACATGACGCGCTGACGACTGCAGAGGGCGTGGCCCTCAAGGAGAGATAGCAATGCGAGAGAACGATCCCTTCGATAAAGTCCTGATCATGCCCTCCGGTAAGGCCCTCGATGCGGAGCCCCGGGACAACACGAAGACCAGGGCGAAGTCGGCCCGCGCCCTCGTGTCGGAGCTCCCCCGCGACGAGCTCCGCCGAGATCCGGCCCCCAAGACCCTCCAGAGCGGTTCACGAACCCTGTTCGACCTGCGGCGCAAGGGCCGTCAATACCGCCTCCAGGACGCCTATCGCAGCGTGCGCAACCTCGAGTTCCGTTCGCGCGAGCAATTCATCGAGCAGCGCTTCCAGGAGTACGTCCTCCAGCGGAAGAAGGGCCAACTGTTCCGCGACGAGCTGATCGTCAGCGTCGAGACACGACCCGGCGCCCCCGCGGGCGAGGAGTATCTCGCCGTCTGGACGGAACGGCGCTTTCCTCGCGGAAAGATGATGGTGATGGTGGACGCCACGGTCTACCCGCAAGTCAAGGACAGCGTCGCTCAGTACGTGCTCGACGTCGCCCGCGACGGCTACTGGGCGACCATCCACGTCATCACGGGCGGCAAGCCGGGCCCGATCCGCGACTACATCCGCAGCCAGAGCGTCGTCGGCGTGGTCATGGTCGGCGCCGTCGCAGCGCCGTGGTTCGACCTCGGTGGGGACCAGTTTCCGTGTGATCTGTTCTACATGGATTCCGACGGCCGCTGGACCGACCCTGACGGCGACGGGAAGTACACCACGCACGACGGCAACGTCCACCCGGAGCTGTGGATCGGCCGCATCTGCACCCCGACACAGGGGGGCAACGACGCCACGCTGATCAACGACTACTTCCGGCGCAATCACCTGTTCCGGCTCGGTCAGCTCGGCCACGGCTACGGGGCTCTCGCCTTTGTCGACGACGACTGGCAGGGCTTCGGCAGCTGCGCGCTCGACTCCGTGTTCCCGACCGCCAGCATCACGACCTACACCAATCCCACCGCCACCGACGCGGATCTCTACAAGGCCGAGGTCAACTCGCAGCGCTCCTTTGTCCAGCTGTGCGCCCACTCGTGGCCGCAGGGCCACGCGTTCTCCGTTGACAGCGCCAGGGAGTACATCGACGCGAGCTACTTCCGCGACCTCAACCCGCCAAACGCCCACTTCTACAACCTCTTCTGCTGCGGTCCCGGCCGGTACACCGAGCCCGACTACCTCGCCGGATGGTACATCTTCGATCGCAACACCACCGGCAAGCACCACGGGCTCGCGGCGATCGCCAGCGCGAAGACCGGCTCGATGTTGTTCTTCGAGGACTTCTACGAGCCGATGGGCAACGGGCCGAACGGGACCAACGCGGTGATCGGCGACGCGTTCGTACAATGGTGGCAGGCGCTCGGCCCGGACCATGACGATGGCGAGCGATCCTGGCACTACGGGCTCGTGCTGCTCGGTGACCCGACGCTGTCCTGGTGGAAGGGCGCGGTCCCGACGCCCCGACAGCCGGAGAACGGCGACCGATTCGACCACTGGCCGCGCAAGATGCAGCTGCGCTGGGACCCTGTGCAAATCCCCGGGGTGACCTACAGCGTGGAGGTCGATGCCTGGGGCGCATCCCGCTCGGGACAGTGGGCCGAGGAGTCCGGCGCACCCGGATGGATCACGCACAACATCACCGACACGACGATGTCCCACGAGTTCGTCGGCGCCCAGCCGGGCCGCTGGCGGGTGCGGGCGCACGTCAACGGCGTCGCTTGTGCGTGGTCGCCGTGGTCCTATTTCAGCTACTCGGTCTGATCAGTTGGACCCGGAGCCCAAGATCACCGTCCTGGGTCGACGCCTGTCGGCCCACAAATTTCTTCAAGGTCGGCCACCACGGCAGCCACAACGCGACACCGATCGAGCTCGTCCGCGAGGTGCTCGAGACAGTTCCGCCGCGGGTGCGCTGGGCGGCCGTCTCGGCGGCGCCGACCGCGACGAACAGCTGGAAGAACATCCCGCGCCCGCCACTACTAAAGGCGCTGCGGGACCTCGACTGGCGGGTAATACGCAGCGACGGCACCGGCAACCGGCGCTCGACCCCCGGCGTGACACGCCGCGAGGACGGACTCGCCTACGACTTCCACATCCCGATGTGACGGAGAAATTGTATGAATCGACGATTCCAACCACAGTGCACGATCGAAATCATCAACATCGACGGCCAGATCGTGCCGATCCTCGACGAGGGCGCCAGCGTCACGCCCTTCAGCGCGAAGTCCAGCCGGTACCGCGAGTACTGGACCGAGGAGGAGGACCTCAAGATCACCTATGAGCAGACGGTCGTCGGCCCAAACGGTCAACTCTCCACGGAGCGGTTCTTCAGCGGCATCCACGGCAATTTTGGCTTCGAGCTGGTGGTCCGCAGGCGCTCGCTGAGCGCCGTCCTGCGGGTCGACTACTTCATTGTCCGGCCCACGATCCTGGACGGATCGCTGGAGCTGGACTACGAGCCGAAGGCGGTCACAGTGTATGGCTCGATGAAGCCGGGCCCGGGGCTGCAGGTCGAGATCGAATTCCAGGACGGATTCAGTGAGGACGACGGACGGCCGGCGTTCAAGTTGCTGCGGGTAACGTGCCGGCCGTGAATCGCCCCGCAAGCGGCTTGCGCCCTCGTGCACGAGTTGCGGTTCGAGCGGGGCCTCGCGGCGCTGATGGAGACGCGTCCGCGGCGGCACGATCCTTGCTCTTGCATCGCCGGCATGCACGAACCCTACTATTCCATCAGCGAGCTCGACTTCCAGGCCCATTACCCTCCGGGGGATCACGCGGCGGCTCGACTATATCGCCGGGCTCGGCTGCACGGCGATCTGGATCAGCCCCATCCTCAAGAATCGGCCCGATCTGGACGGCACGTACCACGGCTACGGAGCCCAGGACCTGCTCGCCGTCGACCCGCGGTTCGGCACCCTCGACGACCTGCAGGGGTTGACGGCCGCCGCACACGCGCGCGGCATGTACGTGATCCTCGATATCGTCATCAACCATACCGGCGATACCTGGCGCTACCGGGACGACCCGTGCGACTACAGCGACGGCGTCGTGTGGCCGTTCGGCGAGTTCCGCGTGCGTGACCCCGCGGCCGGCCCGCAGCTCGACGACGCCGTGTGGCCGGTCGAACTCCAGGACCCGGCCTGCTTCAAGCGCCGCGGCAACATCACCAACCGGGACGACGAGGCGCAGATCCGGGACGGCGACTTCTATGGCATGAAGGAGCTCGACATCAACCAGCCGCACGTCCTCAACACACTGATCAAGATCTACAAGTATTGGCTGCTGGCGGCCGACGTCGACGGCTTCCGGATCGACACCGTCAAGCACGTCGAGAGCAGCGCCGTGGCGATCTTCTGCAACGCGATCCGCGAGTACGCGCGGGAGCTCGGCAAGCACAACTTCTTCATCTTCGGCGAGGTCATGGCCGACGACACGACGATTCAGAAGTATCTCGGGCGTAATACCCGCGACGAGCGGACCCACGAGCGCTTCCCGTCGCTGGACGCGGCGCTGGACTTCCCCCTCGCCTGGGCGCTCGAGAATGCGATCCTCGGCCAGACCGGGACTAGCGATCTACGCGAGCGCTACCGCAGGCTCCACGAGGACTATGCCGATCACGGCGCCGCCGGCGAGCACTTCGTCACATTCATCGACAACCACGATCGGCACTGGCGGTTCCGCCACAGCGCGAGGCACCAGGATCAGGTGATACTCGCCGTCGCTTACCTGTTGACCAGCCAGGGGGTGCCTTGCCTGTACTACGGGACTGAGCAAGGCTTCGATGGTCACAGCGTCGATCACGACAATGCCTTCGAATACGTGCGAGAGGCGATGTTCGGCGGGACTTGGGGGGCGTTCGACACGAGAGGGGTCCAATTCTTCGACCCGGAGCATCCGCTCTACGTCGCCATCCGCGCCGTCGCCCGGGTACGCGCGGCCCAGCCCGCGCTCCGCTACGGGCGCCAGTACTTCCGCGAGATCTCCGGCGACGGCGAGCACTTCGGACCTGCGATTGACAGCGACGCGACGCTCGCATATTCGCGGATCCTCGACGCCGAGGAGATCCTCGTCGCCATGAACCTGGCCGGACATCCGCGCGCCGACTTCGTCACCGTCGACGCGGCGCTCAGCCCACCGGGCCAGGTGATGCGCGACCTGCTCCACCCGACCCGCACGCTGCCCGTCGAACTTCGCGGCGGGCGGGCCTGCGTCCACATCGAGCTGCCGGCGTGGGGCCTCGTCATCCTGAAGACCACGCCGCCAGCCGCCCACGTCTGACTGGGGCCCGACCCCGCCGATGCCGCCAGCGCATCGCTAACAGGTTTGAACAGATCGGGCGCGGGTGGGGTAGCACCACCCAGCAGGACCGCCGGCCCTCAGTCGCCAGGAGGCGCGCAGCCGGGAGCGGCGGCCGGCTCGACCACGCCGGTATGCGGGCCGACGCCGTCTCCGCGCACGCCGCGCGACCGATGAATCCCCCACCCCTCATCCCCAGCCCCTGACCGGCCAATCTCCCCGCCCCGCCTATCATTCCTCGGACCGGCCGCAGACTTTGTAATTAACCATACACATTCTGCCCTCTGCACATACCCCGAAAAAATCCCCTGGCGCGCCCCGACCGCGTATGCCACCCCATCACCCCATATGGACACCCGCACCTTGCTCGCCGACCTGCGGCTCTTATTAAACACCCGCATCGGTGAATCTCCCGCCGCCCCCGACTTCGGCGTGCCCGACCTCGCCGACCTCCTGCATCAGTTCCCGGCCGCCTCTCCGGCGTTCCAGCAGGCCGTGCGCGCCGCCATCGCCCGCCACGCCCCGCACCTGCGCGCCCTGACCGTGCGCACCGCCCCGCCCTCCTCGTTGCTGATCTCCGCCACCCACGGCGCCACCCCGTTCCACCTCCGCGTGACCCTCGCCCCCGACGGCCACTGCGACATCTCTGACAATTAGAGCGCCCCACTTCACCGCGATCCGAATCCACCACTCCGGACGCTATCCCATCGATAGAAGATTCCATGGTCCCGAAGCCGGACGCCACATATTAATCAGACATCTCACCGCGCCCCGCGGCCCCTCTGAATCACCAATACATACACCCCCATGGACCCCGCCCATTCACCGCGCGCCGACGACACCCCGGACGCCACCCGCCTGATCCTCGCCGCCCACGACCACCTGTTCGCGGGCCTGCACGCCCGCCTCGACGCCGCGGCCCCGGCCCTCATCGACGCCCTCACCGACCTCCTGCTGCCCCACGTCCTGCGCAGCGTGCCCGCCGCGACGATCGTCGAGTTCACCCCCAACCTCACCGCCCTGCGCGCCCGCCAGCACATCGCCGCCCACCGCCCGCTGTTCGCCCGCAGCCACGACGGCACCGCCTGCCGGTTCCGCACCGGCGCCGCGCTCGACCTCCACCCCGTCGAGCTGCTGGACGCGACCCTCGACGACCGCCTCGCGGCCCACCCGCAGATCCGCCTGGGTCTGCGCGCCCGCGACAGCTTCGCCGACGTCGAGCGCCTCCGCCTGTTCCTCCACCACACGAACCCCGCCCTGCCCGCGACCCTCCTGCTGTGGCTGTGCCGCCACTGCACCGGCGTCCGCGTCGAGGCCGCCGGTCACCCGACCACCCTCCTCCCCCCCACTTCCATCCACCCGATCGGCCTCGATCCCGAGCCCGCCCTCCTGCCCTGGCCGGACACCGCCCCGCCCGCGCACCGCCTCTTGCTCGAGCGCTTCACCCTCCCAGAGCGCGCCCACTTCCTCGAGCTCCACGGCCTCCACACCGCCGCCCCGCCGTCCCCCGACATCACCGTCACCTTCCAGTTCGACCGCCCCCCGCCGCTGCCCGCCCCGCTGACCCGCTCCGTGTTCCGCCTGCACTGCGCCCCCGCGATCAACCTGTTCGCCGCCACCGCCGAGCCCCTCCGCCACACCACCACCACCCGCGAACACCTCCTCCGCGCCGACGGCGTCGACCCGCGCCACATGGAGGTCCACGCCGTCACCCAGGTCACCGGCCAGCCGCCGACCCGCGGCGGCCCGCGCCGCTACCACCCGCTCCACGACCTGTCCTCGGAGCCAGGTGCCCCGCGCTACACCACCCGCCGCGCCCCCGGCAGCGACGGCGGCGCCGACACCTGGCTGGTCCCCCGCGACAGCGCCCCCGTCGACGAGCTGCTGTCCGTCGACCTCCTGTGCACCAACCGCAACCTCGCCCGTCACCTCGGCCCCGGCGACCTCGGCGGCGACACCCAGCCGACCGGCGCTCTGATCCGCGGCTACACCAACCTGACCGCCGTCAGCCCGCCCGTGCGCGCCCCGCTCGGCGACGAGGCGCAGTGGCACCTCGTCGGCCACCTCGGCCTCGCCCCCCGCGTCCACGACCTCACCGCCCTGCGCGCCCTGCTCCAATTATTGAACGCACCCGACCGCCTGCACACCCCGCTCGGCCGCAGCAACGCCCGCCACATCGACGCGATCCGCAGCGTCGACCGCACCCTCGTCGCCCGCATCGCCCGCGGCGCTCCGGTCCGCACGACCCGCACCCTGCTCACCCTCGACGAGGCCGCCTTCGCCGGCCCCGGCCCCGCCTTCCTGTTCACCGCCCTGCTCGCCCCCCTGTTCGCCAGCGCCGCCCCCTTCCTGACCGCCAGCGAGCTCCACACCACCCTCCACCCCTCGGCCGCCGAGTTCACCTGCTGACCGACCTGTCCCTCCGGACACCCCGGCACCGCCCACGACCTGTCCCTCCGGACACCCCACCACCCGTGCCCCTCGACCTGCTCACCGCCGCCGACCTGTCCGAACAGACAGCCCCGCCCCGCTGGTCCGCCAGCCCCGGGTTCGCCCTCCCGCTCGCCGACATCCGCGACATCACCGCGGACCACCACGCGACCGGCCACGGCCTGCTCGGCGTCGACTCCCCGCTCCCGCTCGCCCTCGCCGACGCCCTCGCCGCCGACCCCGATCCGCTGCTCGCCGACCTCCACCACGCGAGGATCTCCGCCCTCGTCACTGGCCTGCGCACCGCCGACCTCACCCGCGATCTCACCCCGGACGCCGCCTGGCCCCGCCGGATCTCCGCGCTGCTCGGCCTCGGCCACCTGTCCCGAGAGACAGACCCGACCCTCGCGCTGCGCCTCGCCCCGATCTTCGCCGCCCCCGACCGCGGCCTGCGCGCCCTGTCCCTCGCGCTCCACCGCCTCCTCGATCGCCCCGGCCCCGCGCCGCTGCTCCGCTGCGACCCCGCCCCCGCCGTGCTCACCCCGCTGGACCCGGCCCAGCACACCCGCCTCGCCGCCCCCGCCGCCCGCCTCGGCCTCACCGCCGCGCTCGGCACCGCGATCCGCCTGCCCTCCGCCGCCGCCCGCCTCCACCTCGAAGCTGTCCCCGCGGACATCTCGCTGCCCACCCTCCGCGCCGTGATCGACCTGTTCCTCCCGGAGCCCCTCGCGCTCGAGCTCGTGATCACCCACCACCACCCGCCGCCGATCCTCGGCCACCACCGCCTATGACGCCGCTCCTGCAGATCGACCTCCGCGACCGCCGCACCGGCGCGACCACCCGCCACGCCTTCCACGCCGGCCCGGTCCGCATCGGCCGCGACCCCGCCTGCGAGCTCTGCCTCGCCGACCCGACCGTCTCGAACCACCACGCCGTCATCGACCTCGACGAGACCTCCGCCCACCTCCGCGACCTCGGCAGCAAGAACGGCCTGCACATCGCCGGCCGCCGCGCCAAACCCCACTCGGTCCACCGCCTGACCGGTCGCCTGCAGATCGAGGTCGGCCCGTTCCACCTCGAGATCTCCCACCGCCCGAACCCCCACCACCACGCCGCCCACGGCGCCCTGCCCAGCTCGAGCGCGCCCGACCTCGACGCCCTGCACACCCACCTCACCCGCCTGCAGGCCCTCCACGCCCCGCTCGTCGCCGCCCGCCAGGCCTTCGAATCGGCCCTCGCCGACGCCGCCCGCGCCCTCACCGACGACCCCGCCGCGCTCCGCCGCCTGCGCGCCGAATTCCCGACCACCGACGCACCACCGTCCCCGCCCGACATCCACCTCCCCGACCTGTCCTCCGGGCCAGCCCCGCACCTCGCCCCGCCCGACCTGTCCCAAGGGCCATCCGCCCTCCCGCTGCTCGCCCCGCTCGCCCGCGCCGTGCTGCCCGGCGAGCGCCCGCCCGCCAGCCACGACGAGGCCCGCCGCTTCCTCGACCGCGTCGCCCGCGTCCTCCGCGACCTCGCCGCCGGCCTCGCCGCCCTGCAGCACCTGCGCATTCAACAGTGCCGCAGCTTCGACCTGCTCGCCGGCGGCCCCGACAACCCGATCCTCTCGATGACCCGCGGCGACGAGCTCCTGGCCCACCTGCTCGCCTGGCGCACCCCCGCCGCCGACACCACCGCCCACGAATTGATGGACTGCCACGCCGTCCTGCTCGCCCACCTCCGCGGCCACGTCCACGCCGCGCTGTCGACCGCGTGCCACTTCGCGACCCAGCTCGCCCCCCCGGAGATCGAGCGCCACACCACCACCCGCGGCCCGCTCCGCACCCGCGCCCTCTGGCGGACCTACCGCGAGCGCTACCAGTCCTGCGTCGGCCCAATATCCGCCCCTGTCCTAAAAGACATCTTTAAGAATTCCTACTGCGCCGAGCTCGCCGAGCTCGGCGTCCACCTGACCCACCGCACGCCCTGAGCACACAGCCCCGAGCCCACCGAACCACCGCGCTCACCGGCCCTCCGAGCACGAATCATTCGACCCGCCCCCTCACCCCACCGGACCCGCACGAGCATGAAGATCCCCCTCGCCCCGCTCCTGCTGCTCGCCTGTCACCCGCCCGAGGCCACCGACCTCCCGATCTGCCCCGCGCAGCTGGTCGCCGCCGATCTCGCCGCCGAGGCCGACACCCGCCAGCTCCCCGCCGACGTCTGGCTCGGCATCCTCGTCCCCGGCTTCGACCGCAGCACCCACACCCTGCCCGACGCCCCCCGCGACTGCGCCCGCACCCCGCTGACCGCCCCCGCGCACGCCCTCCCGCCGCGCCCGCTCGCCGACGACGACCTGTCCTTCGGGACAGGCGATCCGCAGGCCCGACAACCCGAGCTGCTCATCTGGGCCAAGATTATTAAAACCTCCGACGGCACCGCCGCCGGCCC
>Ga0075158_10002031_pt1 | contig 14923 bp, 13 predicted proteins | sample JI91814BDNA_FD_70968 | JGI IMG/M metagenome (GOLD analysis project Ga0075158, IMG submission 70968) | Wastewater effluent complex algal communities from Wisconsin, to seasonally profile nutrient transformation and Carbon sequestration -... | ecosystem: Engineered > WWTP > Effluent > Algae... | reverse complement strand
CTCTCTCCTCGTTGAGTGAAATTGACGGGAGAAATCAGCTCCGCTCATATGAGCGCATCCCGTGCACATATGAGTAAAGTAGTCCAGGTCACACTTGTCAAGGACGACACCACAAGATGGGATCAGCTTGTGACCGAATCGCCCGGGCCATCGACGCGGGTCCTCGCCGCCGCTGTCGCGCGCCGGCACTATCTCGGCGGCGAGTCGAAGGTCGACATCGCCGCGGCCCTCGGCATCAGCCGCTTCAAGGTCGCACGACTGCTGGACCTGGCCCACGAACTGGGCATCGTCCGCATCGAGATCGCGCGCGATGAGGTCGTGGATCTCGAACTCTCAGAACGACTTCGCGAGGATTGGGGGTTGCGCCATTGCGCCGTCGTGCTCGGCCACGGCGCCGACCCCGTCGCCCGCGGCGAGCTCGGGCGCACGGCCGCCGAACTGCTCTGCGAGGTGGTCACCGACAAGGACGTGCTCGGGCTCCCATGGGCCCGGTCGGTCTCCGACATGATTCTCGCCATCGAGGCCTTCCCGGCAATCCCCGTCGTGCAACTCAGCGGCTCCTTGGTCGTCCCGGCCGAGACCACGAGTCCCGTCGACATCGTCGGACGCATCGCCCGGGTCGCCGGTGGCGACGCGAAACTCTTCTATGCCCCGCTCGTGCTCGACGACGCCGAATCGGCCGCCGTCATGCGCCGCCAGCCCTCCATCGCCAAGGCGATGGCCGCAGCCACCCGGGTCACGATCGCCGTGGCCGGCATCGGGGCGTGGAGCGCTGGCCAGTCCACCGTCTTCGACACCATCTCGCCGGAGGATCGCGTCGAGGCCTCGGCCGCCGGGGTCATCGGGGAGGTGATGGGCATCTATTTCGGCGCCAACGGGCAGGACGTGCCCACCCGGCTCACCGAGCGCATGGTGACCTTGTCCGCGGCGCAACTGCGCGGCATACCGGAAGTGATCGGGATCGCGCGCGGAGAGGCCAAGGCGGCGGCGGTCATGGGCGCGGTTCGGGCCTCGATGTTGAAGAGCCTCGTGATCGACACCGAGATTGCCCACGCCATGCTGGCGGTAGATCCCCGCCTCACTCCCCTGGCTCGATGATCTCGCCGGTGCTCGGATCCACCACGCCGAGCAGATCCGCAGCGGGCGCCGGGTCGAGCAGGTGCGCGCCATTGCTGCGCGATGCGCTGACGGCGCGGGTGACTGGATAGGCGGCGAACCGGCCAGGTTGCGCGAAGGCCACCAGGTCGGCCACCGCCTCCGGGTCGGTCACGCTCGGATCGAGCCAGCGCTCCCAATCCCCGGCTTCCAGGACGAGCGGCTGGCGATCATGGATGCGATCGAGCCCCGGATCGGCAGCGGTGGTCAGCACGGCGAAGGAGACCACCCACGCGGCGGGATCCTCGGGGTCGGCAACGCCCTTGTCCCGCCAGAACTCATAGATCCCGGCCATTCCCAGCAGCGCCTTGTCCCCACGGTGGATGAAGAAGGGCTGCTTGCGCGGCCGGCCCTTGGTGTCCAGGGCGCTCGGCGAGACCTGCCACTCATACCAGCCCTGCGCGGGGATCAGGGCCCGCCGGGCGGCGAGCGCCCGGGCATAGGCCGGCTTGTCCCGGACCGTCTCGGCCCGCGCATTGATCATCCGGGCCCCACCCTTGGTGTCCTTGGCCCAACTGGGCACCAAGCCCCAGGTCAGCAGGCGCAACTGCCGGACCGGTTGCTCGTCCACCATGCGGGTGAGCACGACCGGCGCTTGCTTGGTCGGCGCCATATTCCAATCCGGTTCACCCGGCGGCGGCGACTGCGGATTGACGAGGATCGAGCGGCTGGTGTCCTGATGCGCATCGAGTTCGACATCGAAGGCCTCGATGATCTCGCGCAGGTCCGCGCTCGCGGCATACCGACCACACATCTTGTTCCCGATCCTTCGCGGTGATGAGCCTAGGCACCGACAGGTGGGTGCTGGCGTCTACGGTAGGAGTAGACACCTGAAACCGACCGAAGAAGGTTCCATGACTCTCGTGCGACGTCTTGCCCGTCCCCTGCTCGCTTCCATTTTCATCGTCGGGGGGCTTGATGCGCTGCGCCATCCCGGCCCGCGGGCCAAGCAGGCCGAGCCCGTCGTCAACGCCCTCGCCGGGCCGCTGGGGCTGCCCGATGATGCCGAATTGCTCGTCCGCGCCAATGGGGCCGCGATGATCGCCGGGGGTGCCTTGCTCGCCACCGGTCGCGTCCCACGCCTGGCCGCGACCGCCTTGTCGGCGTCCCTGGTGCCGACGACCTATGCCGGCCACGCGTTCTGGAAGGACACCGACCCGGCGACCCGGGCCCGCAACAAGACCCAGTTCCTGAAAAACCTCAGCATCCTCGGCGGGTTGTTGCTCGCGGCCGTCGACACCAATGGCAAGCCCGGGCTCGCCTATCGCGCGCGGATGGCCGGCGATGCCGCATCGCGCACCAAGGCTTCCGTGGCCAAGGACGCCCGGTATGCCGCCCGCACCGCTCGCCGCGAAACTCGCCTGAAGCTGGCCACGGCCACCAATGCCATCGGCTGATCCGTCGCCGCACCTGCTGCCCGATGGCAGTTGGGCGGCACCCACCGCGACCGGTCCGGTCCAGGCGGTCCTCACCCTCCCAGGCAGCAAGTCGCTGACCAACCGCTATCTGATCCTCGCGGCCCTGGCCCAGGACCCGTCCCGTTTGCGCGCGCCGCTGCGCTCCCGCGACACCTTGTTGATGGCCGCCGCCTTGCGCGTCCTGGGCTGCGAGATCATCGAGGCACCGGACGATCCGCGGGACTGGCTGCTCACGCCGGGTGCGCTGCGTGGTGGCGGGACCATCGATGTCGGCCTGGCCGGCAATGTCATGCGCTTCGTGCCGCCCGTTGCCGCCTTGGCCGATGGACCGGTCGCCTTCACCGGGGACGAGCACGCCGCGCAGCGCCCGATGGCCCCGGTCTTGGGGGCGCTGCGCGCGCTCGGCGTGGACATCGAGGACCAGGGCCGGGGCGGCCTGCCATTCACCGTGGTCGGCCGGGGAAGCGTCCGCGGTGGCGAGGTGACGCTCGACGCCTCCGCCTCCTCACAGTTCGTCTCCGGCCTGCTGCTATCGGCCCCCCGCTTCGAGGCGGGGCTCACCATTCGCCACGAGGGCGCGGCGCTGCCCAGCCTCCCGCACATCGAGATGACCGTCGAGACCTTGCGGGATGCGGGCGCCCTGGTCGATGACTCCGCCGCCCACGTCTGGCGCGTGGAGCCGAGCGAGATCAACGCGCTCGATGTCGCCGTGGAGCCGGACCTGTCGAATGCGGCGCAATTCCTGGCCGCCGCGCTCGTCACCGGCGGGCGGGTGCGGATCACGGGCTGGCCACAGTTCACGACCCAAGGCGGCGATGCCTTGCGCGACATCCTCGATTCAATGGGCGCCGACATCCACCTTGACCGGGACGGACTGACGGCCAGCGGCACGGGCGCAATTCACGGAATCGACCTCGACCTGCATGATTCCAGCGAATTGACGCCCGTCGTCGCGGCGCTTTGCACCCTGGCCGACGGCCCGAGCATCATCCGCGGGGTTGCGCACATCCGCGGCCACGAGACCGACCGCCTTGCCGCGCTGGCCCGCGAACTCGGCCGGGTGGGCGCCGACGTCGAAGAAACCGCGGATGGCTTGCGGATCCGCCCGCGGCCCCTGCACGGTGCCCGCTTCCACACGTATGCCGATCACCGGATGGTCATGGCCGGCGCCTTGCTCGCCTTGAAGGTCCGCGGCATCGAGGTCGAGAATGTCGCAACGGTGGCCAAGACCTTGCCCACCTTTGTCGCCTTGTGGGACGACATGCTCGGGCAGAGCGGGCAGCGCCGGTGACCCGCCCCGACCTCGACGAGGATGACGTCCGGGTCCGCCCCGGCCGACGCGGCAGCCGGCCCCGCTCCAAGGACCGGCCGGCGCACCAGGACGCCACCGTGGCTCGCGTGATCGCGGTGGATCGCGGCCGCTACACCACCTTGGTCGAGGATGACCGGGGCGAACGAATCGTCATGACGATGAAGGCGCGCGAGCTGGGCCGCAAAGGCATCGTCGTCGGCGATCGGGTGGCCTTGGTCGGCGACACCAGCGCCGCACCGGGCAGCCTGGCCCGGATTGTGCGTGTCGAGCCCCGCGCGAGCATCCTGCGTCGCACGGCCGATGACACCGACCCGGTCGAGCGGGCGATCGTCGCCAATGTCGATCAACTCGTCATCGTCTCCGCCCTGGCCGACCCGCAGCCTCGGCCGCGCCTGATCGACCGCTGCCTGGTCGCCGCATATGACGCGGACCTCGAGCCGCTGCTCGTGCTCACCAAGGCCGATCTTGCCGATCCCGCCGACTTCCTCGCCAACTATGCCCCGCTGGCGGTGCCGTATGTCGTGACGTCCCGCTCCGGGTCGAGGTGGCAGGGGATGGCGCAGGTCCGCGAACAGTTGCGCGGCCGGCACAGCGTGCTGGTCGGGCACTCCGGAGTGGGCAAGTCGACCCTTGTCAACGAACTCGTCCCGGATGCCGGCCGCGCAACCGGTGCCGTCAACGATGTGACGGGGCGCGGACGGCATACCTCCACCTCGGCGGTGGCCCTGCGGCTGCCCGAGGGCGGCTGGGTCATCGACACCCCGGGGATCCGCTCCTTCGGCCTGGCGCATGTTGATCTCGCCCGCATCATCCAGCACTTCCCCGACCTCGAGCCGGGCACCGCGAACTGCCCGCGCGGGTGCACCCACGATGAGGAGGAGTGCGCGCTCGACGCCTGGGTCGCGTCCGGGTCCGCCGGACCGGCCGGCGCCTCCCGCCTCGACAGTCTGCGCCGCCTGCTACGCGCCCGGGGCGTCCAGAAGGGCGACTGACACCAGCAGAGCCGGTGGACCTCGATGGGTCCACCGGCTCCGGCGGCCGAATGCGCCGCGTCAGTCGCGGTCGCGCAGGTGCCCTGGGGAACCCTCGTCCGACTCCGTCATCGCGAAGAGATCGGCCTCGCGCTCCATGGCGTCCTGCCGCGTGCCCTCCCCGAGCGTGCCCTCCCGTTCGGCCACGGCCAGTGGGTCGCGGACATCGGTGTCGGCGAAGCGCGCGTCGGGTTCGACGTGCGAGACATCGACCGTGGCGACGACCTGATAGGGCTCGGCAAAATGGCACGCGGAATAGTGCTGACCCACACCGTCGGGGCGCAGGATCAACTCCGGCACGTCCGTACGGCACTTGTCCTGGGCCCGCCAGCAGCGCGTGTGGAACCGGCACCCGGAGGGCGGGTTCGCCGGCGAAGGCACATCGCCTTGGAGCACGATGTGCTCCCGCTTGCCGCGCAGCGTCGGGTCGGGGACCGGCACGGCGGACAGCAGCGCCTGGGTGTAGGGGTGGGTGGGGCGCTCGTAGACCTCGTCCTCCTCCCCCAACTCGGCCATCTTGCCGAGATACATCACGGCGACCCGGTCGGAGATGTGGCGCACGACCGAGAGGTCGTGCGCGATGAAGACGTAGGCAAGGCCGAGTTCGTCCTGCAACTTCTCCATGAGGTTGACGACCTGGGCCTGCACCGAGACATCGAGCGCCGAGACCGGTTCGTCGCAGATCAACACCTTTGGGTCGAGCGCGATGCCGCGCGCGATGCCGATGCGTTGGCGCTGACCACCGGAGAACTGGTGCGGATAGCGACTGATGTGTTCGGGGTTGAGACCGACCAGATCGAGCAACTCCTGCACCCGCTTGCGCCGCCCGCCCTTGGGCACCACCTCGGGGTGGATCTCGAAGGGCTCGCCGATGATGTCGCCGACCGTCATCCGCGGGTTGAGCGAGGTGTAGGGGTCCTGGAAGACGATCTGGATATTGCGGCGCAACGCCCGCAACTCCTTGCCCGAGGCACTCGCCATATCGGCACCTTCAAAGGTCACCGACCCGGAGGTCGGCGCCTCAAGCCGCACGAGGAGGCGGCCGAGCGTGGATTTGCCACACCCGGACTCCCCCACCACACCGAGGGTCTCCCCCTTGTGCAGCTCGAAGTTGACACCGTCGACGGCCTTGACCTGGCCCTGGACCGTGCGCAGGACGCCCCGGCGGATGGGATAGTGCTTGACCAGATCCTGGGCGCTGAGAATGACCTCAGGCATTGATGACCTCCTCCGCGAAGTGGCATGCCGACATCCGTCCGGGCGCCACCTCGCGCAGCTCCGGGCGTTCCTGACGACAGATGTCCTGGGCCATCCGGCAACGCGGGTTGAAGGCACATCCCGGTGGGATGCGCAGCAGGTTCGGCGGCAAACCGCCGATGGCGGCCAAGGTCTGACCCTTCTGGTCCAGCCGAGGGATCGACTCCAGCAGCCCTCGCGTGTAGGGGTGCGCCGGCTTGGCATAGAGGTCATAGACGTTCGCCGTCTCCACGAGCCGGCCCGAATACATCACGGCGATCCGGTCCGCGACATCGGCAACGACGCCGAGGTCGTGGGTGATGAGGATCAGGCCCATATGCCGTTCCTGCTGCAACTCCTGCAGCAGCGCCATGATCTGGGCCTGCACCGTGACATCGAGTGCGGTGGTCGGCTCGTCGGCGATCAGGACCGCCGGGTCGAGGGCGATGGCCATTGCGATCATGATGCGTTGGCGCATCCCACCGGAGAACTGGTGGGGATAGGCCTTGACTCGTTCCTTGGCGGCCGGGATCGCGACCCGCTCCATCAGGCGCACCGCCTGGGCGAGGGAGTCGGACTTGTTCATGCCCCGGTGCTGACGGAACATCTCGGCGATCTGCCAGCCGACCGGGAAGACCGGGTTGAGCGAGGACAAGGCGTCCTGGAAGATCATCGCGATCTCCGCTCCCCGCACCCAGCGCCGCTGGTCATCCGGCATCGTCAGCAGGTCGTGCCCGCAGTACTTGATCGCCCCGTCGGGGATCTTGGCCGGCGGCATGTCCAGAATGCCCATGATGGCCTGCGCGGTGACGGACTTGCCCGATCCGGACTCGCCGAGGATGGCCAGCGACTCGCCCGCATCGAGGTGGAAGTTCACGCCATTGATCGCCCGGGCCACGCCATCGTCGGTGTGGAACTCGACGTGGAGGTTCTCCACATCGAGCAGGCGCCCATCAGTCGGGGTGTAGGTGATCTTGCCCTCCGCGTTCTTGGTCAGGGGGGCCTTTTCCGTCGTTGTCGTCACGTCATCCCTCATCGCGTCTTGGGGTCGAAGGCATCCCGGATGGCATCACCGAGCATGATGAAGGCCAAGACGGTGATGCTCAGGAAGAGACTCGGGAAGAGCAGCATGTGCGGCGTGGTGCGCAGGCCGACAATCGCGTCATTGATCGAGACACCCCAGGAGATGACCGGGGGCACCAGGCCGATCCCGAGGAAGGACAGCGTCGCCTCGGCCGCGATATAGGCGCCGAGGTTGATGGTGGAGACCACGATCATCGGGCCCATGGCGTTGGGGATGATGTGGCTGCGGATGATCCGCCACGGGCTAGCACCCAGCGCACGGGCTGCTTGCACATAGTCGTTCGGCATGACCTGGAGCACGCTCGAGCGCATCAACCGGGCCAGGGAGGGCCAGCCGAGCAGGCTCAGCGCGAGCACCACCTTCAAGATGACGCCGAAGTAGCTGGTCAAGGTGCCGCTGAGGGCCGACATGAACAGGATCGCCCCGAGCAACAGGGGAACGGCGAAGAAGATGTCGGTGATCCGGGAGATCAACGAGTCCGCCCAGCCGCCGGCGTAGGCCGCGATCGTGCCGATGGCCCCGCCGAGCAGGACCGTGAAGGCCGTCGTCATGACGCCGACCAGGATGGAGGCCCGCGCGCCATAGATGACCCGGCTGTAGATGTCGTATCCCTGGATGTCCCGCCCGAACCAGGCCGAGCTGCTCGGGCGCGAGCGGGCCTCGGCCAGCACGGACGCCGTGGGGTCGGTGCTGGTGAACAGGCTCGGCCAGATGGCCATGAGGACCAGGATGCCGATCAGCACCGCGGAGATCCAGAAGAAGACATTCTTGCGCAGCGAGCGCCACGCGTCGGCACCGAGGGATCGGGCCTCGCCGACATCGCCTTGCGCGGCCTGGGCTTCGACGCCCTCGACCAGGACGGCACTCTCACTCATGGCTGATCCTCGGGTCGAGCACGCCGTAGAGGATATCGACGAGCAGGTTGACGAAGAGATAGACGATGACCAGGGCTGTCACAGCGCCGACGACGGCCACGCCGTCGCGCATCTGGATGCCCCGGAAGATGTAGCCGCCGATGCCTTGGATGTTGAAGATCCGCTCGGTCACGATCGCCCCACCGAGCAGGGCACCGAAGTCGAAACCGATGAAGGTGACGACGGGGATCATCGAGTTGCGCAAGGCGTGCAGCCCGACGGCGCGCCGGCGCGAAAGACCCTTGGCGATGGCCGTGCGGACATAGTCGGCGCGCAGGTTCTCGACGAGATTGGTGCGGGTCAGGCGGGCGACATACGCGATGGACAACGACCCGAGCACGAATGCTGGCATGAGCAATTCGTAGAAGGAGGCCTTCTGGGTGACCGTCACCGGGAACAGCCCGAGGCGCACGCCCAGGAAGTACTGCGCGAGCGCGCCGATGACAAAGACGGGTATGGAGATGACGAAGAGCGTCGAGATCAGGACCAGATTGTCGATGAACTTGCCCTTGCGTATGCCCGCGAGGATGCCGGCGATGATGCCGATGACGATCTCGACGGTGATCGCCATGAGGGCGAGCTTGCCGGTGACGAGATAGCGAGACTTCAGGTCGTCCTTGACGGGAACGCCGTACTGGTTGGTGCCGAGGTCGCCCTGGGCGAGCTTGCCGACATACTTCGCGTACTGGACCGGCAGCGGGTCATCCAGGTTGTGTTCGGCGCGATACTTCGCGATATATGCCGCCGAGCACGGGCGTTCCCCACACTTGCCGGCCGTTGGGTCTCCGGGCATGGCGAAGACCATGTAGAAGATCAGGAATGTCGTTCCGATGATCACCGGGATCATCTGCAACAACCGCCGCACGATGTACTTGCCCATGCCACCTCCTCGTTCGCATCGGGGCCGAGGTCATCGACCATTTCGGTTGACACCGGGCTGCGCCGGCACTGGCTCATTTTGGACCCTATCGCGAGGACCGGGTCAGGGCAAGGAATCTCGCTGGGCAGTCGTGGCGGTGCGCCGCCAAGGCCCCCCTTGGGACGGCATCGGCCCGCTGGTTCACGAACCAGCGGGCCGATGACGTCATCCCTCAGATCGCCGAGGCGATCGGGTCATCACTTGACCGAGATGTTGGAGAAGTCCGGGACACCGAAGGGCGTGATGTCCATGGTCGCAACCTTGTCGGACCAGCCCATGGTGGCCTTGCCGTAGTACATGGGGATGGTCGGGAAGTCAGACGCGATGGTCTTCTCCGCCTCCTGGTACTTCGCGTTAGCGGCATCAAGGCCGTCCGCCGCAGCGGCTTCCTTGAGCAGCTTCTCGAAGGTGGGGTTGTTGTAGGCGAAGTAGTTGCTGTCCGCGTTGGCGGTGTAGATCGGCGCGAGGAAGTTCTCGATGGACGGGTAGTCCATCTGCCAGCCCATCCGGAACATGCCCTTGATCTTCTCCTCGCCGAGGTCGGTGAGGAAGGTCTTGAAGTCCACCTTGGGCGTCGCCGTGCACTCGATGCCGAGCGCGTTCTTGATGCTGTTGCAGGTGGCCTCGGTCCAGGCCTTGTGGTCGCCATCACCGTTGTAGGTGAGGGTCAGCTTGCCGGTGTAGCCGCCGGCCGCCTCGAGGGCAGCCTTGGCCTTGGCCGGGTCGTAGACGCAGGACTCGCCGCAGACGTTCTCCTGGTAGCCGTCGACGACCGGGGAAACCCAGCCGGTGGCGGCGACACGAGTGCCATTGAAGATCTGCTTGTTGATGGTGTCGCGATCGATCGCCATGGAGATCGCGCGGCGGATGTCCGGGTTCTCCAGGCTCGGGTCGGCCTTCGGGTTGATGCCAAGGTACTGGATGACGCCGGTCTCACGCTGAGCGGTGCGGTCACCGAGGTCGGTCTTGTACTTGTCATCGATCAGGGCCGAGACGGGGATCGCGTCGAGGACGTCGAGAGCGCCGGAGAGCAACTCGTTGTAGGCCGCGTCGGTGTCCTGGTAGATCTTGAAGGTGATCTTGTCGAGCTTGGCCGCGTTGGCGCCGGAGTAGTCGGGGTTCTTGACCACGACAATGCTCTGGCCCTCGGTCCAGGACTCGAACTTGAACGGGCCGGCGCCGACGGGCTTCTTGCCGAAGGCCTCGGGGTCGGTGAAGAAGACGTCCGGCTGCGGGGCGAAGGCGGTGTAGCCGAGGCGCACGGGCAGGTTGGAGACCTTCTCGGTGGTCTTGATGGTGAAGGTGGTGTCATCGACAACCTTCAGGCCGGTCATTTCCTCGGCCTTGGGCTTGCCCTTGTCGGCGCAGGGGTCATCGCCCTCACCGGTGCACTGCAGGTCCGCGAAGCCCTCGATGGGGCCGAAGAAGTAGGACCCACCCTGGCCGTTGGGGCCATAGGCGGCGTAGTTCCACGCCTTGACGAAGTTCTCGGCCTTGACGTCGGTGCCGTCGGCGAACTTGTAGGGCTTGAGCTTGACCGTGAAGTTCTGGTTGTCGTCGGTCTCGATCGACTCGGCGATGTCCATCTCGGGGTCGGCGGTCTTGGAGTTGTAGTGCACGAGCTTGGCGGTGAGGGTGTCGAGGACGTTGCCACCACAGGTCTCACTGGTGTTGCTCGCGACGAGCGGGTTCTCCGGCGTGCAGCCGTGGACGACGATCTCGCCGCCGGCGGCTCCGGTCGCCGTGCCCGTGCCGCTGGTGCCGCTGGTGCCCGGGTCGTCGCTGCCGCTGCATGCAGCGGTCAGCAGGGCGAGCGCCGAGATGCCGGCGACCGCAATCGTGCGAGTAGTTCCCCGCATGGATTTCCTCCTACATGGTTAGGGCCGTCTCTGGTCGAGACGGGTGCCCGGCGCCGCGCCCCCGATCCGAGGTCGACCCCGTGCGCTCCGCAATGCGTTGCGCTCCCCTATGTAAGTCGACGCAGCCACCAATAGCGACCAAGAACGGCGCGCCGAAATAGAAATGTGATGGAGACGCAGGTCACATAGGTGAGATTCTCGCGGGTCCCGTGACACAGGCGAGAAGATTGTGACCCGTGGGACGACCCGGGGACTCCGGCGCACTAGCCTCGCGACTATGCCCGCCTATGACGATGATCTGCGCCTCGCCCATGTGCTCGCCGATGCGGTGGAGCGGGTCACCATGCCGCGCTTCAAGGCCGAGGACTTGCGGGTGGCGGCCAAGCCAGACCTCTCGCTGGTCTCTGATGCCGACCGGACGGCTGAGGAGGTCCTGCGCGCCCAGTTGCAGCGGACCCGGCCGCGAGACGCGGTCGTCGGCGAAGAATTTCCGGACACGGGTCATGGTCCGCGGCGCTGGGTCGTGGACCCGATCGACGGGACACACAACTTCGTGCGGGGCGTGCCCGTGTGGGCGACTCTGATCTCGCTGATCGACGGCGATGAACCCGTCCTCGGCCTCGTGGCGGCACCCGCCCTGGGGCGCCGATGGTGGGCGGCACGCGGCACCGGCGCCTGGACCGGACGCAATATCACCTCCGCCAAGCGCATTCACGTCTCGGGAGTCCAGTCGGTGGCCGATGCCTCAATCTCGATCTCGAGCATCACCTCCTGGGCCGCCTCGGGGCGCACGACGCCGATGCTGCGCCTCCTTGAACGCTGCTGGCGAGATCGCGGCTATGGCGACTTCTGGTCCTACATGCTCCTGGCCGAGGGCGCGGTCGATATCGCCGCTGAGCCGGAACTGGCGCTCTATGACATGGCCGCGTTGGTGCCGATCGTGACCGAGGCGGGTGGCCGCTTCACCGATCTCGCCGGCACGCCCGGTCCCTTCGGCGGAAATGCCGTCGCGACCAATGGCCTATTGCACGAGGACGTGCTGCGCGCCTTGACCCCGTCAGGCTGAGCGGCCGGCGTCCGATCACCTAGTTGGGGACGACGGTGACGAGCCCGCGGCCGAGGGCGCGGACCTGATCGGCATACGCGGAGGCATCGCCCACCACGACGATGGTCCACTCCCCCGTGACGAATCGCGCGTAGGCGGCGTCGAGGTCTGCGGGCCCCAGGGCGCGCATTGCATCGAGGTTGCGCGTCGTGAAATCGAGGGGCAGCCCGTCCAGGATCACGGCGGCAGCTTCTTCGGCGACGGCATCGGCCGTCGCGAAACGCCCGGGTGCCGTGTCGACGATGAAGTCAATGCCCTCTCGGACTTCCTTGTCTGAGAAGCCGGTTCGCGCCTCCTCGAGAATTCCCAGGACGAGGTCCAGCGCCTCCGCCGTCACCTCGGTGCGCACCGAGCCGCTCGTGACGAACATTCCCCCGGCGCGGCGCGGGCGGAAGGAGGCGCGCATGCCATAGGTGTAGCCCTTCTCCTCGCGCAGCACCGCATCGATGCGCGCGCTGGGCGACCCGCCCATGACGAAGCCGAGAACGGGGTATGGCGCCCACGCCGGGCTGACCCGCCGGTCCGGGCCCGGGCCGGCCACGATGATCTCCGATTGCACCGAATCGGGCCGGTCGACCAGGACGATCCGGGCCGCGTCGGCGGCCTGGTGCGCCGGCTGCGCCCCGGGGGTGACTACGTGCGGCATCGGCGACCAGGTCCCGAAGGTCTGCTCGATCAAGGAATCGATGTCGATGCCCGTGAGGTCGCCGGCGACCACGAGAGTGGCTCCGACCGGGCCGACCTGGCTCGCGTGGAAGGCGGCGACATCCTCCCGCGTGAGGTTCTCGACCGTCTCGACGCTGCCGGCGGTCGGCCGACTCGCGCGGTCACCGGCATCGAAGAAGGTCGCCGCCAATTCGCGGGCACCTCGGTGCGGGGCCGACGCGCGCTCCTGCGCGATCTCGGCCACCCTGCTCTTGATCAGCCGACGAGTCTGATCCGGCGGGAAGCTCGGCTCGGCGATCGCCTCGACCAGCAGCTCCAGCGCATCCCCGAGGCGAGAGGCTGGGACATCCGCGTCGACATGCAAGCCGCCATCGGACAGACCCGCGCCGAAGGCGACGCCCTTGCGTTCGAGCAGTTCGGTGAACTCCTCGGTGCTGTGTCGCGTCGTCCCCTCATCGAGCAGGCGGGTCATCAAGGTGGCCACGCCTTCCTTATCGCGTGGCTCGGAGCGGACCGAGAGCGGGACGATCAGGCGCAGCGACACGACATACTGCCCTGGCAGGTCGAAGGTATGCACGGTCAGGCCATTGGGCAGGACCTGACTGGCGGGCACGGGGAAGACCCAGCGCTGGGCGGGCTCGACCTCGGGACGAGCGGGATTGGGAATGGTGTCCATCAGGCGGCCTCGGCGCTCTCTCGGGTGAGGTAGGCGACGACGGCGCGCGATGGTGGCGTCAGCCAGGTGCGGGCGACCCTGGTGATGTCTTCGGCCGTGACCGCTCGCAATTCATCGAGCAAATCGTTGATATAGCCGGCGCGCCCGTGCAGCAGGGCATAGTGGCTGATCAGGTCCGCGCGCTCCTCCTGGGAGGCCAGCGCGTGCAGCCAGGCGCGCTCAGACTGCGCGAGGGCCGCCTCGAGCTCGATGGCACGTGGGCCCGATGCCAAGAAGGCGGTGAGTTCCTCGACGAAGGCGGTCTCGACATATGCCGGGTCGGCGCCCGGCGCGATGTCGATCGCGATGAGGCCGAGGGAGACACCGTCGACGAAGCCCATCGCGTGGGCTTGCACGGAATTGGCGACCTGTTCGGTGCGCACGAGCCGGCGCACGAGCCGCGACATCGACAGGCCGGCAAAGGCTTCCATCGCCAAGTCGGCGGCCAGAAAGTCGCTCTGCCCCTCGACCGGCAGGCGGAAAGCGATATGGAGCCGGTCGTTGGGGACATCCCCGATCACCTCAAGACGTTCCGGCGTCTCCAGAGGGGGCAATTGGGCATGGTTTGCACGCAGGGTGCCCGCGCGGGACGGGAGGGACCCGAGGTAGCGCTCGGCGCGGGCGAAGCCGTCGGCGGGCTCGATGTCCCCGACAAGGGTCAGCACCGTGTTGTCGGGTCGGTAATGCGCCGTGAAGAAGGCGTGCACGTCATCGACGCTGGCCGCATCGAGATCGGCCATCGAGCCGATCGTCGGGTGGTGATAGGGGTGGCGCTCGGGGAAGACCGTGGCATAGATGTCACGCATGGCATTGCCATAGGGCACATTGTCGTAGCGCTGGCGCTTCTCCTCTTTCACGACATCGCGTTGGTTATCGAGGTTGGCCTGGGTGACGGCGTCGAGCAGATAGCCGTGCCGGTCCATCTCCAGCCACAGGGCGAGGTCGAGGACGCCGACCGGGATGGTCTCGAAATAGTTGGTGCGATCGAACCACGTGGTCGCATTGAGTCGGCCCCCACGCGACATCAGCGCGGAGAAGTGCTCCCCGCTGGCCACCGATCGAGATCCCTGGAACATGAGGTGCTCGAAGAGGTGCGCGAAGCCCGTCCCGCCAGCCACTTCGTGGCGCGAGCCGACATTAACCCACAAGTTGACGGTTATGGTCGGAACGCTGTGGTCGGGCGAGATCACGACGCGCAGCCCATTGGGCAGGGTGCGTTCGTGGATGGGGTAGTCCAAAGGCATGCCCACACCCTAGAGCCGGCATCCGACGGCCCCGCACACTGGTTGTCGAAATCGGTCCTGCGATCCCTGGATAAGCCTCGCTCAGCCGTCGTCAGGACGCGGGAGTTGGCTGACCTGGCCCGAGGACGTGCGTGCAGCGCAAAGGCCCGGGAAACTTTTGGTTTCCCGGGCCTTGTTGGTAGCGGGGGCAGGATTTGAACCTGCGACCTCCGGGTTATGAGCCCGGCGAGCTACCGAGCTGCTCCACCCCGCGTCGGTAGGAACA
>Ga0075158_10002030_pt1 | contig 14929 bp, 14 predicted proteins | sample JI91814BDNA_FD_70968 | JGI IMG/M metagenome (GOLD analysis project Ga0075158, IMG submission 70968) | Wastewater effluent complex algal communities from Wisconsin, to seasonally profile nutrient transformation and Carbon sequestration -... | ecosystem: Engineered > WWTP > Effluent > Algae... | reverse complement strand
CCGCTCCAAAGTCACCCAGCGATAGGAGGCGGCCGCCGAGATCGCCATGCCCAGGCAGACCAGTCCAAGGGCGAGGGCACGGCGCGCGACCAACGCGATCGCATCCCCGGCGAAGGCCTCGACCGCCACCCCGCCACCGAGGAGTGTCAACGCGGTGCGGATGTAGGCAAGGAACGTCCGCTCGTTGGCCAGGCTGTAGCGCGGATCGGGCTCGCGGCCAGGGCCGAGGATCCGCCGCTCCATTCGCCCGAGCCGCCCCACCGGCTCGGCGTTCAGCGCGGCCAGCGTCGCCGGGCTGGGTGCGGGTTTGGTGCCGTGGTCCTTGGGGGCGGCTTCATGAGCACCCTGGGCAGGCGCCGGACCCCCGTCCGAGATCCCACCAGCACCCCGGGACATCAGGAGGCGGTGCTCTCGCCCCGCACGCGGATCAGATGCCGCGCGACTCCGGGCAGCCACCCGGTCTCCCCACGCATCCACCGCGACGCCACGAGATTGCCCGGCACGACGACGAAGTCGCCCTCACGCTGGTCCGCGATCGCCAGATCGGTCCCGAAGACATCGGTCACGATGCGCCACCGCAGGTCCGTATGCCGCGTCAGATGCTCCCCGAGCCCGATCGCGAACTGCTCGACGAGGGCATCGTGGTTCTCCCGCTTGCGCTTAGCGGTGTCGCGCCACGCGGCATAGGTCGCGTCATACGCCGCACCCATCGCGTCGAGGTCGGCGATGTCCACGCCGGCCGAACCGAGCGCGGCAAGTCCGGCCGCGATCCGTGCGCGTTCTTGCTCACCTAGGCCGCGGTCGCGGGGCCGCAACGGCCCCATTCCGTCACCGTCAACGAGGCTGTCATCGGTGTCGTGGAAGCGGCTCACACCCGCGTTTGCCTCACCCGCCGACGTGTCGCCTTCGCCATTGCCCGAGCGCCGAAAGAGCCCCATAAGCCCACCTTAGTGAAGCAGCCGCCCCTTCGCCGGGGCCCGCTACTTCACGTATGCCGTGTCCCCGTCCCCCACAAGCGGCTTGCCCGCCGCGGCCCACGCCAGCGTCCCGCCGGCCACATTGACCGCGTCGAAGCCATTGCCTTCCAACCACGCGACAACGCGCGCCGATCGGCCGCCGGAACGACAGATCACGAACACGGGATCGGTGTCCGGGAGGTCGCCCAGTCGAGCCGGCAGCTCGGTCATCGGAATGTGCACGGCCCCGGGAGCACGACCGGCGGCCCACTCGTCGTTCTCGCGCACATCGAGGATCCGAGCATCATCGGGCAACTCCGCGACGGTCACTTCACGCATTTCGTCCATGGCGACATTCTCCTCGGTGGGTCTCATGGCTCAGGGCCGCACTGGCTCGGCTGATGCATCCGACGAGCGCCGAACGAAGTCGGCCAGATCGGCACTCTGCCTCACCCGCGACTCCTCGTGGACATACATCATGTGTCCGGCGGGGTAGTAGGCCCGCTCGATATTGCCGCGCAGCGCCTCCGGCAGGCGCAACTTGGCCAGCACCTCCTCGGCCGCTGCCGGCGGCGTGGCCCCGTCGTAGATCCCGAAGGCCACGTGGACGCGCAGGTGCGGGTTCGCGCGCATCGCCCGCTCCAGCAGGGGCGAGACGTCGATCGGCCGCCCCTCGAACTCCTGGTACGACCACGGGTGCACGCGGTCGGTGATGTGCTCATACCGCAGGTCGTTCTCGTAGCCGAGCTCGGCGCGCACATAGTGGTTGATGGCGCTGGCATACGCGCCGTCGATGGCGTCCATCGATGGGTCGGCGTCCATGCTCTCGGCGATCGCGCTCGCCGCCGGTCCGTTGAAGCGCGCATCCAGCCGCCCGACCGTCAGTCGCTGATCGCGCAGCAACTCCCCGAAATAGCGCCAGTGCTCGATCCGCAGATCGGCCCGGTCGACATAGTCCGGGCTGAGCCCGGTCAGGCGCGCCAATGTCGCCACAGCAGCCGTTCGCTCATCGCCGGTCAGGCGCGAACCGCGCGCCAGCACATAGGGATAGTCGCGATCGGCGTATGCCTGCGCCTCATCGACAACCTCCTCCAACGTCCGTCCGGGGTGCTTGCCGTGCCGGTGCGCGGTCGCCGCATAGAAGGGCAGATAGAGCGCGTGCGCTCGGTCATTGCGCTGCTCCTCGAAGTCGATCGAGCTCAGGTCGAGCACACTAGAGATCAGCACCAGCCCGTTGAGATACATCCCGAACGTGCTCTGCAGGTGCTCGGCGAGCGCGGTGCCACGAAGCGTGCCATAGGACTCGCCGATGACGAACTTCGGTGCCAGCCAACGCTTCTCGCGCGATGTCCAGAGGCGGATGACCTCGCCGATCGACGCGATGTCGCCGGTATAGCCGTGGAAGGGTTTGGGCTTGCCACCTGATACCGCGCGCGAATAGCCCGTCGACACCGGGTCGATGAACACCAGATCGCAGTGCGCCAGCAAGGTCTCGGCATTGTCGATAAGCCTGTATGGCGGCGCCGCCGGCGCGTCGACATCCCCGGCGAGCACTCGGCGCGGGCCGAGGAGGCCGAGGTGCAGCCATACGCTCGAGCTCCCGGGGCCGCCGTTGAAGACGAAGGCCACCGGGCGCGTCGACGGATCGGTGTCCGCGTCGCCGTCGGCGACATAGGACGTCAGGAAGACCTCGGCAACGGGCTGATGACCGGCGAAGACACCGTCCTCGTACTTCTCCTCGCGCAGCACGACGCGTCCGGCGGTTGCCTTGTAGGACAACGACTTTCCGCCAACTGCGATCGTATGCCGTGTCGTCACCACATCGTCGACCGGCTCGGTGGCGGACGCAGTCGTCCGGGTCTCCTTGACGGTTGACGTCCGCGTCGAGGTCACGGCCGGCGGTCCGCCCGGGCCAATCGACGCAGGGGGCAGCGGTGCGTCGTCGGGACCGGTCCGAGTGTCGTCAGGCATCTGGCTACCCTACGAGCGGCCGAGCCGAGATGCCGGGTGAATGGCCGAGATGACCGGGGCGAACTGGGGCGATTCATCGTGCCGGCCGCGCAGCCTGAACCAACCCACTCGCGACGGCATGAATTTGGACGTTCGACGGGGGAAGGGAGGCTATTTGAGGAACTTGGAGGTGCGGCGGTCGGCGAGGGGTTTGCCGCCCGTCTGGCAGGTGGCGCAATACTGCAGCGAGGAGTCGGCGAAGGAGACCTCGCGGACCACGTCCCCGCACTCGGGGCAGGCCTCGCCGGTGCGGCCGTGTACGCGCATACCGGCGCGTTTGGCGTCCTTCAACTCGGCCGCCGGCTTGCCCGACGCCGTCGCCACGGCCGAGGCCAGCGTCTCGCGCATCGCCTCGTAGAGCCGCGCCACAGCATCGGCATCCAAGCTCGACGCCAGCGCGAAGGGCGACATCTTGGCCACGTGCAAGATCTCGTCGGAGTAGGCATTGCCGATCCCGGCGATGATGCCCTGGTCGCGCAGCACGCCCTTGATTTGCGCGCGGCGGCCACCGAGGATCGCGGCGAAGTGGTCCTGCGTGAAATCCGCCGCCATCGGGTCCGGGCCCAGGCTGACGATGCCCGGCACCTGGTCGGGGGCGCCGACGATATAGGCGGCCAGCCGCTTCTTGGTGCCGGCCTCGGTCAGGTCGAAGCCCGATCCGTCATCCAGCCGCACCCGCAACGCGATGGGGGACTTCCCTGGTCGAATCACCGTCTGCGGCAAGGCATCCGACCACCGCAGCCAGCCGGCGCGCGCCAGGTGGAAGATCAAATGCGTTCCGCCGCAGTCCATATCGATGAACTTCCCGAAGCGTGCGACGCCGTCCACCGGGGCGCCCACGAGGGCGTCCGGGGGCGGGTTGAAGGTCTTCAACACCGAGATTGATCCCAACTCGACACCAGTGATCGCCAGATCCCTTGTGCGCGAACGCAAGAACTCGGCCAGGGCTTCGACTTCGGGCAACTCAGGCATCGCGCGACCTCACTCTTCGACGACCACATCGCTGGGCACCGGCAACTTCCCGAGTGCCACCTGCAGCAGCCGCAACAAGCCGTAGCCGTCGCTCGCGCGGCAGATCGGCACCTGCGCCAGCCGTCGCCGGTTCGGCCCCAGCTCGTCATTGGCCAGCGGCGTGAAGTGCGAGAGCAGTTGCTCGGTCGCGGACAGGCGCCGGATCGCGATCGCGCGCACGCGCTCGGGCCGTTGCTCGGCGAACTCGCCATAGATCGCCGGGTCGTGCTGACCGTCGTCCCCGACAAGCACCCAGACGATATTGGGCAACTCGCGGGCCAGTCGATGCAGCGCCGCCCTCTTGTGGTCCTGGCCGCTGCGGAACCAGCCGGTGTTGGTCGGCCCCCAGTCGGTCATCAGCAGGGGCCCGAGCGGATAGCCGCGCGAGCGCAAAAAGCGCGTCAGCGTCGGCACCGTGTTCCACGCCCCGGTGGAGACATAGATGATCGGCGCGCCGGGATTCTCGGCGAGCAGGTCGCGATACATCGTCGCCATGCCGGGCACCGCCGACCGCGTGCCTTCGTGGCGCACAAAGGTGTTCCAGGCGGCAATCAGGGGCCGCGGCAGCATCGTCTTGATCACCGTGTCGTCGATATCGCTGACGATGCCGAGGGTCTCATCGGGGTCGATCACCAGGACCGGCGCGCTGGCGTCCCGGGCTCCGGCGGCGCCGATCGTCGCCTCGCGCCACCCGGGCGCCAGGCCGTGGTCGGCGATCGTGACATCGAGAATACCCGCGCGGTCGGTGCGCGTATGCACGGTGCGTTCGCCGATCGTTATGCGCACCGGGACCCCGATCGCCGGGGCGGTGAAGAAGGAACGCCAGCCCCGGCGGGCATACATCGCGTGGTGCAGTTCGAGATCGCTCGCGGTCGCGTCGGCCGACTCCGGGTCTCGGCGTCGCGACATCAGGGTGCGAGCGAGAATGCGCACGCTGCCGGTCGACCCATACCCGGTGTAGGTGATGATCTGGGTGCCGTAGCCGCGGTCGCTGAGGGCGGCCATCTTGAGGCGATTCCACCGATCCTCGATGAGGGCGGCGGCGTGCGGCGAAGCCATGGGTGAAGCCTAATGTCCGGCCGTGGCAGGCTGGGCCCGTGCCGCATCCTCTCGCGAGCGTCCTGCGCGCTGCCGCCGTGGGACGTTGGCCGGCCGCCGACGGCGGCTGGACGACCTTGCCCGACTGGCGTCCTGGCGTCGGTGCGGTCGTGGCGTTCACCGGGCACGCCTACGTGTGCAGCGACCGGCAGCCTGCTCTGGAACGATTAGAGGCCTTGGGCTGCAACGGATTCGGTGGCGCGACACTGCCCGCGGTGGCCATGGAGTTGGCCGGCCCCCACGGTTGGATCGACTGCCTCGACGTTCTCCTGATCGCTCACGGCCGCGGCCTGCAGACCCCGGCGCTCCGGGCGCGACCGGATCTGGCGGACCATCCGCGCGCCGTGCACGCGCGGCTCACCCGCGGCGAGGTCACCACCTTCGGGTATGCCGATCCCCACCGCCGCGATGTCGCCACCGTCGGGCAGGGGCCGGGTGACCTACCGATGATCGGCGTCGAGGTCGACGAGCCCGGGCGCGGCTCGCGCATCTTCGCCGACGTGCTCGACCTACTCCCCCCGGATCTGGTGCTCGCATCGGTCGCTCCGGGCAATGCGCGCTCCCTGCGTGCGGCCCTGCGTGCCGGGTTCAGGATAATCGGGTCCGTCCAGTTGTTCGTCCAGGCCGCCGAAAGTGATGGTTGACCGCGTTGCGCATCTCGACCATGGGGTGTCGCTGGGATGTCGACCTGAGCCGGGTGCGTCCGGAGGTCGCCGACCGGCTCAGGCAATTATGGGCCCATGCCAATGTCGAGACGGCCGACCGATCCGAGCCCGAGGACTTCCCTCGAGAACTGATCGCCAGCCACCTCGGCGATCCCGTGGGCGCCGAGGGCGGGCCGATCCTCGACGAGAATGTGGTCACCGCGCCCTACACCTTCTCGACCGCGATCACGCTGGCGTCGATCCGGGCCCAGTCGGGTCGATTGACGCTCCTGCACAGTGCGGCGCTGGCCGAGCCGGCCACCGGTGCGGGCGTGATCCTCGTGGCCGAGTCCGGTACCGGGAAGTCCACGGCGGCGCGCACGCTGGGCCGCGAGTTGGGCTACCTCAGTGACGAGACCGCTGTCATCCGCGACGACCTGACGTTGATCGGACACCCCAAACCGCTCTCCCTGATCCCCGCTCCGGGCCAGCCGAAGATCGAGAAGTCACCGGGCGAACTCGGGTTGCTTCCCGCACCGCCCGACCCCTGGCTCGCTGCGACAATCCTCTTGTGCCGCAAGCCGGGTCACGGTGTCCCGACGCTCGAATCGGTGCCGCTGCTCGAAGCCATGGCCGAGACCATCCCGCAGTCATCGGCGCTCCCCACCCAGGACCGCCCGCTGGCAAGCCTCGCCCGCGTCCTGACCGCGGGCGCCGGCGTCCACCGCCTGACGTATGCCGAGATCGCCGGCGCCGCGCCACTGATCCATGCGCTGCTGGCGGGCATTCCACGCGGCAGCAACAACGGGGCCTACTGGCAGATTGTCGATCCCGCTGAGGGCCGCCGCACCGAGCCGTGGACGAGCACACCCGCGGCGGACGACGCGATAGTGACCGAGCACACCCGTATCACCCGTGCCCGGTATCTGGATGCCATCGACGACGGTGTCGACGTGTTGGTGCTCAACGGCCCGAACCCGATCCGACTGCTCGGTCTCGGCAGCACGATCTGGCGCGCGTGCACCGCTGAACTGACCGTGGCGGAGGCGACCGCCACGGTCGTCACCGAGCACGGCGAGCACCCTGACGCGCCCGAGCTCGTCGCGGAAGCGGTGCACTCGCTGCTCGCGAACGGCCTCCTCGAGACGCTCTAGCCCCGCGCTCAGTTGCGGCCGGTGCTCGCAGCGGCGACCAACGCCTCGAAGAGCCGCGGGTCGCTACCCATCTCCGGATGCCACTGCACGGCCACCCGGAAGGGAGCGTCGGGATCCTCCATCGCCTCCAAGGTGCCGTCGGCCGCCCACGCGGCGGCGGCATACCCGGGATGATCGGCGACCGCCTGGTGGTGATAGCTCGGCACGTTGACCTCGGGGCCGAGCAGGGCGCGCAGACGGGTGCCGTCGACCGTGGCGACGCGGTGATCGGCATAGGTCCCGCGGGCGATCGAATGGCCGGTATGCCCGACCACGTCCGGCAGGTGCTGGATGAGTGAGCCACCCGCGGCGACGGCCATGACCTGCATTCCGCGGCAAATGCCCAAGACCGGCAACCCCGAGGCCGAGGTGGCTGTTGCGAGAGCGAGTTCAAGCGCATCGCGGTCGGGGCGGGCGTCCTGGACGAGCGGGTGGGGCCTCGCGGCATACCGGCTCGGCTCGACGTCGGCGCCGCCGGCGATGATCAGGCCGTCGACGCGGGCGAGCACCGCCTCCGCGAGCGGCAGGTCGGCGTCGGCGCGCGGCGGGATGAGCAGGGCGATCCCGCCCGCGGACTGGACCTGATCGACATACGCCTGCGGGAGAACCGCGGAGCGCAGGCCGGGCCAGTCGCCGCGATCGACGAGCTCGACATAGGTGGTGATTCCGATGACGGGACGCACGGCGACGACTTTAGGCCAGCAGCCGAGCGGTCAGCGGCGAATGGCGCGCGCATACGGGCCGGGCGCCTCACTGCTGACGCCGAGGGACATCGCGACGGCCGCCCACGTCGGCGGGTAGGGCTCGTCGGGGTGAACCCGCAGCCAGCCCTGCTCGGTGGCACCGAGCACCCGGCCGAAGCCGGCGAGTTGGGTGGCGAGGGCGCGCGCCTTGGGTGTGCGGATCGGGCGGCGGCGCTCGGCATAGGTGAACACCCACGCCAAGAACAACAGGAAACCCATGCCCGCTGCCAATGGCATCGCGAAGGTCCAGTAGCCCTCGAGGAACATGTTCGCCGTATAGACGCCGAGGATGAAGCCGAAGCCCAGGCACGCCGCCGACCACAGGCGCGGGCCGTAGCTCGCATAGTCGGGGCGGTGCCGAAACCACCCACGGCCCATCGCGTCGGCATAGAGCGTCGAGAGTGCCCAGTCACGGTTTTCCAGCGGCTTGGTCAGCTCGCCGTGCCCGAGCACGGTGATCAGGCGCCGCTGGAACTCGCTGATGCCGCTGCGGTCGGCACCCGCTTTGACGGTGACCCGGACCTTCGGGCGTTCGATCGCGATGACGCCGCGTGCCTCGAGGTCGAGCAGGGCGGCAGCGATCGCTCACTCCGGCTGGCCGTCGAACCGCAAAACCGCCATCTGCTCCGGAGTCAGGTCGGCCGGCAGGTCGAACTGGACGACGGCATTGCGCAGCCGGTCATCGACTCGGTTGGTGGGTCCGTCCAGGAGTGGCCGGAGGTTGGGCGGCGTGTCGGCGGCCTGGTCGTCGCGTCCGGCGACCCGGGCATGCAGGGCGACCGGGATCGCGATGGCAATCGCCGCGATGAGGATGCCGACCGAGAGGGCGAGGGCCATGGGCAGGAAGTCAACGACGTCGTCACTGTGCGCGACCTGCGACCAGGAGTCCGACGCGCGCATGACGCTCGCGAGCCGTCCGCCGTCAAGCATGCCGGCCATCGTCGATCTCCTCCAGCAGGGTCCGAGTGGCGATGGCGATGACCAGCGGGATCGCGACGGCCGCACCGACCGCGGGGATCGCCACGCCGGAGTCGTTGATGAAGAAGCCGATAACCATCACGATCAGCCATCCGATCAAACCCGGGCGCAGCGTCGGCACCCGCTCGAAGGAGCGGTGTAGGGCCCTCGAGCCCCAGGACGTCGGCCGCAAGAGCACATAGATCACGAAAACCAGGGCGAAGGGCACGAGGATCGACAACTCCGAGCTGATGAGGATCCCGAAGTTCTGCTCCGCCTTGCGGATGACGATGTTGAGGGCTTGGCCGCTGCCGATCTCGTCGAAGAAGCGTCCGAGATGGCTTTGGCTCTCCGGTGCGCGCCGGGAGTCGAGGAAGCCGACGAGAACAAAGAGTCCCGCGGTGATCCCCCCGATGAGCACGGCCCGTTTCCAGGTCATCGCGATGCCCAGCAGGGCCAAGGCGAAGTAGGCGACACCGGGCAGATAGGCCGGCGGGCCGCCCCCGTCGGCGCCCCAGGCCGGGTTGCCGTCCACGATCACGGTGACCAGAGCGATCGCGATCACCGCAGCAACCGCCGCGAGCCGCCCGCGAATGCGCAGCAGCCAGGCGGAGACCGCGATCGCCAGCATGAGCGAGGCGGTGACGAAGATCGAGAAGGTGACATTCCCTATACCGTAGAAGCGCCCACCGACAGTGGGCTGCAGCCCCATCAGCGAGGAAATCTGCAGCCGCGAGCCGGTGATCACGTCGGCGGCGAGCACGGCCACCGTGGCCAGGGCAACCACCCCCACCGGACCCATCAGGCGTCGCCCCCAGGGCGGGATCAGGGCCGCCGCGGCGATCAGGGCGACGAAGAGACCGACCGCACCCACGATCGCCGGAAGGGTCGCGCTCGCCCGCCACCAGGGCAACAGATTGGCCAGGAAGGTCGCGGCCGGGACGGCGGCTGCGGCGACAGCGATGATCTGCACCGCCCGGATGAGGCGGGCCCGCGTGGCCAGGCTCGCGCCCTTGTGCTTCCAGACCCGCCAGACCAGCAGATAGAAGACGAGTTGGCTCAGCACCAGGCCCGCGAAGAAGGGCGGCACGAGCAGACGGACCTCGTGGGAGGCCTGGTCGATGTCGACCAGATGCGTGCGCCGCGCTGCGGCGCCTGCGTTGTCGGCGGGCCCGCTGCGCTCTTGCCTCAGGATCGCGCCCCCGAGATCAGCGGGCACCGCCACATGCATCTGCGCCAGCAAGGTGACCGTCAGGTCGGCGCTCTGGATCAGATCGGGGATGCGGGTCGAGGGCGAGTAGAGGCCACCCGCGCCGAACTCCGGGCCACGCACGACAACGGGGCGCACGTGCGGGACCGAACCGCCGTCGGCGAGGCCGGCGACGATGACGGTGTCGGTCGGCCGAAGCGCGCCGACAACCCGGGCGATGCGGTCATCGATGGCGGCGACCTGGTCGGCCGGGGCCCGAGCCTCCTCGGGGTCCGCGCCGACCTCGGTGGCCGTCCCCGCGTCGATCACGGTCAGGCGGGTGTCGCCGATCTGGGTGGCGAGAGCGTCGGACGTGACCCAAGACCAGTCGACCGGGGTATAGGCGGTGGCCGTCCCGTCGGCGGTGGCCAGCGCGATCGCCGCGCCCGGGCCGATGGCCAAGGTCGTGACCCGACCGGCCAGCCGGGTGCCCAGCAGGCTCGGTTGCGCCCCGAATCGCAGGCTGTCCGCTGTCGTGACGTATGCCGCCCACCCCGGCACGCGGGCTGCGGCGGAACCGTCGTGGGGGTCCACCACGTCCGGATCGGGGATGGGCGGGCAGGTCGCGGTCGAGGCGCGCGTGGCCTTGCCGTCCGCCCCTGCGGCCGCGGCGCGCTCGCCGGCCGAGAGGGCCAGCCAACCGTCGATCGGGCAGGTGCTGGGGTTGACCGAGCGGATACTGGAGACACCGGAGGCGCCGTCACGCAGCAGCGCCCACAGAGCGGGCGTGCGCTCGGCGCTGACATCGGACCAGGTGAAGCCGCCGGTCCCGATCAGGATGGTGCGCGCGAGCACTGGCGTGACGGCCGGTGTCGGCGCGCTGGCGAGGGAAGGCGCCGCCATCCGGGCGGGGGTGGCAGTGGACGGGACATTCGCCGTGAGGGGGGCCGCCGCCATACGGGCGGGGATGAGGCACAGGACGGCGAGCAGGAGCCCGAGCAGCGCTGCGGCGCGCCGGGTCGCTGGTCTCACCGGATAAGGGTACGGGCCAGAATGTGCGGGTGACCGCCGTCCGCACCACCCGCGCGCCAGCCTGGCAATGGGCCGGCTGCGTGGCGCTGGTGCTGCTTGGTGCGGTGATCCCGGTGTTGCGATTCCTCGTCTTCTGGCCCATGGATCAGTGGCAAGTGGACGTCGAGGTCTATCGGCAGGCGGGCGTGTCGATCCTGATCGGGCGGCCGATCTACGACACGATGACGGAGGCGCCGCAACTGCTTCCGTTCACCTATCCGCCGTTCGCGGCGCTGCTCGCGATACCGCTGGCGTTGCTGCCCTTCGGGCTGGTCGGGTGGCTGTGGACGGCACTGCAGATCGCGGCGACGACGGCGATCGTCTGGTATGCCGGCTACCGCCTGATTCACCGGGGCGGCAGCGCGCAGCCGCTGGTCCTGGGGTTGCTGGCGGCGCCGATGTTCTGGTTGCACCCCGTCGGCGACGGGATCCGATTCGGACAGGTCAACGCCTTCATAGTGCTCGCCGCCCTGATGGACCTGCGCCGGCCCCGGCCGCGTAGATTGAGCGGCGTCGCGCCCGGCGTGCTCGTCGGGCTGGCGATGGCGATCAAGCTGACGCCTGGGGTGTTCGTCGTGCACTACGTGATCAACCGGCGCTGGCGGGAGGCCGGGACCGCGATCGCGACGGCGGCGATTGCCTGGCTGGCCGCGTTCGTGGCGATCCCGTCGGCCTCGCTGGCGTTCTGGGGCGGGGCTCTGCAAGACCCCGCGCGGCTCGGACCGAATATGGGCACGTCGAACCAGTCGATCCGCGGGGTGTTGATGCGGGTCGGGCCGTCGGGTGGCGCCGGTGTGGCCCTGTGGCTGGTGCTGGTCGCCCTGGTCGGGTGGTTCGGATTCCGGCTGGCGCGGCGGGCGTGGCTGCGGGGCGACACGGTCACCGAGGTGGCCGCGGTGGGGCTGCTCGCCTGCCTGCTCTCGCCGGTGGCCTGGATCCACCACTTCCACTGGATCGTCGTGGCGATCTTGGCGATCCTCGGGGCCGACCCACTGCGGGATCGCCGGCGGCTGGTGGCGGCGCTGGTGATCACGGTGTGGTTCGTCTGCCGGCTGCCGTGGTGGGGGATCAGTTGGATCGCGCACGACTGGCCGCCCATCCTCGTGGGCCGGATTTTGCAGAATGCCGACCTGGCGGGTGCGCTGCTGGCACTGTGGCTCTTGGCCTGGGCATCGGCGCGCGAACCGAGGGACGCGGAGGCTGATGCGGTAGCCCGGGCCGGGGAGCGGTCGGCTGCGCCGGGCAAGGTCGAACGCCGCGCGGCTTCCGAAGCCGGGTGAGGTCGACGTTCCCGCAGCCGGAGCGAGAAGTTGTGACAAAGGAGCAGAACATGACGCCGTTGGCCCGGGGGATCGCCGTGACGCGGCGGGCGGCGGGGTCTACGACACCGAGATCAGCGACGACTGGCGCATCGCCCGGGGCGTCAACGGCGGGCTCCTCCTGGCACTGGTCGCGAATGCTGTCTCGGCCGAACTAGGGGAGCACGGCCACCCCGATCCGGTCGCGATGTCGGCCGCCTATCTCGGGGTGCCGCATACCGGTCCGGCACAGATCGCGGTGGACCTGATGCGCAACGGAGGGACCTATTCGGTGGTGCGCGCCGACCTGATCCAGCAGGAGGACGGTGAGCATCCGTCGGTCCGCGTGGCCGTCCAGGCGGTCTTCGGGGATCTGGACGCGCTTCCGCCCGAGGTGTCGACCTCGGCGACGCCGCCCACCTTCACTCCCTTCGAGCGGTGCCTGTCCTCATCGATGGCGCCGGGCGGGCTGGGCAAGGCGCCTTTCCTCCAGCGGGTGGACCTGCGGATCGACCCGCTGACCGTGAGCTGGGCGCTCGGGGCGCCCGCCGGAGTGGGAGCGATTCAGGGATGGTTCTCGATGGTCGAGCCGCGGGAGCCGGACCCGCTGATGTTGCTCCTGGTCGTCGACGCCCTGCCGCCCGCCACCTTCGATCTCGGTATGCCCGGGTGGGCACCCACCCTCGAACTGACCGCGCACGTGCGCGCCAAGCCCGCCCCGGGGCCCTTGCGGGTGCGGCATGTGACCCGGAATGTCGCGCACGGCATGTTCGAGGAGGACTGTGAGGTGTGGGAGAGCCACGACCGGCTGGTCGCCCAGTCGCGCCAGCTGGCGTTGCTGCCGCGCAAGGGCGGCCGCACGCTCTGACCCGGGCTCAGCCGCGGGCGAGCTCGACGAGCGTGATCACGGCGAGCAGCAGGCATACCGACCCGCCGATCCGGCGAATCGTCGCCAGCTTGAGGTAGCGCAGCAGCGTCCGGCCGAGCGCCGCACCGAGCGCCGAGATGGTCGCGAGCGCGACGAAGGCGCCGACGCCCACCGAGACCGGGTCGTGATAGCGCGCCGCGAGCGAAGCGGTCAACAGCTGCGACAGATCGCCCCATTCGGCGAGGAAGAGCACGAGGAAGGACGTCGACACGGCGCGCAGCCCGGTGGCGGGCGCGGCGGCCTTGGCCTCGAATTCCTCCTCGGCCTCCTGCTCCTCGCGGTCGGCATTGCGCGCGCCGCGGAGCAGGATGACGCCGCCGAGCGCAAACATCAGCGCGGCGACGATCTGCACCGGCGCGTGGGGGAGCCGCGCGAGCAGACCGCCGAGGGTGACGGCGACGACGGTCTGGACGAGGAAGGCGGCAGTGACGCCGACCCAGACCAGCAACGGGCGGTAGCGGGTGGCGAGCACGAGGGTGGCGACAAAGGTCTTGTCCGGCAACTCGACCGGGAAGATCAGCGCGAACACGATGGCCGCGGTGGCGATACTGAACGTCATCGCAGGCGATCGTAGTTGCGTCCTATTGTTCGCTGGTGCCTGCGTCCACCGCCGCCCGACCCGTCCGTTACGGCTATTTCGGCCCGGCGGGCACGTTTACCCAGATGGCCCTGCTCGACTGGGAGCCGGCCGCGGGGGGCGAGCACACGGCATACGCCTCGGTGGACGCGGCCTTGGCGGCCGTGCGCGCGAGCGAGATCGACGCCGCCATGGTCCCGATCGAGAACTCCGTCGAGGGCGGCGTGACCGCCACGCTCGACGCGCTCTCGACGGGCTCGCCGCTGATCGTCGTGGGTGAGCGCCTGGTCAAGATCCGATTCGTGCTCGCGGCCCGGCCCGGTATGCCGCTCGCTCGCGTCGCTACGGTCGGTACCCATTCGCACGCGTGGGCCCAGGTGCGCGGCTGGATGGGGGCCAATCTGCCCAAGGCGACCTATATCCCGACGCTCTCGACGGCGAGTGCGGCGCTGGATCTGGCGCCCGGGGGGGACGGTCGGCACGATGCGGCCGTCTGCGCGCCGATCGCGGCGCAGCTGGCCGGCCTGGACGTGCTGGCCGACGACATCGGTGACATCAAGAAGGCGGTGACCCGGTTCGTGTTGGTGGCCCGGCCGGCGGCCATTCCCGCGCCGACAGGTGCCGACAAGACGACGGTCGTGCTCTATCAGCGCCGCGACCACGCGGGCGGCTTGATGGCGTTGCTGGAGCAGTTCGCCGCCCGCGGGATCAATATGACCCGCCTGGAGTCGCGCCCGACGAAGCACTCGATGGGCGACTACTGCTTCTCGGTCGACATCGAGGGCCACGTGCTGGACGAGCGGGTCGGGCAGGCGCTGACCGGACTGAAACGGATCTGTGCCGAGGTGGTCTTCCTCGGCAGCTATCCGCGCGCCGACCGCGGGCGCGCGCAGGTGGCCCCGTTCAACTCCGACGCCGACTTCCAGAGCGCCGCCGACTGGCTGGCCGCCCTGCGCGGGTTGGTCGACAACTCGTGAGTTGAGGCACGTCGGTGGCTTTCTACCTAGACGCCCACGACAGGTGCCTGTTCTTAGGTTAGGCTTACCTTAGATTTGTCCGTCTGGAGATCGTTCGGGAGGCTCGACCATGGTGTTTAGCAACGCCCTCATCGGGCTGCGCGAAGGACTCGAGGCCGCACTCGTCGTCGTCATTCTCGTCGCCTTCCTGGTCAAGACCGACCGGCGCTGGGCGTTGAAGTGGGTCTGGGCGGGCGTGGGCGTGGCCGTCGTCCTGTCTGCCGGACTGGCCGCCTTC
>Ga0075158_10002028_pt1 | contig 14934 bp, 12 predicted proteins | sample JI91814BDNA_FD_70968 | JGI IMG/M metagenome (GOLD analysis project Ga0075158, IMG submission 70968) | Wastewater effluent complex algal communities from Wisconsin, to seasonally profile nutrient transformation and Carbon sequestration -... | ecosystem: Engineered > WWTP > Effluent > Algae... | reverse complement strand
AAGGAGCTTATGTAAGAGCAGGACAACCGTTATTTAAAATAGATTCAAGAAGCTATGGCGAACAGATGAATATGGCTCAGGCCAATCTTCAGGTTGCCAATGCCAATATCCAAAAAGCAAGAGTGGAAGTAGACAGACTTCAGCCACTGGTTGCGGCAAAAGTAGTTTCTGAGGTACAGCTTAAAACTGCAAAAGCCAATTATGAAGCGGCTGTTGCTGCTGCTTCACAAGCCAGAGCCTCTGTAGGAAGCGCAAGAATCAATGTAGAATTTACAACCATTACAGCTCCTGTAAGCGGTTATATCGGAAGAATTCCTTACAAAAAAGGAAGCCTGATCTCCAGAACAGACGTGAATCCACTGACATTATTATCTGATATCAGTGAAATCTATGCGTATTTCTCTTTAAGTGAACTGGACTTTATTGCTTTCCAGAATAAATATCCGGGAGCAAGCTTAGAAGAAAAACTGAAAAATATGCCCATGGTTGATCTTGTGATTGCTGACAACAGTACTTACCCTGAAAAAGGAAGATTAAGCATTGTAGACGGCCAGTTTGATAAAACTACCGGAGCCATAAGTGTGCGTGCCGTTTTCCCTAATGCCAACGGAACTTTAAGAACCGGAAACACAGGAAGAGTACGTATGCCTCAGCTGATTTCGAATGCAGTGGTTATTCCACAGGAATCTACCTTCGAAATTCAGGATAAAACCTATGTTTATGTAATGGGTAAAGATCAGAAGGTAACCGGAAGACCCATCAAAATATCAGGAAAAACGGATAGCTATTATTTTATTTCTGAAGGGCTTGCGCCTGGAGAAAAAATTGTATTCACAGGAATAGGAAACCTGAAAGACGGTGCTTCCATCAAGCCGAAAAATATTTCTTCTGACAGCTTATTAAAAGCAAAACCATTATAGTCCTTTCCGAATACAGAAGACTTAAAAAAATAAACTTCTTATGTTAAAACAATTTATAGAAAGACCGGTCCTTTCAACGGTCATCTCCATAATACTCTTATTGTTGGGAGCCTTGTCTCTCTTTAATTTACCGATTGCCCTCTTTCCGGATATCGCTCCACCAAGCGTTCAGGTAACGGCATTCTATCCTGGAGCTAATGCAGAAGTTGTAGCACGTTCGGTTGCCACGCCTATTGAGGAAGCGGTAAACGGAGTTGAGAACATGACTTATATGACCTCCAACTCCAGTAACGACGGTACTATGACCCTGAGTGTTTTCTTCAAACAGGGTGCTGATGCAGACAATGCTGCGGTAAACGTACAGAACCGTGTATCAAAAGCGATGAGCCAGCTGCCTCAGGAAGTAGTACAGGCCGGAATTTCGACTCAAAAAGTTCAGAACAGTATGATCATGTTCATGGGATTGACCAGTGAAGATGAAAAACAATATGATGAATTATTCCTTCAAAATTACCTGAAGATCAATGTCATTCCACAGATACAGCGTATCCCCGGAGTTGCACAGGCTCAGGTATTCGGAACAAGGGATTACTCCATGAGAATCTGGCTGAAACCGGATCGTTTGGCCTCTAACAATCTTTCTCCTCAGGAAGTTTTGGGAGCGATTAAAGACCACAACCTTGAAGCAGCTCCTGGTCGTTTGGGACAGGGAAGCAAGGAAACTTACGAATATATCCTTAAGTACAAAGGAAAACTGAACAAAGGTGAAGATTATGAAAATATCGCCATCAAAGCCAACAGTGATGGTTCTTTCTTAAGATTAAAAGATGTTGCACGAGTAGAGTTTGGATCTTATACCTATACTGCTACCAACAGAGTAGACGGAAAACCCGTTGCCGGATTTGCGATCCTGCAGACAGCAGGTTCTAATGCCAACGAAATCCTGACCGAAATTGAAAAGCAGGTAAAAGTAATGGAAACCACTCTTCCAAAAGGAGTGAAACCCATTATCATGTATAATTCCAAGGACTTCCTTGATGCTTCAATTCATCAGGTTGTGGAAACGCTTGTTATTGCTTTTGTATTGGTATTTATTGTAGTATTTATTTTCCTTCAGGATTTCAGATCTACATTAATTCCTGCTATTGCCGTACCCGTTGCGATTATCGGAACATTCTTCTTCCTGCAGTTATTTGGCTTCAGTATCAACATGCTTACCTTATTTGCATTGGTACTCGCCATTGGTATTGTAGTGGATGATGCCATTGTGGTGGTAGAAGCCGTCCATTCTAAAATGGAACAGACAGGAATGCCCGTAGAACAAGCTACAATGAACTCGATGAGCGAAATTTCAGGAGCCATTATCTCCATTACATTGGTAATGTGTGCCGTGTTTATTCCTGTTGGTTTCATGCAGGGACCTGCTGGAGTTTTCTACAGACAGTTTGCTTTCACATTAGCAATCGCTATTTTAATTTCAGCGGTAAACGCATTGACATTAAGTCCGGCGTTGTGTGCGATGTTCTTAAATGATCCTCAGGGAGAACACGGTGAGCACGGTCATAAAAAAGGTTTTGGAGCGAGATTTTTCAATGCTTTTAATGCGAGTTTCAACAGCATGACCAGAAAATATATCTACAGTCTTAAGTTTTTAATTAAAAACAAATGGGTTGCGATAGGAGGTCTTGTTGTCATCACAGCAGCAAGTGTATTTTTGATTAAAAAAGCACCGTCAGGATTTATTCCTACTGAAGACCAGGGATTCGTATTGTATGCCGTGAATACTCCTCCGGGAAGTTCACTGGAAAGAACACACAGAGCGACAGCTCAAATTGATAAAATCATCAACGGTGAAAAAGCAACCAACCACCTTTGGGTAGCGGATGGAATGAACTTCATCAGTAATGCGAACGCTTCTCCATATTCTGCAGGTTTCATTAAACTTAAAGATTATGACAAGCGTGGTGAAATGAAAGACCCGGATCAGATTGCAGCAACATTGACAGGTAAGGTAAGCCAGGTGAAAGATGCCAATGCATTCTTCTTCAACTTCCCTACTGTACAAGGTTTCGGTAACGTTTCCGGATTTGAATTCATGCTTCAGGATAAAACAAACGCCTCTTTTGAACAGTTGGGAACAACTACTCAACAGTTCATTGGAGAGCTGATGAAAAGACCTGAAATTGCTTTTGCCTTTACAACGTATGCAGCAGGAAACCCTCAGTATACTATTGATGTAGATACTGATAAAGCCAACCAGCTGGGTGTTTCTGTAACAGAATTGATGCAGACTATGCAGATTTATTTCGGAAGCAGCTTTGTATCGGATTTTAACAGATTCGGAAAGTATTACAGAGTAATGGCTCAGGCCGATATTCCTTACCGTACGGATGTTAATTCACTGGAAGGAATTTATGTAAAAAATAAATCAGGAGAAATGGTTCCTGCAAAAACTCTGGTAACGTTAAAAAGATCTTTCGGTCCTGAAACAGTAACAAGAAACAACCTTTTCAACGCTGTTACGATTAACGGAACTCCGAAACCTGGTTACAGTACCGGAGATGCCATCAAAGCGGTAGAAGAAGTTGCCCAGCAATCACTTCCGAGAGGATATGGATATGAGTGGACAGGGATTACCCGTGAAGAAATTAAAACAAGCGGACAAACTGCTTTCATATTCTTCTTAAGTATCCTATTCGTTTATTTCTTACTGGCAGCTCAATATGAAAGTTATATCCTTCCTTTTACGATTATTCTTACCATTCCTACAGGGATTTTCGGAGTATTTGCATTCACAGGATTAGCGGGAATTGATAACAATATTTATGTTCAGGTAGGATTGATCATGCTGGTGGGACTATTGGCTAAGAATGCCATCCTGATTGTGGAATTTGCCGTACAGAGAAGAAAAGCAGGAAAAACTTTAATTGAATCTGCCCTTCAGGCCTCAAGATTACGTTTAAGACCGATCTTAATGACCTCTTTTGCCTTCATCGTGGGAATGCTTCCGCTGGTATGGACACAGGGTGCATCTTCAAAAGGAAACCATTCTATCGGTTACAGTACAGTAGGGGGAATGCTTACAGGAGTAATATTCGGGATCTTTATTATTCCGGTAATGTATGTAGTGTTCCAGTATCTGCATGAAAAAATGCCAAGCAGAAAAAAGAAAAGACTTCTGAAAAAACAAATGGAGGAAGAGCTTTTAGCTGCTAGTCACTAATAAAAAAATGAATAACAAAAACTTAGAGAAAATTTTAAGATCATAGGTTTACCTATTTACCTGCCTGTTCTTAATGGTTTACAAAAGCTAACTATTTTCTCCTACTAAAGACAATTTTTGCCTCAACAAAAACCTCTCTAAGTTTTGTATTCAACTAAAAGTTTAAAAACTATGAAACGAGTAAAAAATATTATTCTAACATTTGTGCTGGCCATTGGCTCTGTTTCGTGTGTATCCAAACTGGCATACACAGAGCCCGAGCTTCCTCTTCCGGAAAAATTCCAGTACACCGCCACTGCAGATACTGCCAGTATTGCCAATCTGGAGTGGAAACAGTTTTTCAGCGATCCTATTTTGCAGGGATTGATTGAAAAAGGAATTAAAAATAATTATGACCTTCAGATCGCCTTAAAGCAGGTTGCTGCTTCACAGGAAAAACTGAAACAGGCAAAATATATGCAATATCCGGACGTTGGTTTCGGAGTAAGCGGACAGATTTCAAAACCTTCCAAAAACAGCATGAATGGGCAAAGCTTAAATTTATTTTTAGGATCAAGCCATGTTGAAGACTATAATGCAGCCTTTAACCTTTCATGGGAAGCGGACATTTGGGGGAAAATCAAAAACCAGCAGGAAGTTTCAAGAATGCAGTATCTTCAGACCTATGAAGGTTCAAAAGCAGTTCAGACTCAGGTAGTAGCCGCTATTGCGCAGGGATATTATAATCTGCTGATGCTTGACAGACAATTAGCCATTGCAAAATCCAATCTGGAACTCACCAGCAATACCCTATTAATGACCCAAAAAATGTGGGAAAGTGGTGATAACACCTCTTTAGGAGTACAGCAGGCAGCAGCACAGAAACAGGCAACAGAACTTCTGATTGCTCAGCTGGAGCAGAATATCGCTATTCAGGAAAATGCATTGAGTATTCTGGTAGGAGAACTTCCCAATAAAGTAAACAGAACGATTGAAATGTCTGATACTTCGTTACCTCAAAACATTACTGCAGGGCTTCCGGCAGCTATGGTAAGCCGCAGACCGGATGTCCGCCAGCAGGAATTGGTTTTATTAGAATCCAATGCCATGGTAGGAATTGCTCAGGCTAATATGTATCCGGCATTAAAAATTACAGCCAACGGAGGAGTGAATTCATTCAAATTTGATAATTGGTTCCAGATTCCGGCTTCGTTATTCGGATCCGTTTTAGGAGGAATTACCCAGCCTATTTTCCAGAAAAGACAATTGAAAACAGATCTGGAAGTGGCAAAAATTCAAAGAGAGAAAAATGTTCTGGCATTTCGTCAGTCGGTATTGAATGCTGTAGGAGAAATTTCTGATGCTCTGGTTTCCAATGAAAATTTAAAAATTCAGGAACAGAAAGCCACGGAACAATCTACCACTTTAAAAGACGGAATTAAAAGTGCACAACTTCTTTACAAAGGAGGTTCAGCCAATTACCTGGAAGTGATTACAGCACAGGGAAATTCCCTACAGGCAGAGTTGAACCTGGCTTCCATTAAAAGACAGAGATTAAGCAGCATTGTAGATTTATACAGAGCTTTAGGCGGCGGTTGGAAGTAGTAAATTAAATTATATTTGTTTTAAGATGCGGTTCTTTATGGACCGCATTTTTTTTGTATTGTTTCTGTTTATTTACAATATGAATTTAAACTTGGATTCCTACGGAATGACATAGTGTATGGATAAACTAAGCGCGCAGTTTGTCATTCCGTAGGAATCTATATTTTCAAAGCTTCTAAAGTCATTTAATAATGTAAAAGTATTTACTTTTCAAACTCCTCCGCAATCCATTTCAATAAGTCTTCAAAATCCTTTTCAGAATATCCCAATTGTATATAATGAATATCATCCGCCTTTCTGTACCATGTCAATTGGCGTTTTGCATATCTCCGGCTGTTCTTTTTAATTTCCGAAACGGCAAAATCAAGATCCCACTCTCCGTCAAAATATTTGAAAAGCTCAGCATATCCTACCGTATTTAAGGCAGTCAGACCTCTGAATTTTTCAAGACCTTTCACCTCATCCAGTAATCCGTTTTCCATCATAATATCCACCCTGTGGTTGATTCTGTCATACAGTTCTTCTCTTGGAGCTTCTATCCCGATTCTGATGACATTAAAATCTCTGCCATTCTGGGAAACAGAAATATGTTCAGAATATTTTTTATCCGTTTGCCAGATAATATCAATAGCTCTCAACAGCCTTCGATGATTGTGAATATCCACTACATTGAAATATTCAGGATCAAGCTTTTTTAAAATTTCCTGAAGCTTTTCTATTCCTTCCTGCTCCATAATCGTCTGAAGTTTCTGCTGATTTTCAGCATTCGCTTCCGGAAGATCATGCAGTCCCTCTATCACCGCTTTTTCATACATCATGCTTCCCCCAACAAGAATTACGGTGTCATGTGTAGTAAAAAGTTCATTGAGTTTTTGAAGGGCATCTTCTTCATACTGCCCGATGGAATAATAGTCTTCCACCGAAAGATTTCCGATAAAATGATGAGGTGCTCCGGTCAGTTCTTCTTCTGAAGGCGCAGCGGTTCCTATTTTCATTTCCTTAAAAAACTGACGGGAATCGCAGGAAATAATCTCCGTATTGAAATGTTGAGCCAAATCAATTGCCAGTCTCGTTTTTCCAATTCCGGTGGGTCCTACTACAGAAATTAAATTTTTCGTTTTCACCGCGCTAATTTACGAAAATGAGTTTATTAAATTTGCCGGAAAATGGAGACCTGAGGGTGTAAGTTAAAATTAAATCTCATTTATATGCACAACAATCTTCCCGGTTCCTACCTCATCTTCCGTCCATTCAACATTAACCAAACTATAGACTTAAATGTTTATCTTTGTAGAAGAATAAAAAACTATGATTTTATCAATGACCGGATTCGGTAGAGCCGAAGATGTTTTTGAAGGAAAAAAAATTACAATAGATATTAAATCTCTGAACAGCAAGAGCTTTGATTTGAATATTAAAATTCCTTTACGTTATAAAGAAAAAGAATTTGAAATCAGAAAAATTCTTAACGATAGAATTATCCGTGGAAAAGTAGACTGCTACGTTAATATTGAGAATCTTGAAGAGTCCAATGATGTAAAAATCAATAAAAATTTAATTGATTCTTATATCAACGAACTTAAAAACATAGCGTCTGACGGGCCCGATTTTGAATACCTTAAAATGGCCGTAAGACTTCCTGATGCCATCACTTCAAGACCTGATGAATTGACGGAAGGTGAATGGGAAGCTTTGGCTAAGATTGTCAACAATGCCGTAGACAGATTCGAAGAATTCAGAAGAACTGAAGGCAGCAATTTACATGAAGAATTAAACAGGAATATTCAGAATATTGATAAATATCTTGGAGAAGTAATTCCTTTTGAAGAAGAAAGAATTGTAAGTGTGAAAGAACGTTATCAGAAATCTTTGAAAGAATTTGAAAACGTGGATGAAACACGTTTCTACCAGGAAATGGCCTATTTCACTGAGAAGCTTGATATTTCTGAAGAAAAGGTAAGACTTGCCCAGCACTTGAAATACTATAAAGAAGTAATGGACAATGAATCTTTCAACGGAAAAAAACTGGGCTTTATTTCTCAGGAAATCGGAAGAGAAATCAATACATTAGGTTCTAAAGCCAATCACGCAGAAATCCAGAAACTGGTAGTGATGATGAAAGATGACCTTGAAAAAATTAAAGAACAAACGTTAAACGTATTGTAATGATAGATACGAGGTACGAGATGCGGGGTGACCATTTCTAAAAAAAACCGCAACTCGAACCCCGTAACCCGAAACCAAAAAAAATGGATAAAGTAATTATATTTTCAGCGCCATCTGGGAGCGGAAAAACTACATTGGTAAAGCATTCACTGGAAACATTTCCTGAACTGGAATTTTCAATCTCATGTACTACAAGACAGCCAAGAGGAAGTGAAGTACATGCAGTAGATTATCATTTTCTGACACCGGATGAGTTCAGACAGAAAATTTCAGAAGATGCTTTTGTAGAATATGAAGAAGTATATACTGACAAATATTACGGTACTTTAAAATCTGAAGTAGAAAAAATCTGGAATCAGGGAAAAGTTGTTATTTTTGATGTGGATGTAAAAGGAGGTATATCATTAAAAAAATACTTTGGTGAAAAGGCACTGTCTATTTTTATAGAACCGCCTTCCATTGAAGAATTGGAACGAAGATTGATCTCCAGAAATACAGATGATGCAGAAACCATAAAAACCCGTGTAGCAAAGGCAGAAGAAGAAATGACCTACGCCGGCGGGTTTGACAAGATCGTTATTAATGAAGATCTTGATGCAGCTAAAAAAGAAATAGAAAGTTTAATAAAAAGTTTTATCAGTAATTAATGGCTGGAAGATGGAAGAACGAGGATGGGAGTAAAATATTAAACTCAAAATCTAACTTCTGATTTCTACCCTCTAGCTTCTGATAATAAAAAATTGAGGTTGATATGAGTACCGAAACATTAGAAAAAGCTAAATCTGCAATTCCTGTCAGAGGATTTCTGGATATAAAAGATATTGCTATTCCTCAGGGTGAAGAATTGGTGAAAGCCATTCTTAAACTGAAAGAAGAAAAAAATGCGGTTATCCTTGCCCATTATTACCAGCCCGGAGAAATTCAGGATATCGCAGATTTCCTTGGAGATTCTTTACAGCTGGCAAGACAGGCTAAAGATACCAATGCTGACATGATTGTATTCTGCGGCGTACATTTCATGGCAGAAGCCGCTAAAATTCTGAATCCAACTAAAAAAGTAGTTCTTCCAGATACCATGGCCGGATGCTCTCTGGCAGATGGTTGTTCCGGAGAAGGATTGAGAAAAATGCGTGAGCAGCACCCGAATGCTTTAATTGCCACTTACATCAACTGTAACGCAGAAACCAAAGCAGAAAGTGATATCATCGTAACAAGTTCAAATGCTGAAACAGTTATTGAAGCCCTTCCTAAAGACAGACCCATCATCTTCGCGCCAGATAAAAACCTTGGAAGATATTTATCTAAAAAAACAGGACGTGATATGATTCTTTGGGACGGAAGCTGTGTAGTACACGAAGCATTTTCAATGGAAAGAATTGCCCAGCAATTGGCAGACAATCCGGATGCAAAACTGATTGCACACCCTGAAAGTGAAGAAGCCGTTTTGAAACTGGCTCACTTCATCGGTTCTACTTCTGCCCTGTTGAACTATGTAGAAAAAGATGACTGTCAGAAATTCATCATCGCTACAGAAGAAGGAATTCTTCACGAAATGAAAAAACGTGCTCCTCACAAGGAATTGATTCCTGCATTGGTTTTTGATGAAAGCTGCAACTGTTCAGAATGTTTCTACATGAAACGCAATACAATGGAAAAGCTGTATTTATGTATGAAGTATGAGCTTCCTGAAATTCTTATCGACGAAGAATTAAGATTAAAAGCACTGAAACCTATTGAAGCCATGCTTGATCTTTCTAAAAGTATAAAATAATTTTTTTGTTATTCAATATTTATTATATTTAGCATTCAAACTAATAATAAATATGAAAAATCTAAAAAATTAAACCGAGAAAATCTTAAAAGAGTAAACGGTGGAGCGGGAACTTTCTGCAACTTTTGTGAAATACATGAGACCTGCGGATCAGGATGTAATGGAGAATTAATTTGTATTCCAAAAGGAGAACATTTTCCGCCTAATTGTTAATAAGATTAAAGCACTGTTTTCACAGTGCTTTTTTATTTTAATCTGCAGCAATCGCAACGAAGCAATCCATGCTTACCACAACACACATTCTGCAGTTTTCAGATAGATTCCAATAGGCCTCACATGAAGGATCAGTGGATGAACCCGGACCAAAAACAAGATGGGTAGGGCAACCGTCACATCTGAAAATAGCCGCGCCATTAACCAGTTCCAGATCTCTTCTGCTTAATCTTTTAATTGTTTTCATATTTTTAAAACTTTAAGATACTCCTCCGCTCATACATGACATATCAACAATCACGCACATTTTACAACGGTCAGGAAGCATCTGAAAAGCCTCGCAGGGAGCATCGCCGGGATTATTACCGTAAGTTGTATTCTTAGGACATCCTGTACACGTAGCTGGACCTGCTCCATGTAGTGTTTGAAGTTCTTTTCTGTTTAATTTCTTTAAATTTTTCATAGTCGTTTTAATTTAATTTTAAAGTATATTATTTTCCTGAATCTGATTTCATTATGTCTCTATAAATGAGGATCAAAACATTCAAAGCTCACAAGCACTCTTCCTTTACAGCACTCCGGTAATGCATAATAATCAGCACATGATCTTGGTTCACCAGGTCCGTATGGCCCTGCAGGACAATTCTCAAAACAGTTATTCACATCTCCTCCACCCATTGATTTCAGATGCCGGCGGTTTAGTTTCTTTAAATTTTTCATGATTATTATATTATCAGTTAATATTATAAATGTAAGATTTTTAATTAATTACACAAAATATATCTCTTAAAAAGGAAATATATTTTATTATGTTAAACACTTGCCTGTTTAAAAATAATTTGTACATTTGTTCCGTTACAATGAATTTTTTAAGAAACATATCTGATATTTCTGTCCTGAAATCACTTATTTCAGGCGTATCTTCTGTTTCTACAATTGGCACTACAACAATTACCCCATAACGGGGTAGATTTTCACATATTATTCCCGGCACCCGTACTCTTTTTTTTAAAGAGTAACTATTTCTATTTATCCAACTTCAAAAAAATACTTGATGAAAGTTTTAAAATTCGGCGGTACATCAGTCGCCCATTCTCAGAATATCTTACTGGTGGAAAAAATAATAAAAAGAGAATCTTTAAAAAGCAAAATTGTTGTTATTGTTTCAGCACTTCACGGTGTCACTGACCAACTGATCAAGGCAGCAGAAAATGCTTCCTTAAAAGATGAAAACTATGTTCAGATTGTTCGGAATCTAGAAGAAAAACACATCAATCTAGTGAAGGAACTTTTTCCTATCGCAGAGCAGAGCTCATGGTTAAGTTTTGTAAAAAAACATTTTAACGATATCGAAGAACTCTGTAACGGAATAGCAGTTCTTGGTGAACTTACGGGCAGAATTAAAGATAAAATAGCTTCTTACGGAGAGTTTCTGTCCTCAAAAATTATTGCTGCAAGATTACAACATGCAGGACTGGACTGCATATGGATGAATTCTGCAGAACTCATCAGAACAGACAGTAATTTTACCCATGCAAAAGTAGATTTTAAACACACTGATCATAATATTGCCCGTTTTCTGAATGAAAATCAAAATAGTGTCATCTTAGGTCCGGGTTTTATAGCCTGTGACGAAAAAAATAATGCAACAACATTAGGAAGAGGCGGCTCTGATTATACAGCTTCCATCATTGCAGCAGCTGTTCATGCGGAAGAACTTCAGATATGGACAGATGTAAGCGGAATGATGACTGCCGATCCGCGTCTGGTTTCCAATGCAAAATCTATTTCAGAAATATCTTATCATGAAGCAATGGAACTGTCACATTTTGGGGCAAAAGTACTTTATCCGCCTTCCATTCAGCCTGTAATGATAAAAAATATAGACCTGCTCATCAAAAATACTTTTGATCCTGATGCACAGGGAACTTTAATCTCTCATCAACTGAAATCTTCGGACGATGAAAAACAGATTGCAGTAGGAATTTCCAATATGAACAATATTGCTCTGCTTACATTGGAAGGAAGCGGTATGGTAGGAATTCCAGGCATATCAGCAAAACTTTTTCAGTGTTTAAGCCATGAAAAAATAAATGTGATTCTTATTACACAGGGATCTTCAGAACATTCTATTACCATTGCGATTGAAGAAAAAGAAGCTTCGCGTGCAGAATATGCAATCAACTCTTCTTTTGCGGATGATATTAATCTGAAAAGAGTTTACGCTGTAAAAATTGAAACCGGACTTTCTATTCTTGCTTTAGTTGGAGAAAGTATGAAAAGCAGAAGCGGTGTAAGTGCAAAAATGTTCGGTTGTCTCGGAAATAACGGGGTCAATATAAGAGCCATTGCACAGGGGTCTTCGGAAAGAAATATCAGTATCGTTATTTCAGAGAAAGACAGTAAAAAAGCAGTAAATGTACTTCATGAAGAATTTTTTGAGTCTGAAATAAAACAAATCCATCTTTACATCTGTGGAGCAGGAAATGTAGGTTCAAAACTGATCCAGCAGATTTATAACCAAAATGATTATTTGAAAGAAAACTTTTTAATCAATCTAAGAATTGCAGGGATCTCAAACAGTCGTCATATGATATTTTCAGACCAGGGAATAGCACAGGAAGATTACCTTCATTGGAATCAGCAGGGTGAAAAAGCTTCTGCCAGTAAATTTGCTGATGAAATTATCCGCAGAAACCTTAGAAATTCCGTTTTTGTTGATGTAACGGCAAGCCCTGACGTTCCTGAAGTATATGAAAGTTTATTAAAAAGAAGTGTAAACATCGTTGCCTGTAATAAAATTGCAGCATCTTCAGATTTTAACAAGTATAAAACCTTAAAAAATACAGCAAGAAACCACAGCTGCAATTTCTATTTTGAAACCAATGTAGGAGCAGGACTTCCGGTAATAGGAACCATTAATGACCTCATCAAAAGCGGAGATCAAATTCACTCTATTAAGGCCGTATTGAGTGGAACACTGAATTTTGTATTTAATGAATATGACGGAAGCAGAACTTTTTCTGAAGTAGTAGCTCAGGCTCAGAAGGAAGGTTATACAGAGCCGGATCCAAGGCTTGATCTATCCGGAACAGATGTAGCAAGAAAAATTTTAATTCTGGCAAGAGAAGCAGGATATCCGCTTCAGTTTGAAGAGATTGAAAACATAGGTTTTCTGCCTGAAGAATGCATGCAGGGAAGCGTTGCTGACTTTTATGAAAAGCTTACAGTATATGAAGATCATTTTAAAAACTTACTGAATAAAGCTAAAAACGAAGGCAAAATATTAAAATATGTCGCAGAATTTGAAAATGGAAAAGCAAAAGTAGGCTTACAGCATATCGCTCCGGACAGTGATCTGTTTCACCTGTATGGTAAGGATAATATTGTCATTTTTAAAACCCTGAGATATTCTGAGCAGCCTTTGGTTGTAAAAGGAGCTGGTGCCGGAGCTGATGTAACGGCAAGTGGAGTTTTTGCAGATATTATTCGTTCTATTTAAAGTACAATTATGAAAAAAGTAAAACTAAAAGTCCCGGCCACTGTTGCCAATCTGGTTTGCGGATTCGATATTTTAGGAATGGCAGTCCATGATCCTTATGATGAGATGGAATTCAGATTATTGGAGACTCCTGACATTATTATAAAACATACAGACTCTTTTAGACTTCCTGAAGAGCCTTCCAAAAATGTTGCGGGGATTGTCCTTCTAAAAATACAGGAACACTTTAACCTGAAAAACGGTTTTGAAGTTATTATCCATAAACATATAAAGCCCGGAAGCGGGCTCGGCTCCAGTGCGGCAAGTGCCGCCGGAGCCGCCTTCGGAGCCAATGTATTATTAGGAAACAAACTTTCCAAAGAGGAAATGGTTTATTTTGCCATGTTCGGAGAAGAGTTGGCTTCAGGAGTACGCCATGCAGACAATATCGCGCCATGCATTTATGGAGGAATCACCTTGGTAAAATCTACCGAACCAATTGATATCATCCCGCTGAACAGTCCGGACTTATTTGTAACCGCTGTACATCCGCAGGTGGAAGTAAAAACTTCAGATGCCAGACAAATTTTAAAGAAAAATATTACCTTAAAAAGTGCTGTGGAACAATGGGGAAATATAGCAGGACTGGTAGCAGGGATTCAGAAAAATGACTTCTCATTAATTCGCAGAAGCCTCAATGATGTCATTATAGAACCTATCCGCAGTATTCTGATTCCGAAATTTGACGAAATCAAAGCAAAAAGCCTGCAATTGGGTGCATTGGGAGGAGGAATTTCCGGTTCAGGGCCTTCTGTTTTCATGTTGTCTGAGCAAAAAGAAACTGCAGATAAAATTGCGCAGATGATGCAGTCAGTATATGATGAAATTGAAATAGAAAGTTTTGTCTACGTTTCAAAAATAAATCCAACAGGCATTCAAATTGTTGAAGAAGCTTAATCATAAAAAACAGAAATGAAATATTATAATTTAAAAGACCACCTGGAAAAAATTGATTTCAGAGAGGCAACAATAAAAGGGCAGGGAAAAGAAAAAGGATTATTTTTCCCCGAAAACATTCTACAGTTTGACGAAGAATTCGTTCAAAATCTTCATCAGTACTCCAATGAAGACATTGCGTACAGATGTATGAAAGATTTTGTGGGAGATGAAATTCCTTCGGAAATCTTAAAGGAAATTGTTGCTGAAACGGTCAGTTTTGAAATTCCTTTAGTCAAGATCAATGAGCAGATATCTATACTGGAATTATTTCATGGTCCAACCTTAGCTTTTAAAGATATTGGCGCAAGGTTTATGAGCCGCTGCCTTTCCTATTTTTTGAAAGAAAAACAGAAAAAAGTCACCGTTCTTGTTGCTACTTCCGGGGATACCGGAGGCGCTGTTGCTCATGGATTTTATAAAATTCCACAAATCAATGTGGTCATTCTCTATCCTAAAAACAGAGTCAGTCCGGTTCAGGAAAAACAGTTGACCGCGTTGGGTGAAAATATTTCAGCATTGGAAGTCAACGGAAGTTTTGATGATTGCCAGAATCTTGTTAAACAGGCTTTTTCAGATG
>Ga0075158_10002026_pt1 | contig 14937 bp, 11 predicted proteins | sample JI91814BDNA_FD_70968 | JGI IMG/M metagenome (GOLD analysis project Ga0075158, IMG submission 70968) | Wastewater effluent complex algal communities from Wisconsin, to seasonally profile nutrient transformation and Carbon sequestration -... | ecosystem: Engineered > WWTP > Effluent > Algae... | reverse complement strand
AGTTCGCGATAGGCTTGTGGGATCGCAGTTCGCGAGAGTTGTGGCTGGCGCGTGACCAGGCGGGCATCTGTCCGCTCTTCATCGCGCGTGCGCCGGGCGCTCTGATCTTCGGATCCGAAGCCAAGGCCATCTTCGCTTCCGGACGAGTCCACGCATCCCCGGACGCGATGGGCGTGGCACAGGCGTTCATGCTGTGGGCGGCGGCCGCCCCGACGACATGCTTTGCGGGCGTGGAGTGCCTTGCCCCCGGCACGGCTCGTCGATACCGGCTCGATGGCACGCACACCGAATGGTCCTTTGCATCCATGGATTTCCATCCAGAGCCTCACTCGAAAGCGACGCTCGCGTCCGCGGCCGAGGAACTCGACCATGCCCTGGGACACGCGATCAAACTTCGTCTGCGAGCTGATGTTCCCGTCGGGGCCTACCTCAGCGGCGGACTCGATTCATCGGTGATCGCCAAACTCTGCGCACTGAAGAACAAGGCCCCGATCGAGACCTTCTCGCTCCGATTCGACGACGCGAAGTACGACGAGGGCTCGGCACAGCGCCGCGTGGCCGACTATCTCGGCACGCGTCACCATGAGATCGTCGTGACGCCAAAGCACATCCAGGAACACCTCCCACGCGTCATTCGTCATTGCGAGACCCCACTCACGCGCGCGGGCCCCGCACCGATGTTCCTCCTCAGCGGGCTCGTGCGGGAACTGGGCTTTCGCGTCGTGCTCACGGGCGAAGGCGCGGACGAGGTCTTCGGCGGCTACGACGTCTTCAAGGAAGCCAAGGTGCGGGCATTCTGGGCACGTCGCCCCGACTCGACCATGCGCCCAGCGCTGCTCAGCCGTGTGCATCCATATGTCGCCAACGCCGCATCGCCGGACATGTGGCGGGCATTCTTCCAACGCGGCCTCGACAATGTCCACGATCCCTTCTTCGCGCACAGGCCCCGCTGGGAAAACACATCGTGGCTGCTTCGCTTCCTCGCGCCGCAGGTGCGTGATGCATGCACGCCACAGGCCATCATCGACCGCGCGTCCCGTCGCTTGCCGGCGGGCTGGGATCAAGAGAGCGTCGTCTCGCGCGCGCAGACGACCGAGGCCGCCTTGTTCATGTCGTCGTATCTTCTCTCGAGCCAGGGCGATCGCGCCCTGATGGCCAACTCGGTCGAGGGACGGTTTCCCTTTCTCGATCCCAACGTCATCGCGCTCGGCCGCCGCTTGCCGGACACGCTCAAACTTGCCGGTCTTCATGAGAAGATCGTCCTGCGTTCCGTCGCGGCGAAGTACCTGCCCGAAGAGATTCGCGCTCGTCGCAAGTGGCCGTATCGCGCACCCATCACCAGCGCGCTCTTTGGTGCCAACGCTCCGGAGTACGTGCGAGAACTCTTGTCGCCAGAGGCTTTGGCGCAGAACTCACTGCTGGATCCAAAGACCGCGTCGGGTCTTGCACAGCGAGGCCTCAAGGCCACTTCGCTCTCGGAGCGCGAGGAGATGGGCATGATGGGCCTGCTCACGCTCCAGTTATGGGACAGGTCGTTCTTGCGCGGCGGCGTTTCGAGCGAGCCCGGCGAGGCTCCAACCACCCACACCCAGCAACGACCTTGCGTGTTTCAGGACAATCGCTCTGCGACTGCTGCCCGCAATGCGTCCTGACGCGCACGCCAAACCCACCCCGAACCCCAGAAACGCCGATAGAAGAGCCCATGCCGACCGCACATGCCACCGTTCATCCGACGTTCTCACGTGCCGTGCTTGACCTCGATTGCGCCGCCGCGGCTGCCGAGATCGAGAGCGCCATTCGCACGATCACCGCGCGCACCCTCAAGAAGCGCGGACTCGTCCTGGGCGTCAGCGGCGGCATCGATTCCTCGGTGTGTGCTGTTCTAGCAGCACGGGCGTTGGGCAAGGACCGCGTCCGCGCGATCCTGATGCCCGAGCGAGACTCGTCACCCGCGAGCACGGAGAAGGGCAAGACGGTCTGCCAGGTCGCGGGCATCAAGCACGAGATCAACGACCTCACGCCCGCGCTCGAAGCACTGGGTTGTTATCGCAAACGCGACGAGGCTATTCGAAGTGTGATGCCCAAGTATCGCCCCGGCGATCGATTCAAGATCGTGGTCGCGGGTGACGTGACCGGCAGCGATCGTCTCAACTATTTCACGGTGGTCGCGGAACTCTCCGCAGAGGGTGGCCGCCAGGTGAGCGAGCGCCTCCCGCTCGACGCGTACCTCGCGATCGTGGCGGCGACCAACCTGAAGCAGCGCGTGCGAAAGTTGACCGAGTACACGCTCGCCGAAGAACTGAACTATGGCGTCATCGGTACGCCCAATCGTCTCGAGTATGACCAGGGCTTCTTCGTGCGAGGCGGCGACGGCCTGGCGGACATCAAGCCCATCGCCCATCTGTACAAATCACAGGTCTTTGCGCTCGGACGATTCCTTGGTCTGCCGCCCGCGATCACGGAGCAGACGCCGAGCACCGACACCTACAGCCTGCCCCAGACGCAGGAAGAGTTCTACTTTGCGCTGCCGTACCAGGCGATGGATCTGGCGCTGTATGCGCACATCACTCGCGTCCCGTCGTCGGAAGCCGCGGGGGTGATGGGCCTGACTGCTCAGCAAGTGGAGCGAGTGTTCAACGACATCGAGATGAAGCGTCACGCATCGCGCCTGCTGCACCAACCGGCGGCGTTGATTCGTCCATATGACTGGTTTGCGCACTAGAACGAGGCCTTGAGCGAGAGTACTTCAAGGGACCAACGTCCATGAGTGCCAGCAACACTTCCAACTCTGCGTCGAGCGTGCAGGCCGCGATAGCCGCGATCGCGCAGCAGCGCATCTACTTCGGGCACCAGTCGGTCGGCTATGACATCCTCGCGGGTGTGGCCGAACTGCTCAAGGAATCGCCGGGAAAATCGCTCCGCATCGTGGACAGCGCCGATCCGCGAGAACTGGACAAGCCGGGACTCGTTCATTCCAAGATCGGAACCAACACGGATCCTCTTTCCAAGTTGCAGGCCTTCACAAACGCGATGGACGCCGGGATGGGCGAGCGTGCCGACATGGCCCTCATGAAGTTCTGCTACGTCGATGTCGAAGCGCACACGGATGTGCCGACGCTCTTCGCTCGGTATGAAGAGTGCTTCGCGTCGCTGCGTGCGAGGCATCCACGTGTGCGGTTTGCGCACATCACGGCACCGCTCACGGCTCGCCCCGGCGGGCTCAAGAGTTTCATCAAACTCAGGATGGGCAAGTCGCTCTGGGGTGACGAGCAGAACCGCCGCCGCCACGCGTTCAACGAACTTCTGCGCGCCAAGTATGGCCCGGCGCGCGAGCTCTGCGATCTCGCGAAGTTCGAGAGCACCGACGAGCATGGCCAGCCGTTCACACACCCATACGCCGGAGCGAACCAGCCGTGCATGCACTCTTCGATGACGAGCGATGGCGGGCACCTGAGCCAGCGCGGCAAGGCCGTCATCGCCCGTGAGTTCCTCTCGTTCCTTGCGGGGGTTCAAGCGTGAAAACCCAGGCGACGCCCCAATCCCCGCCCGATGTCTCCAACTCGCAGGAGACCTTCGCGTATCTCGATGTGCACGGCGAGCAGGTGTACTCGGTGCGTCACTCGCCAGTCAGCCCGGGGGCGTTTCGTGCGTCGGTGCTCGTTGTTGGGCCGATCGGTGCCGAACGTGAGCGTGCCTATCGAACCACACACCTTCTCGCATGCCATCTGGCGTCATCGGGGTTCGACACCCTTCGATTCGACTACCGCGGCATCGGAGAGAGCACCGGCGACTTCACGAAAGTGTCCATGTCCGCGTGGCGCGAGGATGTGAACGCCGTTGCATCTCACCTGCGCTCGAACGCGCCGACCACTCCGCTCGTCATCTTGGGCGTGCGTGCCGGAGCGATACTCGCGTCGGAGGTCTTTGCGACTGGTGTCGGCGATGCCATGCTGCTGATCGCGCCGGTGAAGTCGGGTGCTGATTACATGCAGGAGGTCATGCGACGCCACCTGATGGCGGAGATGGTCGCCAACGAGAACCTACCCCGCCGATCCCGAGACGACATGACGCGCGACCTGGGCAATGGCGAAATCGTGAACGTCGAGGGGTATCCCTGGACCAGTGCGCTGTTGCGCGATGCCTCGTCGCACTCGCTCGTCATCCCGCCGGCTTCCGAACGACGTCCTTGGCACAGCCTTGACATCAAGCCGGTGGTCTCCGCGGCCGCGTCGGCGCCCGCGCGCCCGAATCACACGACGCTCGCGGCAGAGCGATTCTGGGAAGCAAGCCCGATCCTCATGCCCCGAACAACTTCGCTCTTTGACGCGACGATCGCCGCGGCGTCGGGTCTTGTGGCAAAGGAACGGGCGGCATGACTCGCCACGTGATCTACCACAACTTCGATGGGTTGCGCCTCGTGGGAACATACCACGAGCCGCAGTCCGGCGTTGACGGTGGCTCACAGTCGGGGGCGTCCGCCGGCGTTCTTCTCCTCAACGCGGGGCCGGCGCCGCGCGCTGGCAACAGCGATATGTCCGTCGCGATCTGCGACCGCCTCGCTCAGATTGGTTGCGCGGCGTTCCGCTTCGATCTGCCTGGATTGGGTGACTCCGAAGGCCCGTCTCCCACCGATATCCCGACGTACTGGAATGATGTGCTGCACGGGCGAAATGATGCCGCCGCTGCTTCTCTTGTGGATCACGTTGTCCGAACGTACGGCCTCAGGTCGCTCGCGGTCGGCGGACTGTGCGCCGGTGCCGTGACTGCCATACGACTGGCGGCATCGCGCAACCCGATCCTGCGCGGCCTGATTCTGCTCGAACCCAACTTTCGCGTGGAACTTGGCGTTGTCATGCCGCGAAACGTGCCGACCGCTCGCCCCGCCAATCCAGATGGTCCGCTCTCCAAGGTTCGTCGGAAAGTCCATGAAGTCTGCGCGCGTGTGGGTCTGGCACCGTATCCGCCGGAAACGGACGCATCACTGTTCCGTGGATTGCACACAAGCATCGAGCAAGGGATTGACACCATCGCTGTTCTGGCCGCCGGGCTCCAATCCACGCGCCATATGGCGATCGTCGAGCGGCACCTTTCCCGCAAGGCCAAATCCCGCCTCACGCTCGTCAGTATCGGCCAGACCAATCACATTCTGACCTCGGGCGACGCGAAGACCGCGACATGCGACGCGGTTGCGAAGTGGATTTGCCGCGACCCTGAGTTCTCCCGTCGAGCAGGATGACTGAGGGATCGCTCTGTGTCCGTTAGGCTCACAATCGCACCGGCTCGAAGTCCTTGCGATATTCGCGGCGCACAAGCAACTTTGTTGCCTCGGCGTGGTTGTTGAACGCGAGGGCCTTTCTATCCCATGCGAGCACTTGTCCAGGAAACCTTGCGGCCTTGACTGCGAGCAGGCCCGGCTCGGTGCAGCGCAGGCCGATGTCGAAGGGCATCCACAAGTGCGGCGTGTCCTTGCCGAGCGCCTTGTCCACCCACGCGTGCCAGTGATTGAACTTCTCGTACGCGGGCAGGCCGGGGAACTGCATGCCGTCGGTCTTCACGCCGTCTCGCCAGATCTCAAGCGGGCCTTCGGGCGCGAGGACGAGCGTGCCGCCCTCGCACACGACGATGGTGCAGACATCGCTGGGCCATTTGTTGTTGTCGGGTCCTTCGCCGAGCCCGAGGTGCGCGCGTGGCGGCGTCATCCCCGAGTCGTAGAAGTAGAAGTTGCAGGTGGAGTTTGCGAACTTGTCGCTGGTGACTGGATATGTGAGGGTGGAGAGCACCTTGTTCGCGTGGAAGTGGGAGAGATTGCGCGAGGGCGTGCGAGTGCAGACGCTCGTGGGGGATGTGAGTTCGGGGAAGGCGTAGAAGAGGACGTCGGTGGTGTGCACGACCCAGTCGGCGATCTGCCCGCCGCCAAAGTTCCACCAACTGCGCCATTGGCGCTGCGCGAGTTGCGGGCGGCAGGGTTCCACGCTCACGCCGTTGAGCCACAGATCGAAGTCGAAGCCCTTGGGCGGCTCGATCGGGTCGCCCAGCGTGCCATCGGCGAAGTAGTAGCCACCCGCGATCGCGCTGCCGCCGAAGGCGACGTGGACCTCGATCACTTTGCCGAGGTGGCCGCCTTTCAGGATGTCAACCGCGGCCCGGCGCGCGGCGTGCTCGATGCGCTGTGCGCCCGTCTGCGTCACGAGATTTGGGCGGGCGCGAGCGGCGTTTTGCAGGATGCTCAGTTCTTCGAGTTGCTGGACGAGTGGCTTCTGGCCATAAACATGTTTGCCTCGTGAGAGTGCGAGGGTCATGATTGCGCAGTGGGAGTGGTCGGGCGTGGCGACGATGACGGCGTCGAACTTCCCGCCGTGCTTGTCGAAGGCTTCGCGATAATCGGCGCACGTGAATGCGCTGGGGTGGTCTTTGGCGGCTTCGGCGAGGGCGTTGGCATCGACATCGCAGAGGCCGACGATGTCGGCGAGGGGGTGGGACGCGACGGCCTTGCGATCCGAGCCGCCGATGGTGCCGATGACGCCGATCACGAGGACGCGGAGGCGCGTGTCGGACATCGCCCACGCGACGCGCGGGAGGGCGAGGGCGGCTCCGGCGATGGCGGCGTGCGTGAGGAACTGGCGGCGGGAGGTGTGCGGCATGGACGGCTCCGGGGTGGCGAGGGCGCGGTGCCTCGCGGGAGCAGTCTACCCGAAATGGAGCCGGAGGGGGAGCCTTGGAGGAGGTGCTCACGGCATTCGGGATTCGGGAGGAGAGGGATGCGCATGCGAAGACACCGCCGTGTGACGGGCGGTGTCTATCGCTGGGTTCGAGATTCCGCTGGGCGCGTGGCTGGTCTCGTGCGTGTTGCTGGTGCTTGCGCACTTTGCGACACGCAGTTCCGCGGCACGGGCGTCAACGGCGGTGGGTGGGCGGTTGTGCTCGCCGACGCTTGCACAACTTTGGGCAGCGAGTGTTGTGAAGGCAACTCATGTTGTTGCATGGTTGTAACCATTGCAACTCGGACACAGGCTGGAACCTGTGCCACGGCATGTGGTGTCTTCACGCGCTTGCTGGCCCGCGCACCGCTTTGGCGTGCTGCTCGGGTCGCGCGGGGAACGTCGGGGGAGACCAGCCCGGGTTCGTGGCCCGGCCGTTGGAAGCCCGAAGAAACTCGCGCGAGGGAACTGGCACGCCTCTACCCATGGGTGCGCGGTCACGGGCGCGCGCACAGATGGGGATGTTGGTGGGTGCTTAGTGACGCGTGGCGCGCGGAAGTGGCGATTGGAGGGTGGGGAGAGGGGTGAAATTGTGCTGGGAAATGTGGGAATTCGTGTTTTGGGGTCAGAACTATGACCGCGTTTGTGCGCGCGCGGGAGGTAGGTCGGGAGAGGAAGACCCTCGCTTGCGCTTCGGGCTCGTCAAGGCCAAGAGAAGACACCACGCGGGGTCCTACCTCTCGTCAGCAGTCTCTCGCCCAGAGCCGCGTGCGACAGCTGGCACCCAGACTGGAGGCAAACCACGCCACTCATCGGAACCGTCGAACGGCGCGTTCGTACCGTTTTGACGTCGGAACAAGACTCTCTGCTGGGGATTTCGCCGTGAACACTCGCCTGGTTGTGCCGCTCACCGTAGCCGCCATCACTTGTGCCGCCCATGCCCAATGGACCGTCACAAATCTGCACCCGGCGGGAGCGACTGAATCGTGGGCTTATGCCGTCAGCGACGGGAAACAGGCGGGGTTTGTCATTGTTGGCGGAGTGACCCACGCAGTCCTTTGGAACGGCGCCGCAGCCTCGTGGGCTGATCTCCACCCGGCGGGCGCAACTTCGTCCGAGGCTCGCGCCGTCAACAGCTTGCAGCAGGCAGGGTTCGCCATTGTGGACGGATTTTACCGTGCAAGCCTCTGGAGCGACACCGCCGCGTCGCGGGTCGATCTTCACCCGGTGGGCGCGAGACATTCCCTTGTTTATGCCGCGAGCGGCGAGCAGCTTGCGGGAATTGTCAGTTTTGCCGGCGGGATGGAACGTGCGAGTCTGTGGAGTGGGACGGCGGCTTCGTGGGTTGACCTTAACCCTGAAGGCGCAACGCGATCCCTCGCGATGGCCGCCAACGGAGGGCAACAGGCGGGGTGGGCCGTCGTGGACGGGGTGGGCCGCGCGTGTCTTTGGAGCGGCACCGCCGCATCATGGGTAGACCTTCATCCGGCGGGCTCCGCACAGTCTGAGGCCTATGGCATTGATGGTGGTCGGCAGGTGGGCAGGATTCGTGTCGGCGGGACTACCCGCGCGAGCCTGTGGAACGGGACAGCGGCCTCTTGGGTCGACCTCAACCCTGTCGGCGCGACGACGTCCGAGGCCTATGCCGTCAGCGGCGGGCAGCAGGTGGGGGTTGCTCAAGTAGGAGGGGTGTACCGCGCGAGCCTGTGGAGCGGGACAGCAGCTTCGTGGGTCGATCTCCACGCCCTTCTGCCGGCCGAGTTCTCTTCCAGTGTTGCGTTCGGCATTTCCAGCAACGGCGTGAACACGCACGTCGTCGGCTTCGCGCGCCCGGGCTTGTTTGGCCCGGGCCAAGCACTTCTTTGGACCTACACGCCGTGCGCGGCCGATTTCGACAACGATGGCGACTTCGCCAACGGCCTCACGCGCGATGGCGAGGTCACCATCGAGGACCTCCTCTCCTTCCTCGTCGGCTTCGAGGCGGGCAACGTCCTCGTCGACCTCGACAACGGAACCTACACCGGTACCCCAGACAACGCCGTCGACATCAACGACCTCCTCTTCTTCCTCGCCCGCTTCGAAGCCGGGTGCTGAGAGAGTGCTGGCTGCACGTCCATGCCATCACCTCCTCTTCTCTCCGTGGCCGTCCGTGACCTCGGTGGTGAACGTCTTCTCTCGGCGGCCTCTGCGGCTCTGCGGTGAGGGTTCGCTTTGCGGTGCGCGCGAAGACACCTCCCCCGCCGCTCAGAAGCGGCACCCCCTCCGGAAGCCCGGAGGGGGATCGAAGAGGTTCAACACCGCGGCACCCCCTCACCTTGTCACCGCGTCATTGCGTCCGCTGACGCCTTGCCCCTTCTATCCTCTGCCATGTCTCCAGCGAACCCAGGTTCTCCGCCACCCGCCCCCGGAACCCCCGTCCCCGGGGCCAACTCGTTTGAGTCGATGATCGAATCGCTCGAGCAGATCATCGAGCGCATCGAGGGGGGGGAGGTCGGGCTGGAGCAGTCGATCGCGGAGTATGAGAAGGGGATGGCCCTCATCAAACGCTGCCGCGAGGTGCTGACGAAGGCGGAGCAGCGGGTGGAGGAGTTGGGGAAGGAAGGCACTAGGGACTAGGCTAGGCACTGGGCACAAGGGAAGAGGAGAGGCATTCGGCATTCGAGATTCGGCATTCGGGAAGACCTGACGGCGGGCGGGGTGGCGACTTTCTTTCCGGCCGAATGCCGAATGGCGAATCACGAATGCCGATACCGGTGTGCCGGATCCCGGCCCGATTCTCCAACCCGCGCGGTTTCTGCCGATAGATGGCCGGTCTTTCACCGCGTCACCCCCTCACCGCGTTACCCCGTCATCGCGTCACGATTCCCCCATGGATCTCAAACTCTACCTCTTCCAGTTCGTGATCTTCGGGTTCCTGTTCGCCTTTGGGGCGTGCCTGGGGTCGCTCGTCAATGTGCTCGTGTATCGCCTGCCGCTGGGGATGGGCGTGGTGACGCCGCCCTCGCGGTGCACGTCGTGCGGGACGCGGCTGACGTGGCGTGAGAACTTCCCGGTCTTTGGGTGGCTGTGCCTTGGCGGGAAGTGCCGATTTTGTCGGTCGCCGGTGTCGTCGGAGTATCCGATTGTGGAGGCGATGGTCGGGCTGCTGTTCGTGGTGCTGTACGCGTACCTGTATGCGGATCCGTTTATTTATCCGGGGAAGTGGCTGGATGTGATTCGGCCCGAGTGGGCGTATTCGGGGTTCAAGGCGACGTGGCCGCTCTTCATTCTGTGGTTGCTGCTGTCGACGTGCCTCGTCGCGATTCTGCTGGTGGATGCCAAGACGTTCATGATCCCGCTGCAGTTGGTCTGGTGGCCCGCGGCGTTTGGGTTGGTGGCCCATGTGGGATTTGCGTTGTGGGTGCAGTTCGGGCTGCAGAAGACGCCGTTCTATGTACCCGGGTGGGTGTGGGCGATCCCGATTCCGTCGCAGACCAACTGGCCCATGATCGGCGGCTCGATCGGCGGGATTGTCGGCATTGGGATTTCGAGTGTGCTGCTGGCCAAGGGGAAGATCAAGCGCAGTTTCCATGACTACGAGGAGTGGGAAAAGAAGCACCTTGCGACGCCTTTGGCGGCTCCGGGGGTCTCTGGAGATGCGGCGGCCGGATCCGGCGATGTGGCCCCGGCGGCTCCCGAAACGAGCCAGGATCAGGCCGATCTGTGGACGCAATACCCGCACGCCCGCCGCGAGATGATCCGCGAGTTCCTGTTCCTCGCTCCGTGCGTTGGGCTCGCGCTCGGCGGGGCGGCGCTAGCGACCAATCTCGCCGGGCCATGGACGTTTGACGCGCTCAATCAGGTTTCGGTTCCGACGGCCAAGGCGCCGTTCTGGCTGACCGTGCTTTCCGGTGTGCTGATGGGGTACTTGATTGGCGGCGGGGTGGTTTGGGCGATCCGGCTCTTTGGGACGCTGGCCTTTGGGAAAGAGGCGATGGGCCTCGGCGATGTGCACATGATGGCGGCCGTGGGGGCGTGCCTTGGATGGATCGATGCGACGCTGGCGTTCTTTGTCGCGGCGTTTGTGGGGTTGATCTGGAATCTGGGGCAGGTGTTCCGGGATGCCAAGCGGCCCCTGCCATATGGGCCTTATCTGGCGGTGGCGACGTTCCTGGTGATGCTCGGGAAGTTCTGGATTGAGAAGGGGATGAATCTCGGGATGAGGTTCGAGCCGCCGTTGAACTTGCCGTGAATGTGGGCCTTGAGCGTCGGCCCGAGATGTCGGCTCCTGTCGGTTGTTGTCGAACGCCAAGGGAACAGGCCAAATCCGCGCGATGCACGCAGAAAGTGACCCTTTGGCGCGTGAAGTGCCGATAGGATCCGTTCACGGTCGCGGCGGGGCCCCGAAGTGGGTTTCCCCGAATAGGACGCGCGCACCGCACGCACACGGAAGGGTCTGGCGATGGATCGCAACAGCAATAACGGTCGGGGTTGGTTCGCACGCATCGGCGGGGTTGCCGCCTTGGCCGCCATCGCCCTCGGGCTGGGCGGGTGCAAGAACGTGTCGAAGGCCGACTACGACGCGGCGGTGAACGAGAACGCGGAACTGCGTCAGCGGATTCAGACGCTTGAGGCGCAGGGGAATGCTCGCGATACTCAGATCGCGACGCTGCGTGACACGGGCACGGCGCCCGCCGACACGACGTACGCGAACAACGCGGGCACGACTGGCACCAACTACCAGCCTGATCAGGATTTCCAGCGCGACAGCAACACGGGCCGAATGGTCGCTGAGATTGCCGGCGACGTGCTTTTCGCGTCGGGCCAGGCGACGATCAAGACCGATGCGAAGAAGCAACTCGATCGAATCGCGAAGACCCTGAATAGCAAGTACTCTGGCGCGTCCATTCGCGTCGAAGGGCACACGGACACGGACAAGATCACCAAGAGCAAGTGGGGGAGCAATCAGGCGTTGAGCGAGGCTCGCGCGGATGCGGTCAAGAACTACCTCTCGCAGAAGGGTGTTTCGTCGAGCCGCATTTCGACGACGGGCTTGGGCAGCACGCAGCCCAAGAGCACGAAGGCGCAGAGCCGTCGCGTTGAGATCGTTGTCTTGACGAACTGAGAAGCGAACGCTTCGCGGATTCGACTATCTAATCGCCAGATCGCCCCCGGGGTTTCCGCCCCGGGGGTTGTGTTTTTGGTGCGTGAAGGGGAGCGCCACGATTCGGCGGACCTCATCGTGGGCGTGGGGGCATCGGGTTGGAGTGGAAACAGCAAAGAGCCTGAATCCGGGAGTGTTCGTGCCTCGAAGTGCGTGGTGTTCGGGGGGTCCAACGTTGGATCCACACCAGAAGTTTGGCGGGTGGTTGGGGCGGACTCGTGATGGCACGGGTGTGCTGCGCGATCACTCTGTCCACAGAAATCAGGAGGTTTGTATGAAGGTGTCTGCTCTCGTCGTTGCTGTTGCTGGTCTTGCGGTTGGCGTTGCGGCCACGGTCTCGGTTGCTCAGCATTCCAAGTCACAGCCTGCGCACGGCACGAAGGCTGCTGCGAAGGCGGACATCGTGGACACGGCGGTTGCGGCCGGGAAGTTCAACACGCTGGCTGCGGCGTTGAAGGCTGCGGGCTTGGTTGACGCCCTCAAGGGTGCGGGCCCGTTCACGGTGTTCGCGCCGACGGATGAGGCGTTCGCCAAGTTGCCCAAGGGCACGGTCGAGATGCTTCTCAAGCCTGAGAACAAGGACAAACTCGTCGCGATCCTCACCTACCACGTCGTCAGCGGCAGCGTGATGTCGAAGGACGTGAAGCCGATGAGCGCGGCGACGCTGAATGGGCAGCAGGTCGATCTGAAGACCGATGGCGGCGTGACGGTGGATGGGGCGAAAGTCGTGATGGCTGACGTGGCCGCGAGCAATGGTGTGATCCATGCGATCGACACGGTGCTCATGCCCAGCGACAAGGACATCGTGACGACGGCGGTGGAGGCTGGCTCGTTCAAGACGCTCGCGACCCTGCTGGAGAAGGCGGGCCTGGTTGACGCGCTCAAGGGCAAGGGCCCGTTCACGGTGTTCGCGCCGACGGATGAGGCGTTTGCCAAGTTGCCCAAGGAGACGGTTGAGATGCTCCTGAAGCCTGAGAACAAGGACAAGTTGGCGGCGATCCTGAAGTTCCATGTGGTGGAGGGACGCGTGTTCTCGCCGGCGGCCGCGAAGGGCGCGACGGTCGCGACGCTGAATGGTCAGAGCGTGACGACGCAGACCTCGGCTGGCAAGGTGATGGTTCAGAACGCGACGGTTGTGAAGGCGGATATTGATGCGAGCAACGGCGTGATCCACGTGATCGACACGGTGATCCTGCCCAAGTGAGATTGGCCAGAAAGAACGGGCCTTAACGGGTCCGACAACATTCGGCTCGCACGTGCGAGCACGGGCCGGTCATCGCTCCGGGGAGCGGTGGCCGGCTTTGTTTTTGGGGGGTAGGTCCGAGATTTGAAGTTGGGTTGGTGGCGGCGCGAGAATCGAATCCGCGTCTTTCCTGCGCTCGAAAGCAGGCAAGGCAAGACACACCGCCACCCCCGGGTTGATGTGGTTGAGAGGATTTGTTCGTGAACTGGTGGGCGGCTTCATCTTGTGTCGGCGTGGTGCATCGGCTGACGCCGGCAAGCACGTTCCGCACCGTCCTGATTGCGTGCGCGACGCTGCTTGAGAGCAAGCCGGTGGAGAAGTGCGGCGGGAACCAGTACCATGCTGTTCCCCGGACTCCCCGCGTGGCCGTTCGCCCGAGGCGATCGCCCCGCATCAGGAAGGTGCGCGTGACGGACAGCGCCTCGACAACCCAGGACCTTTTGCTGCCGCGCGTGGCGCGTGGCGACCAGGCTGCTACGCGCGAGTGCATCAAGCGTTTCGGCGGGCTGATCTGGTCGATTGCGAAACGACTCATGATCCCCGATGCTCAGATCGACGATGCGGTGCAGGACGTGTTCGTCGAGATCTGGAAGAACGCGGGGCGGTATGACGTGAACATCGCGTCGGAGACGGCGTTTGTCGCGGTGATTGCGCGGCGGCGGTTGATTGATCAGATTCGGCGGCTGAATCGGCAGACGGATACGACGGCGATGTCCGAAGCGGTGGAGGCGGATGCGACGGCGGGTGGCTGGCGCGGACGTGGCGAGGGGGTTTCGGTCGGTACCGCGCAGGAAGCGAGTGAGGAAGCGGTTGAGGCCGCCAAGGCGCTGGATCAACTTTCGGTGGATCAGCAGCGCGTGCTTCGGCTGTCGATATATCGGGGATTGTCGCACGAGTTGATTGCGCGGGTGCTGAACATGCCGCTGGGCACGGTCAAGACGCATGCGCGGCGCGGGCTGATTCGGCTGCGTGAGATTCTCTCTGGCGGCAGTTCGGCTGGGGCGGCGGGCGGCTCGCCATCGGGCGTTCTTCGCGACTTGTTGATGGGAGGTGCCGCGTGAGCCACCTTCCCAATAAGGATCGCTTGATGGAACTGCTTGCGGATGATGCGCTGGGGCAGTTGTCTGTTGCTGAACAGCGAGAGTTGCAGGAACTGCTGGCGACGTCGGGGATGACGAACGTTCCCGACTTTGATCGGGTCGTGGACGCCGCGGATATGGCGATGCGCGGTGGCGAGCCGGCGAACGCTGAGATGCCGGCGGAGGTCGCGTCGCGGCTGATGCACGTGGCGGATGCGTTCTGTGCCGGGCGCGAGGCGACAAAGGCTCGCGAGACAACGAGCCAGGTTCCGCCGATGGGCGCGGCGCAACTGACGTACCAGCCTGCCGACGATGCACCGCGGCGCGGGCAGGCGCAGTATGCGTCGATGACGTGGGAAGAGACGGGAGCCGAGCGTGCGCGGCGGTGGTCGAAGTTTGCGGTTGCGGCGTTGATCGCGATCGCGGCGGCGACGGCGCTCTTTGTGATTGCTCGGCCGGACACGAAGAATGTGCTAGAGTCGCGGATGGCGCTGCTTGGCCAGCCCGACGTTGTGCAGGTGGCGTGGAGCGACTGGGCGGTGGAGGGCGTTGGACCGGAGATTCCGGGCGTCACGGGTGATGTGGTGTGGTCTGATTCGGCGCAGCGCGGGTACATGCGGTTCGTGAACCTGCCGATCAATGACCCGACGAAGCAGCAGTATCAGTTGTGGATCATTGACAAGGAACGCGGGATGTCGCAGCGGATCAGTGGCGGTATCTTCAACGGCGCGCCGGGCGAAACGGTCGTTGAGATCGAGCCTCGATTGCTCGTGA
>Ga0075158_10002021_pt1 | contig 14948 bp, 11 predicted proteins | sample JI91814BDNA_FD_70968 | JGI IMG/M metagenome (GOLD analysis project Ga0075158, IMG submission 70968) | Wastewater effluent complex algal communities from Wisconsin, to seasonally profile nutrient transformation and Carbon sequestration -... | ecosystem: Engineered > WWTP > Effluent > Algae... | reverse complement strand
GATCGAGGGCGCGCTGATGGCCGCCGACGTGGCGCCCGGCCTGCACCGGCTCAAGGGCACGCTGCCCACGCGCTGGAAGGGTTTCGACGAAGACCTCTGGAACCGCATCGAGTCCGAGGCGCGCCAGCGCGCCGACGCCGGCCGCGCCGCGCTGCGCCCGGTGTTCTTCGGCGCCGACCTTGATCCGACGGCCCTGCATTCGGCGGTGGCCAACGCCGACCGCGCGGGCGTCGCCGACATCATCCGCTTCGACCGCGCCGCGGTGGCGGCGCTGAAGGCGCCGGGTGCCGCCCGCGGCCTGGTGGTGTGCAATCCGCCCTACAACGCGCGCCTGGCCGCGGACGCGCAGACCTACCGCGAGCTGGGCGACGCCCTCAAGCGCGCGGTGCCCGAATGGCGCGCGGTGCTGCTGTGCGGCTCCGACGAGCTGGCCCAGGCCTCGGGCCTGCGCGCCGCCAAGCGCTATGCCTTCTTCAACGGCGCGCTGGAATGCGCGCTGGTGGTGTGCGACCCGGTGCAGCCGCCCGCCCGCGAGCCGCGCGAGGCCAGGCCGCTTTCCGAAGGCGCGCAGATGGTGGCCAACCGGCTGCGCAAGAACATCAAGCGCCTCAAGTCCTGGCGCGAGCGCGAGGGCGTGTTCGCCTGGCGCGCCTACGACGCCGACCTGCCGGAGTATTCGGCCGCGGTGGACGTGTACGTCGAGGACGGCGGCGAAGCCCGCACCTTCGTGCACGTGCAGGAGTACGAGGCGCCCGCCACCATTCCCGAAGCCGACAGCCGGCGCCGCTTCGGCGAGCTGCTGGACGCGGTGCGCGAGGTGTTCGCGGTGCCGCCGGGCCAGGTGTCCATCAAGACCCGCGCCCGCGGCAAGGGCGGCAGCAAGTACGGCCAGATGGACAAGCGCGGCGAACTGGTCGCGGTGCGCGAAGGCCAGGCCCGTCTGCTGGTGAACCTGTACGACTACCTGGACACGGGCCTGTTCCTGGACCACCGGCCGATCCGCCTGCGCATCGGCCGCGAGGCGCGCGGCAAGCGCGTGCTCAACCTGTTCGCCTACACCGGCGCGGCCAGCGTGCATGCCGCCGTGGGCGGCGCCGCCTCCACCACCAGCGTGGACCTGTCGGGCACGTACCTGGAGTGGGCCGGCAAGAACCTGGCGCTCAACGGCGCCGCGGGCCGCGCGCACCAGCTGGTGCAGGCCGACGTGATGGCCTGGCTGGCGGCCGACCGCGGCCAGTACGACCTGATCTTCTGCGACCCGCCCACGTTTTCCAATTCCGCCCGCGCCCAGGACTTCGACACCCAGGCCGACCACGTGCGGCTGCTGCGCGCCTGCTGCTCGCGCCTGTCGCCGGATGGGCTGCTGCTGTTCTCCAACAACTTCCGCCGGTTCAAGCTCGACGAGGCGGCGGTGGCCGAATTCGCCACCTGCACCGAGATCAGCCCGCGCACCATCGACCCCGACTTCGAACGCAACCCGCGCATCCACCGCTGCTGGGAACTGCGCCGGGCCTGACCGGCGCACCGCGGGTCCGCCCGGGCGCATTTAACCCGCGCGAAACGATCGCCGGGGCATTATGCTGTGGCCATGAGTCGCCACCCCCACACCACCACCCAAGGCTGGACCTTCTTCCGCCAATGGCTGAAGAATCCGCTGGGCATGGCGGCCATTTCGCCCTCCAGCCCGCAGCTGGCGCGGCAGATGATGTCGGAGCTGCCGCGCGGCGCGAAGCGCGTGATCGAACTGGGCGGCGGCACCGGCGTATTCACCCAGGCGCTGCTCGACCACGGCATCGCACCGGCCGACCTGCTGGTGCTGGAGTTGAACGAGGAACTGCACCAGCACCTGCAGCGGCATTTCCCGCAGGTGCAGGTGGCCTGCGCCGACGCCCGCGACCTGTCCGACCTTGCGCTGGCGCGCGGCTTCGGCCCCGAGGCGCCGGCCGATGCCGTCATCTCCGGCCTGGGCCTGCTGTCCATGCCCAAGGCCACGCAGCAGGCCATCCTGGGTGCGGCCTTCGACTGCATGCAGCCGCAGGGCCGGTTCGTGCAGTTCACCTACGGCCCGGCCAATCCGGTGGCCAAGGAAGTGATCGAGGCGCTGGACCTCAACGCGCGCCGCGGCAGCTTCACCTGGTGGAACGTGCCGCCGGCCACGGTGTACGTCTATTCCCGGCGCGTGTCGCGCGCCATCGCCCCGCGCTCGATGCGCTGAGGCGCGGGTGGGAGGGCCTTCAGGCCCGACGCTTCCGGGCCGGAGGGCTTCGGGCCTGAAGGCCCTCCAACCGGGTCAGCGGCCGGTCTTGATGGTGGTCCAGGCGCGCACGCGCTCACGGGTCACTTCCGGCGCGAACGTCTTGGGATCCACCAGCTTGGCCTGCACCTCGGCCGGCGGGTAGATGGCCGCGTCGCCGGCGATTTCCGGGTCCAGCAGCGGCAGTGCCGCGGTGTTGGGCGTGGCGTAGGCCACGTAGTTGCTGATGCCGGCCGCCACTTCGGGCTTGAGCAGGTAGTCGATGAAGGCGTGGGCGTTGGCCTTGTGCGGCGCATCGGCCGGGATGGCGACGAGGTCGAACCAGCGCAGCGCGCCTTCCTTGGGGATGATGTACTGGATCTCGACGCCGTTCTCGGCTTCCTCGGCGCGGTCGCCGGCCTGGAACACGTCGCCCGAGTAGCCCATCACCAGGCACAGGTCGCCGTTGGCGAGGTCGTCGATGTACTTGGACGAATGGAAATAGCGGATGTGCGGGCGCACGGCGGCGTAGGCGTCGGTGACCACCTGGGTTTCGTCGCCGGTGAGCGCGTTGGGGTCGCGGCCGCGGAAGAGCAGCGCGGCGCCGAAGGTTTCCTGTTCGTCGTCGAGCACGCTGATGCCGCAGGCCGCCAGCTTGGCGGCGTTGGCCGGGTCGAACAGCAGTGCCCAGGAATCGAGCGGCACGTCCGGGCCCAGCGCCTCGCGCACCTTGGCCACGTTGATGCCCAGCCCGGTGGTGCCCCACATGTAGGGCACGGTGTGGGCGTTGCCCGGATCCACGTCCTGCAGGCCGGCCAGCATGGTCGGGTCGAGGTTGCCGTAGTTCTTCAGCGCGGCCTTGTCCATCGGCGCGTACACGCCGGCCTGGATATGGCGCTGCGCGAACGGGCGCGCCGACGGGAACACCACGTCATAGCCCGAGGCGCCGGCCAGCAGCTTGGCCTCCAGGATTTCGTTGCCGTCGTAGGTGTCGTAGACCACCCGGATGCCGGTGCTGGCCTCGAAGTTGGCCAGCGTGTCTTCGGCCACGTAGTCGGACCAGTTGAAGACGTAGACCACCTGGTCGCCGCTGTTCCCGGTGGCCGGGGCCGCCGGTTCGGTGGGCGCGGCGCCGGTTTGCGCGGGTTCGGGCGAACCGCTGCAGGCGGACAGCAGCAGGGCGGAAGCGATCAGGCTCAGTCGCAGGGTCATGGCGGGCTCCGTGGCAGGCAATGAGCCATGTTCGGCGCGCCACCCGGCACTGTCAAACCGGCGCACGACGAGCGCCGCGAAATTTCAGCGCAGCGCCTGCCAGTCGCTGGCGAGCAGGCCCATCAGCACGCTGTCCTGCAGTTCGCCCGCCACGTGCCAGCGCTGGCGCAGGTAGCCTTCGCGCCGGAAGCCCAGGTTCTCGAGCGTGCGCAGCGAGGGCAGGTTGCGCGGGTCCACGTCGGCCTCGATGCGCCGCAGCGACAGGGCACCGAACGCGTGGTCGAACAGCACCGTCAGTGCCTCCTGCGCATAGCGCCGTCCCCAGTGGTCGCGGGCCAGCGCGAAGCCCACTTCGGCCCGGCCCTGCGTGTGGTCAATGGCGTACAGGGTGACCGTGCCGATGACGCGGTCGTCGCCGCGCAGGGCGATGCCCCACTGGAACAGGTTGCCGGCCTGGAAGCCGCTCTCGATGGCCTCCAGGTAGATGCTGGCTTCGTCCTGGTGCGGCCAGGCGGTGTGGCTCCAGTAGCGCACCACTTCGGGGTCGGAATAGATGGCGTAGAGGTCGCCCAGGTCGCGGCCTTCCATCCAGCGCAGGTGGATGCGCGGGGCCGCCAGGGTCGGCAGGCGGGCGGTGGCGGGCGCCTGGACGGGGGCAGGGGCCGGCCGGCCGCGAGCGGCGGGGGTCTTGAGGCTGGGAACCATGGCGGGCATCACGGGGGGATTACAGGGGCGAACGCGGTTCGGCGTGCCCTCAGGACGCCGCCGGCGCCCGCGCGCCCGGAGGCGTGCAACCCTGCGTTGCGGGCCAAGGGCTGCGGTACGGCGCCGGCGGCCATAGATTGTCGGCATCCACCCCTGATCGGAGAGCCCCCGTGTCCACCCTGCGCCCCGTGACCCGCAAGCTCCGCGGCATGCCCGCTTCGGACGGTGCCGGCGTCAAGCTCACCCGCGTCATCGGCACCCCGCAGCTGCCCGAGCTCGACCCGTTCCTGATGCTGGACGAATTCGGCACCGACCGGCCCGAGGACTACCTGGCCGGCTTCCCCTCGCATCCGCACCGCGGCTTCGAGACCGTCACCTACATGCTCGACGGCCGCATGCGCCACAAGGACAACCACGGCAACGAAGGCGTGCTGGTGCCCGGCAGCGTGCAGTGGATGACCGCCGGCCGCGGCATCGTGCATTCGGAAATGCCCGAGCAGGAACAGGGCCGCATGCGCGGCTTCCAGCTGTGGGTGAACCTGCCGGCCCGCGAGAAGATGACCGCGCCGCGCTACCAGGAATACGGCCCGGATCGATTCCCGGAAACCGACGTGGCGCCGGGCGTGCGCGTGAAAGTGATCGCGGGCCGGGTGGCCGGCGTTGACGGCGCCATCGTCCAGCCCGCCACCGACCCGATCTACGTGGACATCGCCCTGGAGGCCGGTGCCCGCTTCGAACAGGCCGTGCCCGAGGGTCATGCCGCGTTCGCCTACGTGTACGAAGGCGCGGCGCGCTTTGGCGACGATGCCGCCGGCACCGAGGGCACCAGGGGCGAACTGCTGGTGTTCGGCCCGGGCGAGCGCATCGCGGTGGAGGGCCGCACGGCCGGCACGCGCCTGATCGTCGTGGCCGGCCGGCCGCTGGGCGAGCCCGTGGCGCGCTATGGTCCGTTCGTGATGAACACGCAGGCCGAACTGCGCCAGGCCTTCGAAGACTTCCAGGCCGGCCGCTTCTGAACCCCGCCGCATTTACGGAGAACGCCATGTCCGCACGCAACGCCACCGCCCGCATCGGCAGCACCTATGCGCCTTACGCCACGCAGCTGGTGGTCGGCACGCACCATGCGGTGGCCGACGAGCCGGTGGCGCTGGGCGGTGGCGACACCGGCCCGGCGCCCGACGAAATCCTGCTCAGCGCGCTCGCGGCCTGCACCGCCATCACCCTGCGCATGTACGCCGAACGCAAGCAGTGGCCGCTGGAAGGCGTGGACGTGGACGTGGCGTTCGCCGAACGCGGCAAGGAAAAGAACGTGCTCAGCCGCACCGTGCACCTGCGCGGGCCGCTGGACGACGAACAGCGCCAGCGCCTCCTGCAGATCGCCAACGCCTGCCCCGTGCACCGCATCCTGACCGGCACGGTGGAAGTGCCCACCGCGCTGGCCTGACGCAGGCCCCGCGCCCCGGCCTCAGCGCTCGGGCAAGGGGATGAAGTCTGTTTCGCCCGGGACCTGGCCGAAGCGGCCCTCGCGCCAGTCGGACTTGGCCTGTTCGATGCGTTCACGCGAACTGGAGACGAAGTTCCACCAGACATGGCGCGGCCCGTCCAGCGGTGCCCCGCCCAGCAGCATCACCCGGGCGTCGGTGAGCGCGCGCAGCTGCGGCTCGGTGCCGGGCTCGAGCACGGCCAGGTGATCGCGCGGCAGGGCCTCGCCGTCGAGCGCCACGTCGCCTTCCACGGGGTACAGCGCGCGCTCGGCATGTTCGGCGGGAATGGGCAGAGCGCAGCCGGCCTGCAGGTCGATCGAAACGTACAGCGTGTCCGACAGCACGGCCACCGGCGCGCGCTCGCCGAAGGCGTGGCCGGCGACGATGGTCATGCGGATGCCCGGCAGTTCGACCACCGGCAGCGTGGCGGCCGGGTGGTGCACGAAGGCCGGCGCGGTGTCTTCGTGTTCGCGAGGCAGCGCCACCCAGGTCTGCAGGCCGTGCATGCGCTGCGTCTGGCCCAGCAGGCGCTCGGGCGTGCGTTCGGAGTGGGCGATGCCGCGGCCGGCGGTCATCCAGTTCACGTCGCCCGGGTTGATTTCCTGCAGCGAGCCCAGGCTGTCGCGGTGCATGATCGCGCCCTCCCACAGGTAGGTCACCGTGGCCAGGCCAATGTGCGGATGCGGCCGCACTTCCAGCGGATGGTCCGCGTCCAGCGCGGCCGGGCCGATGTGGTCGAAGAATACGAAGGGGCCCACGCTGCGGGCCTTGGCGTGCGGCAGCAGGCGCTTGACGGTGAAGCCGCCGCCCAGGTCGTGCACGCGCGGGGGGATCGACAGGGTCATCGCGGTCTCCGGGTAGAACGGAAAACCAGCATGCCACGCCGTGCGCGCGGATGGCCGCAACGTTGGGTTGCGCTCAGTAGGTGGAAACGAAGACCCGCGCCTTGCCGTCCGCGTCGAGCACGATGACGGTGTAGCGGTCGTACTCGGTTTCGGGCATGTCCGGCGCGGGCTGGCCGCTGATGGCCGCGACGATGCCGGGCACGGTGTTGCTGTGGCCCACCACCAGCGCGGTGCTGCCCGTGGGCAGCGCGCGCAGGTCGCGGGCCAGGTCGGCGCCGTAGGTGGCGGCGTTGGCGGCGTCCACCGGGCGCACGGTCACTTCAAGGCCGGCGCTGGCGGCAGCGGGCGCCGCAGTGAGCCGGGTGCGCCGGTACTGCGTGGCGTACACCGCGTCCAGGCTGGTGACCTCGAGGCGTTGCGCCAGCGCCTGGGCGCGCGCGCTGCCGGCTTCGTTCAGCGCGGGGTCGCGCGGGTCGTCGGTGGCTTTCTCGGCGTGGCGCACCACCACCACCACGGTGGCGTCGCCCGGTGTCGCCACCGGTGCGGCGGGCAGGGCCAGGGCGAACAGCAGGGTCAGGGTCAGCATGGGGGTTCAGCCTTTGGCGAGCAGGGCGAGCAGGCCGCGCGCGGTGCGCAGGCGCGAGGCGGCGTCGGGCAGGTCCATGCGGATGCGCAGCTTGTCCGGGCCGTCCATACCGTACACCTTGGGCTGGGACTGGATCAGGCGGATGACCGACATCGGGTCCAGCGTGGGCTGGGGCAGGAAGGTGAGGCGGCCGCCGGTGGGGCCCAGCTCCAGCTTGCGGATGCCCAGCGGCGTGGCCGCCCGCTTGAGTTCGGCCACCGCGAACAGCTGCTTGGCCGGGTCGGGCAGCACGCCGAAGCGGTCCACCATTTCCACCTGCAGCTCCTTGAGGGCGTCGTCGTCGCGGGCGCCGGCGATGCGCTTGTACAGCGTCAGTCGGGCGTGCACGTCGGGCAGGTAGTCCTCGGGGATCAGCGCCGGGATGTGCAGCTCCACGTCGGCGCCGTGGCGCGTGGCCGGGTCGAAGTCGGGCAGCTTGCCGGTCTTGATGGACGCCACCGCGCGCGCCAGCAGCTCGGTGTACAGCGAGAAGCCGATCTCGGCCATCTGGCCGCTCTGGCCTTCGCCCAGCAGTTCGCCGGCGCCGCGGATTTCCAGGTCGTGCGTGGCCAGGGTGAAGCCGGCGCCCAGTTCCTCCAGCGACGCCAGCGCCTCGAGCCGCTTTTCGGCGTCGGGCGTGAGCGTCTTCTTGTCCGGCACCACCAGGTAGGCGTAGGCGCGGTGGTGCGAACGGCCCACGCGGCCGCGCAGCTGGTGCAGCTGGGCCAGGCCGAAGCGGTCGGCGCGGTGGATGATGATGGTGTTGGCGCTGGGGATGTCGATGCCCGATTCGATGATGGTGGTGCACACCAGCACGTTGAAGCGCTGGCGGTGGAAATCGAGCATGGCCTGTTCGAGCTCGCGCTCGGGCATCTGGCCATGGGCGACCCGAAGGCGGGCCTCGGGCACCAGGGCCTGCAGGTCGCGGGCCATCTTCTCGATGGTGTCCACTTCGTTGTGCAGGAAATAGACCTGGCCGCCGCGCGCGAGTTCGCGCTGGAACGCTTCCTTCAGCAGCACCGGGTCCCAGGGCGTCACCACGGTCTGCACGGCCAGCCGGTGCGCCGGCGGCGTGGCGATGATGGACAGCTCGCGCAGGCCGCTCATGGCCATGTTTAGCGTGCGCGGGATGGGCGTGGCGGTGAGCGTGAGCAGGTGCACTTCGGCGCGCAATGCCTTCAGCGCTTCCTTCTGGCGCACGCCGAAGCGCTGCTCCTCGTCCACCACCACCAGGCCCAGGTCCTTGAACTTCACGTCGCCCTGCAGCAGGCGGTGGGTGCCGACGATCACGTCGATGCGGCCTTCCTCCAGCTGCACCAGCGCCGCCTTGATGTCCTTGGCCGACTTGAAGCGGCTGAGCACCTCCACGCGCAGCGGCCAGTCGGCGTAGCGGTCGCGGAAGTTGCGGTAGTGCTGTTCGGCCAGCAGGGTGGTGGGCACCAGCACCGCCACCTGCCTGCCGGCCGTGGCGGCGACGAAGGCGGCGCGCACGGCGACTTCGGTTTTTCCGAATCCGACGTCGCCACATACGACGCGGTCCATGGGCTGGGGTTTGCCCAGGTCGGAAATCACGGCGTCGATGGCCGCCAGCTGGTCGGGCGTTTCCTCGAACGGGAAGGTGGCCGCGAACGGTTCGTACATCGCCCGGTCCACCTTCAGCGCCAGGCCCACGCGCGCGTGGCGGCGGGCCTGGATCTCCAGCAGCTCGGCGGCCACGTCGCGCACCTTCTCGGCGGCCTTGCGCTTGGCCTTGTCCCACTGTTCGCCGCCGAGCGAATGCAGCGGCGCCAGCTCCGGCGACGCGCCCGAATAGCGGCTCACCAGCTGCAGCTGCGCCACCGGCACGTAGAGCTTGTCGCCCTTGGCGTATTCGATCTGCAGGTATTCGCCGCTGACGCCGCCGCTTTCCAGCGTCACCAGGCCCTGGTAGCGGCCCACGCCGTGGTCTTCGTGCACGATCGGCGAGCCCATGGTGATCTGGCTCAGGTCGCGCAGCACCGCGTCGGGGTCGCGGGCGGCGCCGCGCTTGCGGCGGCGGCTCTGTTCGGCGCGGTCGGGGAAGAGCTGGCGTTCGGTCAGCACCGCCAGCGCGGGTTCGTTGATGGCGAAGCCGTCGTCAATGGCGGCCACGGTGATGGCGAAGCGTTCGTCGCCGGCCACGAACGCGTCCCAGCCGGCGACCTGCGCCGGCCTGAGGTCGGCCGACGCCAGCAGCTCCAGCAGCGCCTCGCGCCGGCCGGCGGAATCGGCCGCCATCAGCACCCGGCCCGGATAGCCGCGCAGGAAGCCCAGCAGCGCCGCTCCCGGGTCGCCGCCCTTCTGGCTCCACGCCAGCGACGGCGCCGGCTGCTCGGCCATGGCCTGGGCCTTGTCGCGCTGCGGGTGCGCCGCGCCGCAGACCTCGATGCGCAGCGCCTGGTTCCAGGTGGCGCGCAGCTGTTCGGGCCTGAGGAAGATTTCCTCGGGCGGCAGGATCGGCCGCTCGATGTCGTGGCGGCGCTGCTCCCAGCGGTTCGTGGTCTGGGCCCAGAACGCTTCGGCGGCTTCCGGCGCGCCTTCGCCCACCACCACCAGCGCGTCGCCCGCGAGGTGTTCGAACAGCGACGCCGTGCGCTCGAAGAACAGCGGCAGGTAGTACTCGATGCCGGCCGGCGCGCCGCCTTCCTTCAGGTCCTGGTACAGCGGGCAGCGGCGCGGATCGAACTCGAAGCGCTCGCGCAGGGTTTCGCGCACGCGCCGGGCGCTGGCCTCGTCGAGCGGGAACTCGCGGGCGGGCAGCAGCCGCACCGACTCCACCGCGTGGTCGGAGCGCTGCGTTTCCGGATCGAAGGTGCGCAGCGAATCAATCTCGTCGTCGAACAGCTCGACGCGGTAGGGCAGGTCCGAGCCCATCGGGAACAGGTCGAGCAGGGCGCCGCGCACCGCGAAGTCGCCGGGGTCGAGCACCTGCGGCACGTTGCGGTAGCCGGCGGCCTCGAGGCGGCGTTTCTCCGCGTCCAGGTCGAGCTTCTGGCCCTTCTTCAGGTCCAGCGTGTTGCCGGCGATCCAGCTGGGCGGCGGCAGCCGCTGCATCAGCGACGCCACCGGCACCACCAGCACGCCCTTGCGCGCGGTGGGCAGCCGGTACAGCGCCGCCACGCGCTGGGACACGATGTCCGGGTGCGGGCTGAACAGGTCGTAGGGCAGGGTTTCCCAATCGGCGAAGTGCAGCACCGGCAGGTCGCCGGACAGCACCTTCAGGTCGTGCTCGAGCGACTGGGCGGCGTGGCTGTCGCGGGTGATGGCCAGCACCAGGCCGTCGCGGCCGCGGGCCAGTTCGGCCAGGCCCAGCGCCAGCGCGCTGGCGCTGGCCGGCGCGCGCCACAGGGCGCGCTGCTGGCCCGCCTTGGGCAAGGGCGCGGAAGGAAGGAGGGGACGGGTCATGGGGCCGCGGAGTTTACCGCAGGCCGGGGTCGCGGTCGGGTCAACGGCGCGATCGACGCACCGGCTCCAGGTCCAGGGTCACGTGCAGCAGGTTCGGCGACTCCTGGCTGGGTTCGCGCCGGAAGCCCACCGACTGGGCCAGCTGGATCATGGCCGTGTTGTCGTCCATCACCTCGCCCCAGATGCGGCGGATGCCGTGCGCCTGGGCCCACTCCACCAGGCGGCGCATCAGCGCCTTGCCCAGGCCCTGGCCGGCCACGAAGTGCGACACCAGGATGGCGAATTCGGCGCTGTCCTTGCCCGGGTCGCGGGTCAGGCGGGCCAGTGCGCCGACCAGCGCCTCGCCCGGGGGCAAGGGCTCGGCGGCCACCACCGCGAACGACTCGCCGGGCACGATGTTCACCAGCTGCATGAGGTAGTCCAGGCCCAGGGCCTTCACCGGGTGCAGGTAGCGGCGTCGTACCTCGTCGTCGCCCAGCAGGTCGAAGCCGCCGGCGATGGGCGCGGCGTCGGCGGGATGGACCGGGCGCAGCCAGAGTTCGCGCCCGTCCGGCAGGCGCATCACCTCGGTGCGTTCGGGCCGGTGCGAGGCCCGTGGAGAAGTGCGGCGGAGGACGGTCATCGCGGCAAGGGTCGCAGGGACGGGCTTGGGCCGTACTCTAAACCCGCCGTGTTTCGTTCAGCCGGGGTTGTTGCCGGACTTTGCCGCGGAGTAGGCTGGGCGCTGATTCCCGAGAGTGCAGGCAAGGCATGCTGGCGGACCGTGGCAACCGCACCCCCCTGGCGGCCATCGCGTTGGCCTGGACCTGCCTTCTGCCCGCTCCGGCGATGGCGGCTGCCGCGGCACCGGCCACGGCACCCGCGACCACCGTGCCCGCGACCGCGGCAGCGAAACCCGCCGGCCGCGCCGACACCATCGAGCGCCATCCGCTGGAGCTGCGGGCCCTGATCGAGCCCGAAACGGTGCTGCGCGAACTCTCCCCCGCCATCATCGCCGCCCGTCTCAAGGGCGACCAGCGGGAAGTGGCGCTGCTCTACCTGGCCCAGGCCAACGCCTGCCGCGTGGTGGCCGACTGGGACTGCCAGCGCGAAGCCGGCCTCAATGCCCGTTCCGCCGCCACCGAGGCCGGCGTGCCGCACCTGGCCGTGCGCGGCCTGATCGCCGAGAGCCGGGCGCGGCTGGCGATGCAGGACTACACGCGCGGCGCGCGCCTGCTGGGCGACGCCGAGCTGATGCTCAAGTCCGATCCGCAGGCCGAACTGCTGGCTGACGTGATGCTGGCCTATTCATCCATGAGCTATGCCCTGGGCAAGCACCCGCTGGCGGCCGAGTACGCCCAGCGCGGCCTGGCCGTGCTGGGCGAGGACGAAGGCCTGGCCATGCGCGCGCGCCTGCTGCGCAACCGCGCCCGCGCCGAGGCCCAGCTCGACCAGGTGGAGGCGGCCAACGTTTCCCTGCAGCAGGCCACGCAGCTGGCCCAGCGCCTGAAGGACCCGAAGCTGGAGGCCGAGCTCTACCTCGAGGGCGCCAGGGTGGCGCGCATCGTGGGCGACCTGGCCATCCAGCGCCGCAACGGTGAGCGCGTGCTGGCCATGGCGGGGCAGCTGCGCAATTCGCAGCTCGCCGGCCTGGGCCATGAAGTGCTGGGCCTGGCGGCGGCCGATGCCGGCGACGGCAAGGGCGCCACGCGCGAACTGCGCGCCGCCCAGCAGTCGTTCCGCGGCCTGGAACTGCAGAGCGACGAACTGCGAGTATCGCGCGAGCTGGTGCAGGTGCTGCTGCGCTTCGACCCGGGCGGTCCTGACCTGGCGCCGCTGTTCCAGCGCTACCTGGTGCTGGACAACGCCATCGCCCAGAACGAGCGGCTGCAGGCCGCCGACGATTTCGACGCCCGCCTGAAGTACGCCGAGCGCGAGAACGAACTCACCCGGCTGCAGGGCGAACAGGCCCTGGCCCGTGAGCGCGAGGCCGCCCTGGCCAGCGCCAACCGGCAGGGGCGCATCCTGATGGCGCTGGGCTTCGCCACGCTGCTGACCCTGGCGACCTTCTTCGTGGTCCAGCGCCGCAGCCATTCCCGGCTGCAGCGGGTGCTGGCGCAGCTGCGCGAGAAGGAGCTCAAGTACCGCACGCTGGCCAACAACGCCAGCGACCTGGTGATCCGGCTGCGCCCGGACGGCACCCGCCTTTACGTGTCGCCGTCGGCCCAGGAAATGCTGGGCACCGACCCCAACGAGATGCTGCTGCAGACCTGGGAACAGGTGCACCCCGACGACCTGCCTGCGGTGAAATCGGCGTTCGCACGCCTGGTGGACGAGGGCGGGGACGCCACCATCCTCCACCGCGCCCGCCACGCCCAGGGCAACTTCGTCTGGATCGAGGCGCTGGCGCGCCGCATTGCCGGGCCCGACGGCGGCGTCGAGGTGGTGTACGCGGGCCGCGACGTCACCACCCGCGTGCGCGCCGAACAGGCCCTGGAGTCGGCCCAGGCCCGGCTGCGCGCGGTCACCGACAACATCCCCGCGCTCATCGCCCACATTGACAGCCAGGAGCGCTACAGCTTCCTCAACGCCCACGGCCATCGCCTGTTCGGGCTGCCCGACCACCAGGCGGTGGGCAAGACGGTGCGCGAGGTCCGCGGCGAGTCCATCTACAGTGAAGTGAAGGCGCACATCGCCGCCGCGCTTCGCGGCGAACGCGTCACGTTCGAAGGCCAGTCCACCATCGCCGGCCGCACCTATTGCTACCAGACCAGCTACGTGCCCGACATCCGACCGGACGGCAAGCAGAACGGATTCTTCGCCTTCACCTTCGACATCACCCAGCTCAAGGACGCCGAGAGCCGGCTCGAGCAGATGGCGCGCTTCGATTCGCTCACCGGGCTGGCCAACCGCCGCTATTTCGACGAGCGCCTTTCGGCCACCGTTTCGCGCTGCCGCCGGCAGGGCTCGCCCCTGGCGGTGCTTTACCTGGACATCGACCGGTTCAAGCCCATCAACGACGCCCATGGGCACGAGGCCGGCGACGGCGTGCTCAAGGAGTTCGCGCAGCGGCTGAAGTCCTGCGTGCGCGAGGGTGACCTGGCGGCGCGCATCGGCGGCGACGAGTTCGCGCTGCTGGTGGAGGGCATCGAACACCCGGGTGACGCCGAAAGCATCGCCGCCAAGGTGGTGGCGCTGATGGCCCGGCCCATTTCGCTGCCGGGGCTCGAGCTGACCGTGAGCACCAGCGTGGGCATCGCCTTCAGCCGGCGGTCGGCGGCCGCCGAGCGCCTGCTGGTCACGGCCGACGCGGCGCTGTACCAGGCCAAGGCGGCGGGGCGCAACACGTGGCGGCTGTCGGAAATCGACTGATCCACGCTTGGCCGGGGTTCATTCGCAGCGGGTTTTAATGGCCCACCGCCAACACCCCCGGGAAAACTCCGAATGAACCGCACCCTCCTGGCCCTGTCGCTGCTGGCCCTGCTGCCGGCCGCGGCGCAGGCGCAGTGGCAGCCCACCGCCGAGCTCGGCGTGGTCAACACCACCGGCAACTCCGACACCACCAGCGTCAACGGCAAGTTCGCACTCAGCGGCGAAGACGCGGCCTGGACCCACGACTACTACCTTTCCGCGCTGCGCGCCGAGTCGGGCGACGAACTCACGGCCAACCGCGTCGAGATGGGCGCCAAGGCGGCGCGCAAGCTGGGGGAGCGCAGCTACCTGGGCGGTGCGGCGCGCTACGAGGACGACGACTTCGCCGCCTACGGCTACCAGGCCACGCTTGCGCTCAACTACGGCATCGAGGCGTTCAAGGACGACAAGCGCCACCTGCTGCTGGAGGCCGGCCCCGGCCTGCGCCGCGCCCGCCTGGCCGATTCGGGCCTGCGCGAGCAGGACGCGCTGCTGCGCGGCTTCGCCGACTACCAGCACCAGGTCACCGACACCACGTCGTTCTTCAACACGCTGCTGGTGGAGGCCGCGCAGGACAACACCTTCGTGCAGAACGACATCGGCGTGGCCGTCAGCATCAATCGCTCCCTGGCGCTCAAGGCGGCGCTGCAGGCGCGCCACAACAGCGACGCGCCCGCCGACCGCGAGCGCACCGACACGCTGGCCTCGGTGAACATCGTCTGGTCGCCGCGCAGCAAGGCCGACTGATCCCGGGCCTGCCGGCCTTTTGACGGGGCGAGGTCGAAGGACCTAGCCTGCGGGCTTGCCCACGCCGCAGGAACGCCCGCCTGATGATCCCGAAGTCCAAGCGCATCGAACCGCTGTTCCAGCGGCTGCCGTCCATCCTGGCGTATCCGGCGGCGTCGTCGATGCTGTGGATGATCGCCGCCCTGTGCGCCCTGCGCCTGCTGGCGCACCTGCCCAGCCTGCTGGGCCTGGCGTTCGAGGTCATCTTCTGGGTCATGGGCTTCAAGCTTGCGGTGGAGGCGCTG
>Ga0075158_10002019_pt1 | contig 14953 bp, 14 predicted proteins | sample JI91814BDNA_FD_70968 | JGI IMG/M metagenome (GOLD analysis project Ga0075158, IMG submission 70968) | Wastewater effluent complex algal communities from Wisconsin, to seasonally profile nutrient transformation and Carbon sequestration -... | ecosystem: Engineered > WWTP > Effluent > Algae... | reverse complement strand
CTCAACCGTGCGCCGCACTGGGGCCGGCTGGGCGACAACGTCTATTTCGCGCAGGGCTTCAGCGGCCACGGCGTCGCCGCCACCGGGCTGGCGGGCCGCATCGTCGCGGAGGCGATCCGCGGCCAGGCCGAACGCCTGGACGCCTTCGCCAGGATTCCGCACCGCAACTTCCCCGGCGGGCGCGCGCTGCGCACGCCGCTGCTGGTGGCCGCCATGGCGTGGTTCAAGCTGCGCGACGCGCTGTGGTGATACGCGACACTCGACGCCCCGCGGCACCAAGCCGCGCCCCCGCAAGCCACGACCCCCAGGAGCCGACGCATGAAAGTCTCGCCCTACCTCAACTTCGACGGCTGCTGCGAAGCGGCCATGCGGCACTACGCCGCGGTGCTGGGTGGCCAGATCGTGGCGCTGATGCCCTACGAGGGCAGCCCGATGACCCAGGACCCCGGCTGCGCGTTCCCGGACGGGTTCGCCGGCAAGGTGATGCACGCCACGCTGATGGTCGGTGACCAGATGATCATGGCCTCGGACAGCCCGCCGCAGTATTTCGAGAAGCCGCAGGGCACCTCGGTGTCTCTGCACATCGACGACCCGGCGGAAGCCGAGCGCGTGTTCGCCGCGCTGATGGCCGGCGACAGCCGCATCACGATGCCGATCCAGCCCACGTTCTGGGCGCTGCGCTTCGGAAGCGGCGTGGACCGTTTCGGCACGCCCTGGATGATCAACTGCAGCGATCCGGCGGTGCACGCATGAGCGCCGCGCAGATCGCCATCACCCGAACGCTGCGGGCGCCGCGCGCCCTGGGAGCCGAACTGGCCGCTGGAAATGCACAACACGCTGGTGCTGGCGGAAACCGACGGCCAGACCACGGCCACGCTGACCGTGCGGCCGGTGGGCGAGGACGAAATCGAAGCGCGCGTGTTCCGCGAATCCATCCCCGACATGAATACGGGCTTCGGCGAAACCTTCGACCAGCTGGCGGCGCTGCTGGCCGGGCCGGAGCCCGCGCCAGGCGCCTGATCGGACGCCCTCAGGGCTCGAGGTTGATCCAGGTGGCCTTCACTTCGGTGTACTTCTCGAAGGCGTGCAGCGATTTGTCGCGGCCGTTGCCGCTCTGCTTGTAGCCGCCGAAGGGCGCGGTCATGTCGCCACCGTCCCAGTAGTTCACCCACACGCTGCCGGCGCGCAGCTTGCGCGCCACGCGGTGCGCGCGGCTCAGGTCGCTGGTGAACACGCCCGCGGCCAGGCCGTAGTCGCTGTCGTTGGCCATGCGCAGGGCGTCTTCCTCGGTGTCGAAGGCGATCACGCTCAGCACCGGCCCGAAGATTTCCTCGCGGGCGATGGTGTGGCCGTGCTCGACGCCGTCGAAGATGGTGGGCGCGATGTAGCAGCCGCCGTCCACGGTCTGCAGGCGCTCGCCGCCGATCACCACGCGGCCGCCTTCCGCGCGGCCCTGGGCGATGTAGTCCAGCACGCGCCGGGTCTGCCCTTCGTCCACCATCGCGCCCATCGGCGCACCGGGGTCCAGCGGGTGCCGCGGCTGCATGCGCTGGCCGTACTCGGCCACCTTGGCCACGAAGGCGTCCTTGATGTCGCGCTGCACGAACAGGCGCGACGCCGCCGTGCACACTTCGCCCTGGTTGTAGAAGATGCCGCCGGCCGCGGCCTTGGCGGCGCGGTCCAGGCTGGGCGCGTCGGCGAACACGATGTTGGGGCTCTTGCCGCCGCACTCCATGTAGGCGCGCTTCATGTTCGAGCGGCCCGCGCAGGTCAGCAGGTGCTTGCCCACGGCGGTGGAGCCGGTGAACACCAGGCCGTCCACGTCCATGTGCATGGCCAGCGGCTCGCCCGCCTCCTTGCCGAAGCCCGGCACCACGTTGAACACGCCCGGCGGGATGCCGGCTTCGATGGCGAGTTCGGCGATGCGCAGCGCGCTCAGCGGCGATTTCTCCGAAGGCTTGAGCACCACCGAGTTGCCCGTGGCCAGGGCCGGGGCGAGTTTCCAGGTGGCCATCAGCAGCGGGAAGTTCCAGGGCACGATGGCGCCCACCACGCCCAGCGGCTCGCGCGTCACCAGGCCCAGTTCGTCGCGGCCGGTGGCGGCCACTTCGCCGTACACCTTGTCGATGGCTTCTCCGGTCCAGGCCATGCAGCGCACCGAGGCGGCCACGTCCACGTTCAGCGCATCGCCCACCGGCTTGCCCATGTCCAGCGATTCCAGCAGCGCCAGCTCGTGCGCGTGCTGGTCCAGCAGCTGGGCGAACTTCAGGATCACCTTCTTGCGGTGCCGCGGCGCGGCGTCCGACCACTGGCCGGCGTTGAACGCGCGGCGGGCGGCGGCCACGGCGCGGTCGATGTCCTCGGCGCCGCACTCGGCCACCTTCGCCAGCACCCGGCCGTCGATGGGGCTCAGGCAGTCGAAGGTCTTGCCGCTGGCGGCGTCCACGTAGCGGCCGTCAATGAAGGCCTGGTGGCGGAAGTTCAGCGCATCGGCAAGCGTCTGCCAGTCGTCGCGGGTCTTGGGCGTGGTCATGGGCGGGGGTCTCAGAAGCTGGGCGGAGTGTTGGCGCTGACCAGGATGGCCTCGTCGCGGCCGACGTTGCGGAAGCGGTGCGGCTGGCGGCTTTCGAAGTAGTAGGCCTCGCCCGGGCCCAGCACGCGGACCTGGTCGCCGACGGTGATTTCCACCTGGCCCTGCACGATCACCCCGCCCTCTTCGCCGTCGTGGCTGAGCATGGTCTCGCCGGTGTCGCTGCCCGGCGGCATCACTTCGCGCAGGATGCACATCTGGCGGTTGGCGCGGTGCTGGCCCACCAGGAAATAGTGGATGTCGTTGTTGCCCACGTCGGGCTGTTCGCCGGCGGCGTAGAACGGGCTGTCGCCGGTGTCCTCCAGGTCCAGGGTGAAGAAGTCGGCCAGCGAGATCGGGATGCCGTCCAGCACCTTCTTGAGCGAACTGATGGACGGGCTGACCTTGTTCTGCTCGATCAGGGAGATGGTGGAATTGGTGACGCCCACGCGCTTGGCCAGCTCGCGCTGGCTCAGGCCCTTGCTCTTGCGCACCGCCTGCAGCCGAACCCCGATATCCAAATGTCGCGCCTCCCGATGATGCTGAATATTTAACACCCGACCCCCGCCGGGTCAATGAAACGGCGGGTTTCGGGGTGATTGTAAAATTTATTCAACGCGGTAAGCTGGCGCTCATCCTGACCGCGAGCCCCGCCATGAGCCCGTCCGACGACCTTTCCGACAGCCTCGCCACCCGCGCCCCGGAGCAGACGGACGCCTTCTGGATGCCGTTCACCGCCAACCGGCAGTTCAAGAAGACCCCGCGCCTGCTGGCCAGCGCCGAGGGCATGTACTACCGCAGCACCGACGGCCGCGAAATCCTCGACGGCACCGGCGGCCTGTGGTGCTGCAACGCCGGCCATGCGCGCCCGCGCATCGTCAAGGCCATCCAGGAACAGGCCGCCACGCTCGACTTCGCGCCCACCTTCCAGATGGGCCATCCCCTGCCCTTCGTGCTGGCCGAGCGGCTGGCGGAAATCGCGCCCGCGGGCCTGGACCACGTCTTCTTCACCAACTCGGGCTCCGAGTCGGTGGACACCGCGCTCAAGATCGCCCTGGCCTACCACCGCGTCCGCGGCGAGGGCCAGCGCACGCGCCTGATCGGCCGCGAGAAGGGCTACCACGGCGTCGGCTTCGGCGGCATTTCGGTCGGCGGCATGGTCAACAACCGCAAGTTCTTCGGCCCCATGCTGGCCGGCGTGGACCACCTGCGGCACACGCTGGACATCGGCCGCAACGGCTTCAACCGCGGCCTGCCCCAGCACGGCATCGAACTGGCCGAGGACCTCGAGCGCCTGGTGGCCCTGCACGACGCCAGCACCATCGCCGCGGTCATCGTCGAACCCATCTCCGGCAGCGCCGGCGTGGTGCTGCCGCCCGACGGCTACCTCAAGCGCCTGCGCGAGATCTGCGACAAGCACGGCATCCTGCTGATCTTCGATGAAGTGATCACGGGCTTCGGCCGGGTCGGCAAGGCCTTCGCCGCGCAGCGCTTCGGCGTCACGCCCGACCTGATCACCACCGCCAAGGGCCTCACCAACGGCACCGTGCCGATGGGCGCGGTGTTCGCCTCGGGCAAGATCCACGACGCCTTCATGCACGGGCCCGACGGCGCCATCGAACTCTTCCACGGCTACACCTATTCGGGCCACCCGCTGGCCTGCGCGGCGGCCCTGGCCACGCTGGACACCTACGCCGAGGAAAACCTGTTCGAGAAGGCCATCGAGCTGGGCGGCTACTGGGAAGACGCCATCCACGCGCTCAAGGGCCTGCCCAACGTGGTGGACATCCGCAACTTCGGCCTGATCGGCGCGGTGGAGCTGGCGCCGCGCGAGGGCGCGCCCGGCGCACGCGGCTACGACGCCTTCAACCGCGCCTTCCACGACCAGAACCTGATGGTGCGCTGCACCGGCGACGTGCTCGCCCTGTCGCCGCCGCTGATCCTGCAGAAAGAGCACATTGACCGGATTTTCGACCGCTTGGCCGCTACCATACGCGCCACCGCCTGACCGGGCGGACGACCCCAACAAGAACAGTTCCGCCCCGGGAGGGCAGCTCCATGCTTATCGGCGTCCCCAAAGAGATCAAGAACCACGAGTACCGCATCGGCCTCACCCCGGCCGGCGCCCGCGAACTCACCGCGCACGGCCACCAGGTGATGGTGCAGCGCGACGGCGGCAAGTCCATCGGGCTGACCAACGAAATGTACGAGAAGGCCGGCGCCACGATCGTGGACACGGCGGCGGAAATCTTCGCCCGTGCCGACATGATCATCAAGGTGAAGGAACCGCAGCCGGTGGAGTGCGCGATGCTGCGCCCCGGCCAGATCCTCTACACCTACCTGCACCTGGCGCCCGATCCCGAACAGACCAAGGCCCTGGTGAAGTCCGGCGCCACCTGCATCGCCTATGAAACCGTCACCGACCGCAAGGGCGGCCTGCCGCTGCTGGCGCCGATGAGCGAAGTGGCCGGCCGCATGTCCATCCAGGCCGGTGCGCATGCGCTGGAGAAGGCCCAGGGCGGCTCGGGCGTGCTGCTGGGCGGCGTGCCGGGCGTGAAGCCGGCGGAAGTGCTGGTGATCGGCGGCGGCGTGGTGGGCATCAACGCCGCGCGCATGGCCATGGGCATGAACGCCCGCGTCACCATCCTGGACCGCTCGCTGGACCGCCTGAAGTACCTCGACGAACTGTATGGCGACAAGATCACCACGCTCTACTCCACCATCGACGCCATCGAGGAACTGCTGCCGCAGTCCGACCTGGTGATCGGCGCTGTCCTGATTCCCGGCGCCGCCGCTCCGAAGCTCGTCTCGCGCAAGCAGCTGGGCCTGATGAAGCCCGGCTCGGTGCTGGTGGACGTGGCCATCGACCAGGGCGGCTGCTTCGAAACCTCCAAGGCCACCACGCACCAGGAACCCACGTACGAAGTGGACGGCATCATCCACTACTGCGTGGCCAACATGCCCGGCGGCGTGGCCCGCACGTCCACCTTCGCGCTCACCAACGCCACCCTGCCCTACGCGGTGAAGCTGGCCAACAGCGGCGTCAAGGCCATGCTGGACGACGAGCACCTGCTCAACGGCCTGAACGTGCACGCCGGCAAGATCACCTACGAAGCGGTGGCCCGCGACCTGGGTTACGACTACGTGCCCGCCGCCAAGGCCCTCGCCGGCTGAGTTTTTCCCGGCCCCGGCGCGCGAGCGCCGGGGTTTCTTTTTTTCCAGGGACTCCCATGACCCCATCCGCCGCGCCGCGCCAGATCCTGCACTTCATCCAGGGCCAGGCCCGCGACGGCGGCAGCGGTCGCTATTCCGACGTCTTCGACCCGGCCACCGGCCAGGTGCAGGCGTCCGTGGCGCTGGCCTCGAAGGCCGACGTCGAAGCCGCGGTATCGGCCGCGCAGGCGGCGTTCCCGGCCTGGGCCGCCACCACCCCGCTCAACCGCGCGCGGGTGCTGTTCAAGTTCAAGGAACTGCTGGAGGCGCACGCCGACGAGATCGCCGCGTGCATCACCTCCGAACACGGCAAGGTGCTGGCCGACGCGCGCGGTGAACTCACGCGCGGGCTGGAAGTGGTGGAGTTCGCCTGCGGCGCGCCGCACCTGCTCAAGGGCGAGCATTCGATGAACGTGGGCCGCGACGTGGATTCGTGGACCGAGTACGCGCCGCTGGGCGTGGTGGCCGGCATCACGCCGTTCAACTTCCCGTGCATGGTGCCCATGTGGATGTTCCCGGTGGCCCTGGCCTGCGGCAACACCTTCATCCTCAAGCCTTCCGAACGCGACCCCGGCACGCCGATGATCCTGGCGCGCCTGCTGAAACAGGCCGGCCTGCCCGACGGCGTGTTCAACGTGGTGCACGGCGACAAGGAAGCCGTGGACGCACTGCTGGACGACCCGCGCGTGCAGGCGCTGAGCTTCGTCGGCTCCACGCCCATCGCCGAATACATCTACGCCCGCGGCAGCGCCAACGGCAAGCGCGTGCAGGCCCTGGGCGGCGCCAAGAACCATATGGTGGTGCTGCCCGACGCCGACATCGAAGGCGCCGCGAACGCGCTGCTGGGCGCCGGCTACGGCTCGGCGGGCGAGCGCTGCATGGCCATCTCGGTGGCGGTGTGCGTGGGCGACGCCACGGCGGACGCGCTGGTGGCGCGCCTCAAGCCCATGGTTCAAGCGCTGCGCATCGGCCCGGGCTGCCAGGGCGACCCCGACATGGGACCCCTGGTGACCGGCGCGCACCGCGACAAGGTGCGCGGCTACGTGGACACCGGCGTGGCCGAAGGCGCCGCGCTGGTGGTGGACGGCCGCGCGCTGAAGGTGCCGGGTTCGGAAGCCGGCTTCTTCCTCGGCGGCTGCCTGTTCGACCACGTCACGGCGGGCATGACGATCTACCGCGAGGAAATCTTCGGGCCGGTGGTGTGCGTGGTGCGCGCGCCCGACTTCGACGCGGCGCTGGCGCTGGTGAACTCGCACGAGTACGGCAACGGCACCGCCGTGTTCACCCGCGACGGCGACGCCGCGCGGCAGTTCGCGCACCAGGTGCAGGCGGGCATGGTGGGCATCAACGTGCCCATCCCGGTGCCCATGGCCTTCCACAGTTTCGGCGGCTGGAAGCGCAGCCTGTTCGGCCCGCTGCACATGCACGGTCCGGACGGCGTGCGCTTCTACACGCGGCTCAAGACCATGACCGCGCGCTGGCCCACCGGCGTGCGCGCGCAGGCCGAGTTCACGATGCCCACCATGAAGTGACACCCCCTGTGGGAGGGCCTTCAGGCCCGATGCCTTCCGCCGGAAAGCATCGGGCCTGAAGGCCCTCCCACAGGCACCATGAGGCCGCGATCCATGTCGACGACTGAAACGCCCGCCGTCCCCGCCACCACCGACCTGGCCTTCACCCGCACCACGCCCTACGGCAGCCAGGCCGAGCCCACGTACTCGGGCGCGCTGAGCTTCCTGCGCCGGCGCTACTCCAAGGACCTCGCCGGCGTGGACGTGGCCGTGGTCGGCGTGCCCTTCGACCTGGCCACCACCAACCGCCCGGGCACGCGCCTGGGCCCGCGCGCCATCCGCGCCGCCTCCGCGTCGCTCGCGTGGTGCCCGCCCTACGCCTGGGACTTCGACCCGCTGGATCGCCTGAACGTGGTGGACTGGGGCGACGTGTACTTTGACTCCGGCCGCCCGCACGAAGCGCCCGACGCCATCACTGCGGCCTACGCCGGCATCCTTTCGCACGGCGTGGTGCCGCTCACCCTGGGCGGCGACCACTTCGTCAGCTTCCCGGTGCTGCGCGCACTGCACGCCGTGCACGGGCCGATGGCGCTGGTGCACTTCGACGCGCACAGCGACACCTGGCGCGACGCCGAAGGCCGCATCGACCACGGCACCCTGTTCTTCCACGCCGCGCGCCTGGGCTACGTGGACCCGGCGCGTTCGATCCAGCTGGGCATGCGCACCCACAACGCCGAAACGCACGGTTTCCGGGTGCTGGACGCGCGCGAGCTGCACGCGAACGGCCTTGACGCCGCCATCGCCGCCATCCGCGAGCGCGTGGGCGGCATGAAGTGCTACGTCACCTTCGACATTGATTTCCTGGACCCCGCCTTCGCGCCTGGCACCGGCACGCCCGTGGTGGGCGGCTTCAGCACGCACCAGGCGCTGCAGCTGGTGCGCGGCCTGGCGGGCCTGGACATCGTTGGCATGGACGTGGTGGAAGTCAGCCCGCCCTACGACACCAGCGAAATCACCGCCCTGGCCGGCGCTTCGGTGGCGCAGGAGCTGCTGGCGGCGCTGGCCGCGTCCAGGCCTGCGCGCGCCGGCTGATGCCGCGGGCGGCGCGAGTCAGCCGCCCCCTTCAAGCCAGGCCGCGCGCCAGGTTGAACAGCAGCACCAGCATCACGGCTCCCACCACCAGCAGCATCGTCAGTGCCGCTGCCAGCAGCAGTGCGCCCACGGCCCGCAGCCAGCGCCACGGACCCCGGCCCGGGAAATAGCCAAGGCATGCGGCGATGAACCATACCGCCGGCATGGCCAGCATGGCCTGGGCGATGCCGGGCACCGCAAGGAACTGGTCGAACGCGAGCAGCAGCGCCCACACGCCCAGCACCTGGCCCGCCAGGTAGAGGCAGAACACCCACATCTCGGCGAACTCCGGCTCGTGTCGCCGGTACACCACGGTGAGCGCATGCGCGCCGGCCGGGAACACCGCGCCCAGCAGCACCCACTGCAGGTTGGCCATGACCGACCAGATGGCCTGCGCCATGGCGTCCTGGTCGGAGCGCCCGGCCAGGCCGACGTGGAATCCCTCCTGCGCCGACTCGGCGCCGCCCACCGACTGGAACACCAGCGCCATCAGCGCGAACCCCAGCAGGAACCAGCGCAGCGGCCGCACCACCCTGGGATCGCGCTGGTCCACGTAGCGGCGGACCAGGGCGCCAGGCGACCGGCACAGCTGCCAGAAGGTCCAGGGCAGGCCGCGTTCGAGGCTGAAGACTTCGTCGCCAAAGTCGCGCCAGAACGCATTCATCGTCAGGCGCGGCGGCGGATCGGTGGGACTGGACGGCATGGCATCCGGCGTGGTCGGGTGACATCGGGAACATACGCGAACCCGGGCCGCGGCGCGCGGCCGCGGCGGACTGAATCGCGCATGCGGACACCGGTTTTTCCTACACGGCGCCAGGGCGTGCGCCGAAGGGCGTGGCGCGCGGGCCTGGCTAACGTGGCCCTGCCGCCGCCACTGCTCGCCGGCAACGAGGCCATGGATGTCCCCTGGCCCGCCCACTCGAGGAACCCCGATGAAAAGCCGCTTCGGATTGCTGATGGCCCTGATGGTCCTGTTCGCCTCTGCCCTGGTGCCCGCGCCCGCCCGCGCCGAGCAGGGTCCGATTGACTGCAGCAAGGGCTGCTACATCATCACGTGCAACGCCCAGCTGTGCACGCTCTGGCGCTGCAGCGCCTCGGGCTGCCAGTACGTCAGCGGCTGGGACCGCGAACTGACCGAAGGCCCGCTGTCGGCGGCGCGCGCCGCCAAGGCCGGCGGCACGCCGGAAGTGGCCTACGCCTCGGTGTGCGCGCCGGACAGGCCCTGCGACCTGTACGAGCTCACCGCCACGCAGGCGCTGCGCATCGACACGTTCGACAACGCCGCCGACCTAGTGCGCCAGCGCGAGCTGCTGCGCGGGGCCGGGCGCAGGATCCAGTAGGTGCGTTGCCGCGGGTCGGGGTGGGCGGACCCCGCCGCCCCCGCCGGCCCGCGGCCTTACCTGAGCTTGTCGGGAAACGCGTGCAGCAGCTTTTCCACTTTCGGCAGCGACACGAACCGGATGTAGGGCTGGCCCGGGTTCCGGGCCGCATAGTCGTGGTGGTAGGCCTCGGCCACGAAGAAGGTGTCCAGCGGCTCGATCGTGGTGGCCAGCGGCGAGGCGAATACGTTCGCGGCCGCCAGCTGGTCCATGTACGCCGCGGCCACGTCGCGCTGGGCGGCATCGATCGGGAACAGCGCCGACCGGTACTGCGTGCCGACGTCGTTGCCCTGGCGGTCCTTCTGCGTCGGGTCGTGCGCCACCGAGAAGAACACCTTCAGCAGCTGGCCGTAGCTGGTGCGCGCCGGGTCGTAAACGATGCGGATGACTTCGGCATGGCCGGTGCGGCCGCTGCACACCTGCTTGTAATCGGCAGTGTCGGCGCTGCCGCCGGCATAGCCGGGCTGAACGTCGGTCACGCCGTCCAGGCGGCGGAACACCGCTTCGGTGCACCAGAAGCAGCCGCCGCCCAGCACGGCTTCGCCGCGGTCTTCGGCAGTGGGCACGTCGCGCGCCGGGTCGGGCACGGCGCTGGCGGGCACGCGCAGGCCGAGGCCCGGGAGGTCACAGGAAGGGTCGGCCATCAGTCCATCAGCGCGTCGGCCGCCTCGGCGCAGAACGGGCCCTCCCAGCGGGCCATCAGCGCCAGGTACAGAAGCTTCTCGAACTCGGGGCGGAAGCGGCGGATCACCGAGTCCGGGTCCGGCATCAGCTTGGCGTCGGCGATCAGGCCGAAGTGCACCTGCCCGTTGTAGCTCAGGATCGAAATGCCCAGGCCGATCGAACCGGTCTGCGGCACCCAGAACATCATGTCGGTGATCTTGCGGCCGCCCAGGTACAGCGGCATCTGCGGGCCCGGCACGTTGGTGGCCACGGCCGAGGCCTTGCGGCTGAACATCTCCAGCGCGAAGGCCTGCACCGGCGGCGGCGCCATGCCCACCGCGGCCAGCGCGCCGAACGTGGCCACGGCCTGGCGCGACTTGCGCAGCACCTTCATGCAGGCGGCCACGCGCTCCAGGCGGCGCATCGGGTTGGCTTCGCCCACCGGCAGCTCCAGGAACACCAGGCCGAAATGGTTGCCCAGCTGCTTGGCGTGCTCCAGCGGGCGCAGGTTCACCGGCACGGTGGCGCGCAGGGTCACGCCATCGAGGTGTTCGCCGCGTTCGAGCATGTAGCTGCGCAGCGCGCCGGTGGCCGAGGCCAGCAGCAGGTCGTTGACCGTGCAGCCCAGGGCGCGGCTGACCGACTTCACTTCGTCCAGGTTGATCTTTTCGGCCCAGGCCACGCGCTTGCTCACGCCCAGCCGGCCCTTGAGCACGGTTTCCGGGTCGTCGGGCAGGGCCAGGGCCATGCCGATTTCCCTGGCGATGTCCACGCCCTCGCTGGCCAGCATCGCCGCCAGCGTGGGGTCGCGGTAGAAGTCCATGCCCTTCTCGAGCATCTTGCCGCCCAGCTGCATGTAGCGGTCGATCGCGCCCACGCGCTGCGCCACCGGGGCGTGTTCTTCCTTCTTCAACCAGCGCTTGGCCAGGGCGGCCTTGCGCTTGGGGTCGTCGCCCATCTCGGTCATGGACAGGATGACCTGCACCAGCGCCATGCCGTCGGCGTAGCAGTGGTGGATGCGGGTGATCAGGGCCGAGCCGCCGCCGAAGCGTTCCACCAGGTGGAACTGCCAAAGCGGCTTGGTCTTGTCCAGCGGCGTCGAGGCCATCTGGCTGGTCAGGCGCTCGAGCTCCTTCTTGCCGGCCTTGCCAGGCAGCGCGGTCAGGCGGATGTGCCAGTCGATGTCGAAGTCCTGGTCGTCCTGCCAGAACGCGCCGGTGGGCGTGTCAATCACCTTCTGCCGGAAGCGCGGGTAGGAAAGGAACTTCTGTTCGATCACCTTGCGCAGGCTTTTGATGTCCAGCGGCGACTCGAACATGATCACGCCGGTGATCATCATCAGGTTGGTGGGGCGCTCCATGCGCAGCCACGCGGTGTCCACGCGCGACATCGGCGACTTGCGGATCCTTGCACGTGCCTCGGCCATACGCCCTCCCCCGAACTTGGGTCAGGATGCCGCCTGCGCGGCGCGGGCGTCAAACCTCGCGCCTCAGCGCTCCGCGGGCGGCTTGGTCTTGGGTCCCGAATAGGCCTCCAGCGCCGCGTCGCGGCTGGCCTTGAGGTCCACGATGGGGCGCAGCGGGTAGTCGGGCGCCAGGCGGCGCAGCAGGTCGGGCTGCTCCCACGGTGCCGCCAGGGCGTCGTCGGGCAGCCGGGCCAGTTCGGGCACCCAGCGCCGGATGTACCTGCCGGCCGGGTCGAACTTCTGCGCCTGGGCGATGGGGCTGAAGATGCGGAAGTACGGCGCGGCGTCGGCGCCCGTGCCCGCGGTCCACTGCCAGCCCTGGGTGTTGTTGGGCAGGTCGGCGTCCAGCAGCGTGTCCCAGAACCAGTCGGCGCCGTGCTTCCAGTGGTAGCGCAGGTTCTTGGTCAGGAAGCTGCCCACCACCATGCGCAGGCGGTTGTGCATCCAGCCGGTGTGCCACAGCTCGCGCATGCCCGCGTCCACGATCGGCACGCCGGTGCGGCCGCGCTGCCAGGCGGCCAGGTGCACCGGGTCGGGCGTGGCCCAGCGGAATTCCTCGAACTTCGGGTTGAGGTTTTCCTGCGCCGTGTGCGGGAAGTGGTACAGCAGGTGGTGGCTGAACTCGCGCCAGCCCAGCTCGCTCAGGAAGTGGTCGATGTCGGACTGCACGGCGGCCGGCCACTGGCGCGCCAGCACCGCCGAGACGATGCGCCGCGGCGATATCTCGCCAAAGTGCAGGTGCGGCGACAGCTTCGAGGTGGCGATGCGGTCGGGGTAGTTGCGCTGTTCCTTGTAGCCGGTGGCGGCGCCGTCCAGGAAGGCGTCCAGCAGGTCGGCGGCGCCGGCTTCGCCCGGCTGCCAGTCGGTCCAGAAGCCGGCGTCCCAGCGCGGCTCGGGCTTCTGCGGCTCCAGCTTGAGGTCCTCCACGCCCAGGCCGGCCAGCATCACCGGGACTTCGGGCAGGCGCGCGGGCGCGGCGGGCGGCGCTTTCGGGTCCAGGCGCTGGCGCGCGTTCTTCCAGAACGGGGTGAACACGCGGTAGGGATCGCCCTGCCCCGTTTCCACCGTCCAAGGCTCCACCAGCAGCGCGGCGTTGTGGCTTTCCACGGTGAGGCCGCGCGACTTCAGGCCCTGCTTGATGCGGGTGTCGCGGGCGATGGACGCGGGTTCGTACAGGCGGTTCCAGTGCAGGGCCTCGGCGCGGGTCTCGGCGATGAGTTTTTCGATCTCGGCCAGGCTTTCGCCGCGGCGGATGACCAGGCGCGAACCGCGCGCGCGCAGGTCGGCGTCCAGCGCCAGCAGCGACTTGTGCAGCCAGGCGTGGCTGGCGGCGCCGGGCGCCCACGGTGCCTCTTCCTCCGGCGCGTGGATGTAGACCGGCACCGGCACGTGGCCCGCGCGCAGGGCGGCCTGCAGGGCCGGGTTGTCGTCCAGGCGCAGGTCGCGGCGGAACCAGATCAGGGCGTGGGACATGCGGGCCTCAGGCGGTTTTCACGTAGGGTCGCACCGCCTGGAAGCCGCCGTCGAGCCCGATCACCTGCCCGCTCACCCAGCCCGCGGCGTCCGACAGCAGGAAGGCGCCCAGCGCCGCGGCGTCGGCCGCTTCGCCGTGGCGGCCCAGCGGGTACTGCCCGGCAATGGCCTTGGCGGCGGATTCGTTCGACAGCATGCGTTCGGTGGCCGGCGTGCGCATCAGGCCCGGCGCGATGGCGTTCACCCGCAGCCCGGCGCCGGAGAAATCCGCCGCCAGCGAGCGCACCAGGCCCTCCACGCCGGCCTTGGCCATCGCGATCACGGCGTGGTTGGACACGCCCATGCCCGCCGCCACCGAACTGAAGAACAGCAGCGCGCCCGGCCGGTCGGACTTCTGCACGCGCGGGGCGTAGGCCCTGGATACGAAGAAGGCGCTGTCGAGGTTGGCGGCCATGCAGGCGCGGTACTGCGCTTCGCTGGTGCGGCCGATGGGGGCAATCAGGATGGCGCCGGCGCAGTGCGCCACGGCGTCGGGCGGGTGGCCGAAGGCCTCGGTGGCCTGGGCCAGGGCGGCCTCGGCGCCGGCTTCGGTGGCGACGTCGGCTTCGATGGCCAGCTCGCCCTCGGCCGGCGCCAGCTTGCCGGCATCGCGCGACACCCGCGCCAGGCGCCAGCCCTGCGCGCGCAGCAGTTCGGCCAGGGCGGTGGCGACGCCGCCGGAGGCGCCGGTGATCAGGCAGGTTTTCATGGGCGGTCCGCGCGCGTAGAGACAGCGTAGAGGTTAGCCGTCCACCCCGTGTGGCGGCCGTGAATCCGCCGCCAGGCCTGCGCGCAGCTGCACCGCCTGTGCGCGGATGCGCGCCAGTTCGTCGGCCGGCTTGCGGCCCAGGTTCTTCCACTGCAGCGCGGTGCGCGGGTGTTTGGCGAAGCGGGCCTCGTGCCGGGCCAGGAAATCCCAGTACAGCGTGGTGTACGGGCAGGCGTCGGGCCCCACCGCCACGTCGGGCTTGAAGCGGCAGCCGGCGCAGTGGTTCGACATCTTCCTGATGTAGTTACCCGAGGCGGCGTAGGGCTTGCTGACCATGCGGCCGCCGTCGGCGTACTGGCTCATCCCCAGCACATTCGGCAGCTCCACCCACTCCACCGCGTCCACGTAAACGGCCAGGTACCATTCGTGCACTTCGCGCGGGCGCACGCCCAGCAGCAGTGCGAACAGGCCGGTCACCATCAGGCGCTGGATGTGGTGGGCGTAGCCGAGGTCGAGCGTCTGGCGCAGCGCGTCGCGCAGGCAGGCCATGTCGGTGTCGCCGGTCCAGAAGAAGCCGGGCAGCGGCGCCTGCGCGTCCAGCGCGTTGTCGTCCAGGAAGCCCGGCATGCGCTGCCAGTAGACGCCGCGCACGTACTCGCGCCAGCCCAGGATCTGCCGCACGAAGCCTTCCACCGCTTCGATCGGCGCCCGGCCCTCGCGCCATTCGCGCACCGCCGCGTCCACCACGGTGCGCGGCGACAGCAGCTTGAGGTTCATCGCCGCCGACAGCCGCGAGTGGTA
>Ga0075158_10002017_pt1 | contig 14960 bp, 9 predicted proteins | sample JI91814BDNA_FD_70968 | JGI IMG/M metagenome (GOLD analysis project Ga0075158, IMG submission 70968) | Wastewater effluent complex algal communities from Wisconsin, to seasonally profile nutrient transformation and Carbon sequestration -... | ecosystem: Engineered > WWTP > Effluent > Algae... | reverse complement strand
AGGATGATCGTACTTGTTTGCTTTCGGTCGGCAGTCTATTTTATCACTGACCTCAAGGTAAGTCTTGTGAGCTAAACTCCTGTACACAGATAACTGAGTGCGGCAAAACAACCGCTACTCCGACACCCATACAGGCATGACGTGGGTTGAGAATATTGCCGCGGTGATTATTAGGATCGTTTGGCGGTTCATTCATCATATTGTCTTCGCACTGGTCCACAATTTTTTCAAAGGCAAAAAAGTTCTTCTGCCAGGCGATGTTTTCTGATACGGGTGCTGTGATACCAGCATCACGAGCGCGATCTTTTGGCATGCGGCCCTCTGGATCACGGTGATCAAAAAATCCACGTTTGGCCATGTCCTCGGCAAATGCGCGCGCCACTCTACTGAGTGAGCCACTACGTCTGAGTGGCGGCAGTCCGCCATTGGCTGCGCGGTCTTGATTGACTCGGTTAAACATATAGGATTCTAGTGCCGCTATGTTTGGTGTCTCCGTAATTGGATCTTTAGCATCGTCGGCATCTCTAAACTGACTCAGTTGCTCGCCGCTCATTACTACTTTTTTTGATTCTTTGGGGGCAAAGCTAAATCCACCAAAGCTTATAAGCGGATTCTTGAGGCTGACACTATTGCCGCGTACTCTTGCTACCGATGCTTTTAGATTGCCAGCTTTTGTCTGGGCGAGGATATGATCAGCTAGCGGGGCGCTATCTAGACCGTGACCACCAAGATTGAGCAGTACATCACCGCTTGCCAGACCCAGATCATTGGATAGTCCCTGGCCAGTCAGTCCTGTCACATAAAAGCCGCGCACTCGTTTGCCACCGACAAGTACCGCCGCAGGCACGCCCCAAGCTCCAAGAGCCGTGCTAAATTCTTGCTTTTGGCTAAGTCCATAAACGACTTGATTGCCCGCGCCCCTCAATGAGGCTTTACCAGCGCCATTGGCGGGGGCCGCTACTGTTGAGCTATAACTGCTTAAGACAAATGACAAGACACACAGACTGACTAACTGCATTCCTTTATATGAGTCGAGCGCTCTCATTACTTTCTCCAGTGGGGGCATTTTAACTTAATGCACTAATTCAATTTGCTTTGTGTGGCTTTTTTTGATGCGTCATAACCAGCTTCCAGCGCACTCTCCAGACATTGGACGCCATAAAGACTGCTATGGGCAAGGCTATATCTTGAGTTTTGATTGGTTTCATAGATTCTACAGAGTTTTTGGTAGTAGCGCGGCAATGGCACTGCGATGGCGTGCCCCCACCTGGCCAGGACTATTTGTGTAAGACCAAGTTGCTCGGTTGACTTGCCGGTGATTTGAGTCAGTTGTTTGAGTATTGGCGCCATCAGTGCCGACTTGTTGCCATCTAGCAGGAGGGCGCGTCCCTCAGTACCTGGTGCCCAGGGTTTGTAAATGGTTAGCACTGAGCCCATGGAGCTATTGTATTGGTTGTTTAGCTGATAAGGCATCTGGGCCACAGTTATATCGCTAAAGGCGCCATCAGCAGAGACAAAATTATCAAAGGTGCCTGTATCCAGGGCTTTGTCCAAAAGCAGATTGGCGACCATATAAGAGCCATAGCGCATCCAAAACAAATTGCCTTTGGCTTGATTGCTCACATTGGAGAGGATGCGTCCGGTCACCATTGGTGGTGTGCATATGATTACATGCTTGCAGTCGATGCGCACCATATCCGACACTGCGTTGCTTTGACTGTCCGGTCCACCCTTTGACTTTTGATAGATTACAGTCGCGCCATCATCCTTAATCTGAATTGACCAGACAAAGGTGCCTGTCTTAATGCGCTTGTCGCCAGCTGCTTTGATGCTCTTTATCAGTGCCTCGCTGATAGCGCCGTTGCCGCCAGGTAGCACATAGCGCTGGCTAAACAGCTCGGCAGTCATTTCTGCTCCAGCCAAAAGCGAAATATCATCAGCGCTGCCGCAAGTCGAAGATTTTAAAAAGCAATCTAGATAGGCTCTAAACTTGCCATCAAGGGCGGTGAGTGACTTGCTAAAAGGTGTGTTATCGGCAGTAAATAGAGCCGAGTCAAAACTAGCCAGTGTTTGTTGCCTCAAGCTTTTAGCTATGGGACTGACTATTTCTTTTAGCTGCTTAAGACCTCTCGCTGCAAAGTTTTGAGGTCTTTGCCAGCGTTTATCGAGCCAAAATGCGTCCATGTTTTGGTCCAGGCAGGCAGGCTTGAGTCCCAACTCTGCTGTCAATTGCCCGGCAGGTCCATCGTTATCGACAAAGTAGGCTGCACCCAGAGCATAATCAAGCCCGTTGTGGCTGCCGCTTATCGACTGGCCGCCGGCTCTGTCATATTGCTCTAGTAATATAAAACTCTCGCTTTTGAGCTTGTATGCGGCAGCTAGAGCGGCGATACCGCCGCCGACGATGACAAAGTCCACTTTGTCCGCGGCGCTACCATTGGCTTTTAGGCTTTTGATGTCAGGCAAATCGCCATTGCGCATTTGATGGCCAACGGCAAAGTCGTCACCCAACCATCGTGAGTATTTGTGTTTTTTGCTGCGCACACTGCCAAAGCTGCTGGCTCGACCTGCGCCTTTAATAGATTTGGATTGACCTTGCGCTGGTCGTGCTGCCAAGAGATCGAGCCAGTTGGCACCGGCTGCTAAGGCTGCCAGCTTGGCTGCCTTGACCACAAAACTGCGCCGGGAAAGAGTTTTATTTTCTTCATCCACATTTTGCATGTGTTGATTTTAGACCATTCGCCCCGGCTTAAATGGGGACTTTGGGGCAAAAGCGGCGATTAGTGGTCCACACTCCCAGCGACCGGCAGATCTAGCGATTACCTTTAGATTGGACTACTTGACTGCTCCATTGGTTAAAATAGCGCCGTAGCCACCTATAAAAGTAGTTGGCATCCTGTGGCTATCTCTAGCGAGTGAGGCAAAATGGACGCGACCGTCAAAGAAGGAAAACCCGCCGTGGAAAGTAAAACCCGTGAAAGCTTAACTGAAGCCATCGCGCGCATCACAAAGGGCGGCGCACCCAAATATCACGCCAAGCTAAAAGAAGACGGCAAAATGTTTGTCAGAGACCGTCTCAAACTTTTGCTCGATCCTGGCTTTGAAATCGAAGACGCTCGTTTTGCTAATTGCCGCGAAGCTGACCTGCCTGCTGACGGTGTTGTCACCGGTATCGGTCAAATCGAAGGCAAAACAGTTTGCTACATGGGCAACGACGCCACAATCAAAGCTGGCTCATGGGGCTGGCGCACAGTCGAAAAAATTATTCGTATCCAAGAGACCGCAGCAAAATTGAGAGTACCGCTCATTTATCTGGTGGACTCAGCTGGTGCTCGTATCACCGACCAGGTCGAGATGTTCCCCGGTCGCCGCGGCGCTGGCAAAATATTTCACAACCAGGTGCAACTATCTGGCTATATCCCACAAATTTGTTTGCTCTTTGGACCATCTGCTGCTGGCGGCGCTTATATCCCGGCGTTTTGCGATATCGTCATCATGAATGATGGCAATGCCTCAATGTACCTGGGTTCACCACGTATGGCTGAAATGGTCATCGGCGAAAAGGTCACCCTGGAAGAAATGGGCGGAGCCAAAATGCACTGCTCCGTGAGCGGCTGTGGCGACGTGCTCGTTAAATCAGAAGCAGAAGCGATTGATATGTGCAAACAGTATCTGCGCTACATGCCCTCTAACTGCGACGCTAAAGTAGCTGAGCTGCCAGTTATCGAGCCAAAAGCATTTGAAAAAAATCTGGAACAAGTGATACCAGAAAAAGAAAATGTGCCCTTTGATATGTATCAAGTGATTGATAGATTGATTGACGAAGGCAGCTGGTTTGACGTCAAGAAATTATTTGCTGCTGAGCTTATCACCGGTTTTGGCCGTATTGGTGGACGAGCCGTTGGTATCATTGCCAACCAGCCTAGAGTCAAGGGCGGCGTGCTCTTCCCAGATAGTGCTGACAAAGCAACTCGCTTTATCTGGCTTTGCGATGCATTCAACATCCCATTGCTTTTCTTGGCTGACGTGCCTGGCTTTATGATCGGTACAAAGGTAGAGAGAGAAGGCATCATCAGAAATGGTGCCAAAATGATCTCGGCTGTTTCATCAGCCAGTGTGCCTAAAATATCTGTGGTCATCCGCAAAGCCTATGGTGCAGGTCTCTACGCCATGTGCGGACCAGCGTTTGATCCAGATGCCTGCATCGCACTACCTACTGCCTGGATTGCTGTGATGGGTCCTGAGGCTGCTGTAAATGCTGTGTACTTTAACAAAATTCAGGAATTGCCTGAAGCAGATAGACCAGCCTTTGTAGAGAAGAAGCGCGCTGAATACCGTGAAGACGTGGACCTCTACAAACTTGCTGCTGAGCTTGTGGTGGACGATATCGTCCAGCCTCTGGCATTGCGTCATGAGTTAATCAGCCGCTTTAATGCATACGCATCTAAAGAGCAGACTGGCTACAAGAAGAAGCGCAGTGTGTTGCCGGTGTAAATCACATCCGAATTATCGCAAAGGGTAATTTTGAATTGAGTCAAACAGATACTCAGCCAATAGTGGCTGAGTATTTGTTTTTGAGTGTTTTGAGCTGCCTTTCAGCTTCTTAAGTTGCCTAATCAGAGCATTTTTTTAGGACCTTCTACGTAGACCTTGAACTTAAAGTTTCAACTATTTGTCGAATAAAAGTGGAAACCTTTGAGGGGAGATGGAGTCCTGCAATCAGGTGATGAGGATATCGATTTACGTTTCGGTATTTACTTGCACAGCTCATACAGTCCGTGTCAAGTGGCGCGAGCAACCGAGGAATAATCATGAAATGTCAGCCAATAAACTCGTATAAAAAACTAAAAGTGATAGCACTGAGTGCTCTTTGTGTTTGTCTAATGCCTGTAGCCGCCAACGCCAAAAATAACAACGACGATGCCATAACTCAGGTCACAGCTAATAATTTTACTGTCACAACTCAAAACTTGAGCAGTCGCATTAGTGGATACGTCTCAAATGGTCAAATCAGCCAGCAGCAAGCCAATGACTTCAACAATGAGCTGAGCCAAATTTCCAGTCAGGCTATGACGACTGTGGCCAATCCAGCTGCGGCTCAGCAATCTGTCAATGTCTTTGGTAATTTCACCAATAAGGTTATTGCAGCGGCTGCTGCCAATGGTACATACAACAACAGCGGCTACGCCTATAACGGCTATAACAATAATGGTTATAACGGCAATAACTATGCCAACGGTGGTTGGAATGGCAATGGCTACAACAACGGCGGTTGGAATGGATTTAATGGGAGATTCGCTCAAACCAAAGCAGACTGGCAAGCTCGTATGGCTCAACAAAAAGCCGCTAGAGATGCCCAAAGACAAATCAGTGGACGTAACCGCTGGGGATTTTAAGACCTTCGGAAAGCGTCTTTAAATGACATTGATTCGAGCATAGTGTAGATTTGAGAATCCGTACTTTCACCAAGTTCGGATTCTCTTAGTTTTTCGATGCTCCTTAAAATCTCCACTTCTTTATTGAGATCTAAAGGCTGCTTGAGCAATTTGAGTCTATATGCCTTGAGGATTAGATTTGCCATTGAATAGGGATCGTGAAGACCAAGATTATTGAAATGATCTACGAGTGGCGTTTTGCTGTTTAGATCAAGAGAGGTGACTAATGATCCGCCATGCGGGCCCGTATATCGACATCTAAAATTGCCTATATAGTATTCTTGGTCAATAATTGTTCGTTCTGGATCTTTTATCAGCCTTGCGGCTGCAGCATCATCGATTAGATTTGGCATTTTTGCTATGCAGTCTGAGAGTGTTAGTGGCACTCTCTGGTTTTGCCATGGGTTGTTTGCGATGGCATCGAATATGAAGTCGACGCATTTGTTGTTGTTGTTGTTGTTGTTGCAATTCGGATGCTTTGCCTGGTTGTCTTTGTGCGATGCTGTTACTTGTGTGTGTGTTAGATAGACGATCTTGATCCTGTTCTCGCAGTTTTGCCCGTAGCGGTTTGGGTTTTGCACAACCAGTGCTGATTCATCGGGAAACCACTGTGTCATGGCGAAAGACGAAGTCGGCATCGTTTTTAGGCATTTGCCAGTTGTGGCATCACATATGGTGATAAAGTCATTACTTGTTATCGTTAGATAGTTGTCTAATGGCGACCAGACGTATTTATAATTGCCATTTTTATCTGCAACTATTGCAATTTGTTCGGTTCGTTTATCCACATCAAAGACGTGCAGCCTGCGATCTGCTCCTTTGTAGGCTATTTTGTTGCCATGGTTTGACCAGGCGAATTCCATTCGATGAGGGAAGTCGTTGGTTTTTAGGGTGACAATTTCGTTGAGGGTATCTGCGACAAGTACGCTGAGATCACCATTGCAGTATGCAAAATATTTGCCCGTTGGTGACCAGCCAACCTTGCCAAAGCTCTCTTTGGAGCGGAGTTTTAGTAAGGTATTTGCTGATTCAACGTCCCATATTGCTAAATACGGGCGGCCAATGAGATTGTCCCTAGTGCCAGACGAAGCAGCAACCCATTTGCCATTGGGAGACCAGTCCACAGCAACATATTGTGTGCGAGTTGTTGATAATAAATTGGCAGGTCTTTTGTTTAACGCATCCCAGATTTGCACACCTTCCTGCTGTGCTAAGGCTAATTTGCTCTCTTGGGGCGCCCAGGCACATCGTATTGCAGGCTCATGCATGCTTCTTTCGATGGTGATTGAGCCCGTAGCTAGTTCTACAATGACAGTGTAATCATCAGAGGTGTTACCCATCAGATACCGGCAGTTTTTTGACCAAGATAGCAGGCCGAGACTTATTGGTATCTTGGCCGGCAAGACTTCGTAGGTTTTGGCGTCGAGGATTGTAATTGGGTGAGGCAATGCTATCAGTTTGCCGTCTGGTGACCATACTGGCAATGCTTGCCATTGCTCCGGTGGCAAATACTTGGGATTTTGCGATTTTGCCCAAACAATAGGTGTGTCTTCGGTTTTGATTGGTTTAATTGTGCTCGTCCAAAATAGACCGGCAATAATTGCCAGATAAATTGCAGCCTTAAATGTAGGAGCAATGTTTGCGAGCATGATGCATCCACTAGAGACAGATTGTCATCCTAACATCGCCGCCAGTATCGCGTAATGCCCGTACTGAGTAAGATCCCCACGCAAACTGGCTTGATTTTTAGCAACTAGAGATAAAGTCTACTGGCAATGTAATGTGCAAAAAAGAGAGAAGCGTTAGTGGATAACGCTTCTCTCTTTGTGGTTGGTGTGCAGGTTTGACCCTTTGGTCCTTAAACTAATGAGGGTTGAGCCGTCGCAGGTTTGGGTGCTTCGGCTACAGCTTCTTTGACAATTTCACTGACTGATTGCAGTGATTGTGCCTGTTTGGCTGCTTGCAAGTCGGAGCTGAGTGCTACGTCTGACTTAAACTGCTCTTCTTCGGTGGAGCCTTTGAGCGCTCCAGTCGAGGCTTTGCCACCAGATACAGCCATCAATACCTGATCAAAATAACCGGTACCGACTTCGCGCTGGTGACGTACGGCTGTGTAGCCTAGTTCTTCGTTTTCAAATTCTTCCTCTTGCAGGCTGACATATGCACTCATGCCTTTGCGGGCAAAAGCGTGAGCGAGCTTAAAGGCGCTCATATTGGTGGCATGCCATCCAGCTAGAGTGATAAATTGATAGACATAGCCCCTGTCGCCCAGTTGTTGATTAAAGGTGGCGATGGTTTCTTTGTCTAGATGCTGATTCCAGTTAAACGATGGTGAGCAGTTGTAGGCCAAAAGTTTGCCTGGGAATTTAGCATGGATAGCATCAGCAAATAATTTTGCTTCGGCTAGATCTGGTTTTGATGTTTCATACCAGATTACATCTGCATATGGTGCATAAGCCAGTCCGCGGGCAATGACTGTTTCGATGCCGTCTTGTACTTCAAAGTAGCCTTCGATGGTGCGCTCGCCTTTGATAAAGGGACGATCAGCTGGGTCAATATCTGAGGTCAAGAGTGTTGCGCCGAGAGCGTCAGTGCGAGCGACGATAATGGTGGGGACATCGAGTACATCAGATGCCAGTCTGGCAGCTGTCAATGTGCGGATAAATTGAGCTGTCGGTACTAGCACTTTGCCACCAAGGTGACCGCATTTCTTTTCGGAGGCTAATTGATCCTCAAAGTGTACGCCGCTGGCTCCGGCTTCAATCATGCTTTTCATCAGTTCAAAAGCGTGGACTGGTCCGCCAAATCCTGCTTCGGCATCAGCCATGATTGGCACGTACCAGTTGCGCTCTACTCCGTCTTGTGGTCCGCCTTCGCTGGCTTCAATCTGGTCAGCGCGCATCAGGGCGTTGTTGAGACGTTTGACTAATTCTGGTGCGCTGTTTGATGGATAGAGACTTTGATCAGGGTAGGTTTGCTTGGATGAGTTAGCATCAGCAGCTACTTGCCAGCCACTGAGATAGATTGACTTGAGACCCGCACGTACCATTTGTACTGCTTGAGAGCCGTTCATAGCACCGAGAGCTACAGTAAAGGGCTCGGTGTTTAGAGTTTGCCAAAAGCGCTCAGCGCCTAGCTTGGCTAGAGTATGCTCTACTTTTATCGAGGTGCGCAGACGGACGACTTCGGCGGCACTGTAGTCGCGTTTGATACCACTCCATCGTGGGTTTTCAGCCCAGGACTTTTCTAATTGCTTTGTTTGTTCGACAAAGCTAGCACTGGGAGTAAATTGCTTTTTGCTCTCTGTATGCAATTCCATCTGATTAACCTCTTAGTAGTTGTTTGTATGCGGGTATCGTCAAAAACTCAACAAATTGATCACTCAAGATAATTTGATCCAAAATCTTTGCTGCTTCGCTGTAGCGGTTGCCGGGTTGTGTCGACAGCTTTGCTAGAGCTTCGTCACGCAATTTTTCGTAGAGGGCACTTGTGACGAGATCACCTTCTGCCGTTTTTGTTTCACTCTTAATCCACTGCCATATCTGGGCGCGGGCTATTTCGGCTGTGGCAGCGTCCTCCATCAAGTTGTGGATAGCAGCAGCACCAACACCGCGCGACCATGACTCGATGTATTGCAAAGCAACATCGACATTGGCTGCTACACCACTGGTAGTGACTTTTCCGCCATCTATTCTGGTGTCAAGTAGTGCTTCGGCTAGTTTTGCTGCATCTGATTTCCCTGATACATCTTTACTAGAGACGTCCTTCTGATTCGGCTTGTCTTTTAGGACGCTATCAAAGATTTCTCTTGCCACCGGCACCAGATCTGGATGCGCCACCCAGGTGCCATCAAAGCCGAGACCGACTTCTCTTTGTTTGTCTTCTTTTACTTTGGCAAAGGCGTTTTGATTGACTTGCTCGTCTTTGCGACTGGGGATAAATGCTGCCATGCCACCAATAGCATGGGCGCCGCGCTTGTGGCAGGTCTCAACCAATAGCCTGGCGTAGGTGCTCATAAAGGGCACGGCCATAGTCACCTGCGCTCTATCTGGCAAGGTAAAACGATTGTGTTTCCGGCATTTTTTGATAAGGCTAAATATATAGTCCCAGCGTCCGGCATTGAGACCAGCAGCGTGTTCTTTTAACTCAAAGAGGATCTCGTCCATCTCAAAGGCAGCCAGGATGGTCTCAATCAAGACGGTGGCGCGGATGGTGCCGCGGGGGATTTTGAGCCAGTCTTGAGCAAAGCAAAATACATCTTGCCAGAGGCGCGCCTCTAGATGACTCTCCATCTTTGGGAGATAAAAATAAGGACCTGACTGTCTAGCAATCAGGGCCTCGGCGTTGTGCAAAAAATAAAGTCCAAAATCAAAAAGGCTGGCAGAGATTGGCTCACCGTCTACTTCAAAGTTTTGCTCTGTGAGATGCCAGCCGCGTGGTCTGACCACCAGGGTTGCTAGCTCACTGCGCTCTTTTAGGGCGTAGACTTTGCCCTCAGGGCTGGTAAAAGCAAGAGTGCCGCGCACTGCATCATAGAGATTGACCTGACCGTCGATTACGTTTGCCCAGGTGGGTGAGAGCGAATCCTCAAGATCAGCCATAAAAACTTTAGCGCCGGAGTTTAGAGCGTTGATCATCATCTTGCGCTCGACTGGTCCGGTGATTTCCACTCGGCGATCATCGAGATCGGCTGGGGCTTTTGCTACTTGCCACTGGCTCTCTCTAACACCTTTGGTGCTTGCCAAAAAGTCTGGCATTGCGCCATTGTCTATTTCTACCTGGCGCATGCTGCGGGCGGCGAGCAGGTCCTGACGGGTGGGGTTAAATTTGCGGTGCAGTGCAAAGAGAAACTTCTTTGCGTCAGCTGTGAGTATTTGCTCTATTGCTTTGCTCTCCACTTTTGACTCCGTTTTATTGAGGGTAGTGCTGGTGCCGATCATGTAAACCTCTTATATAGCGAGTCGTCAGAACAAATGAAAGAGCAGTTGAGTTTGGTGCGCCGTCCAGTTAAATGCACGGCAAAGCTCTGCTACCACCTGGGTAATAGCGCGGCAAAGCTCTGCTACCACCTGGGTAATAGCGCGGCAAAGCTCTAGCACTGTGCCAGCTATTTGCCAGCGACTGTGCCTGCTTTTGTAGATATGGATGCCTGATCTGTAACTGTTGATATATTGATATATTGATCGAAGAAAATCAATACATCAATATATTAATCTTTGTGACGGTCTCCTTCATTGACATCGTCCGGAATGCCCAAGGGACCAGCATCGCGATCGTTGGCGTTGTCTCCAGCGCTGGTACCGGGAGAGATCTCTGGCTCCTGGCTCAGCTCATCCTTATACCTATTAAGGAGGACATAGATGGTCGGGATTACGATCAGAGTCAAAACAGTGGCGGTAATCAGTCCGCCCAGCACTACTGTTGCCAGTGGACGCTGGACTTCAGCGCCGGTGCCGCTCGATAGGACTTTGGGGATGAGCGCTACCACCGCTACCATGGCTGTCATCAGCACTGGGCGCAGCCGCACATGGGCGCCGCGCCAGGCAGCGTCAAAGGCGGTCATGCCTTCTTTTTGCATTTGCATGATGTAGCTCACCATAATCACGCCGTTTTGCACTGACACACCAAACAGCGCGATAAAGCCGATGATAGCAGGCACCGATAGAGTCTGATGTGAAACAAGCAAAGCAACGATGCCGCCAATCATGGCAAACGGCACATTGAGCATAATTAGCCCTGCATTGCGCACAGAGTTAAAAGAGCTAAAGAGCAAGACAAAGATCAATACCAGCACCACCGGCACCACTATGCATAGACGTGCCATGGCTCGTTGTTGGTTTTCGAATTGACCGGCCCAGACAATGCGATAGCCCTTTGGCAGTGGCACATTTTTGGCAACACGCTCCTGGGCTTGAGCGACAAAGGAGCCGAGGTCTCTGCCTCTCACGTTAGCCATAACTGCGGTCCGCCTGTGTCCATCTTCGCGCATGACGCAGACATAGCCGCGAGTGCGCTCAAGATTGGCCAGTTGCCTGAGCGGTATCATCCCGCCAGTGGGAGTGGCTACCAGTATGGAGCCAATTTGTTGAGGTGTGTCGCGGTAGTCCTCGTGAAATCTCACGATTAAGCCAAAGCGTCTGGATCCCTCAATCACTTCAGTGGCAGTTTTACCGGCAAGAGCTGTGGTGATTATATCCTGCACATCCTCTACGTTGAGTCCGTGGCGTGCAATGACATGACGATTGATATTGATATTAAACTGCGGCAAGCCAAGCATCTGCTCGCGTTGCATGTCGGCTGCACCGGGCACTGATGCTACTTCCTTTTGGATTTTTTGTGCCAAGCTATCGAGGACATGGATGTCGTCGCCGTAGATCTTGATGCCGAGATCCGCTCTGATACCCGCTATCAGGTCATCGATCATATCGGCAATGGGTTGGCTAAAGCTATACATCACGCCAGGTATGCCTTTGACTTTAGCGGCCATGGCATCAATGAGCGCCTCTTTGTTGTGGTAGTTTTTCCACTTAGAGTGAGGCTTGAGCCCGATAAAAAAGTCAGTGGACTCAACTCCATCCAGACCCGGTCCGGTGTTAGAGCGGCCTGTCCGGGCTACTACTGTTTCCACTTCAGCAAAGTCTAGGAGGATGCGCTCCATCGTGAGAGCGAGTTTTTCAGACTCTGAGTGTGCGATACTGGCTGGCATTTTTGTGCGCAGTAATATAGGACCCTCATCGAGGCTAGGGATAAACTCAGATCCCAAAAATGGCAACATCAAAATACTCATAGCCAGTGCAATGAGCGAGATAGTCATGGTCCTGGCAGGATGCATCATTGCCGCTTTGAGGGCGGGACTATAACCTTTAAATACAAAATGTAGTGCCGGGTTTTCTCTCTCAACTATTGGCATTTTCATAAACCAATAGCAAAACAATGGAATCACTGTCAGCGATACCAATAGTGATCCCAGTAGGGCATAGATAAAGGTCAATGCCAGTGGTTGAAACATCTTGCCCTCCACGCCTTCTAGCGTAAAGAGCGGGATGTAAACGGAAATGATAATAGCTATAGCAAAAACAATTGGTTTTCCTACTTCTAAAGCTGCTTCGCGTATGACTTCCAGCGCTTCTTTGCCTGGCTTGGGATTTTTGTGTGCCAGGTGTCTAAAGATGTTTTCGACCATAACTACACCGGCATCGACTACGATGCCAAAGTCCACCGCTCCCAGTGTCATGAGGTTGGCTGATAGCCCTGAGTATTTCATCAGGATAAAGCTAAAAAGCAATGACAAAGGAATGATCACAGCCACAATGAGGGCACTGGGGATGTGCAAAAGCACGGCTGTCAAAACGACAATGACCAGTCCGCCGCTAAACAGTAATATCTCTTTGACTGTATCGATTGTTTTGTCGACTAGCTCAGTCTGGTCATAGTATGGCTCGATGTGGACACCAGAGGGCAGGTCTTGCTGGATCTCGGCGATGCGCTCTTTGACGTGCTCTACGGTACTTTTGGTGTTTGCACCTTTGCGTGTCATGACGATACCGGTGACAGTCTCGCCCTGACCGTTGCGCGATGCTGAGCCGCGTCTAAATGCCTTGCCCTCCACCACATCGGCTATCTGCCCAATCTTAATGGGAGTGCCGTCAACTGTTTTTAAGACCACGTCTTCGATATCGTCGACGCTTTTAAACCGACCAATACCTCTTATGATTACTTCTTCACCGGCTTCTTCGATAAAGTTGCCGCCGGCGTTGCTGTTGTTTTCTGATAGTGCAAGCATCACGTCATTGATGTGCACGTTAAAGGAGCGTAGCGTGTCAGGATTGACCTGTACTTGATATTGTTTGACAAAGCCACCATAGGTAGCTACGCCTGCCACCCCTGGCACAGATCTGATGCGCCTTGATACCTCCCAATCTTGCAAGGTCCTCAGCTCGGTCTCGCTTGTGCTGGTACTCTCCAGGCAGTACATAAAGACCTGGCTAAAGCTGGAGATAACAGGACCTAAGGCTGGTGTTGGACAGCCAACAGGCAGGCTGGATTGGGTTTGCAAGAGTCTTTGCTGGACAAGCTGTCTGGCAAAGTAGACATCAGTGTCGTCTTCAAATATGGCAGTGACTACTGATAGACCAAATGCCGAGAGCGATCTGATTTTTTTGACTTTAGGCAGACCATTGAGGGCTGTTTCAATCGGATAGGTGATTAAGGTCTCGACTTCTTCTGTGGCCATACTCTCAGGCTCAGTAATAATCTGCACCTGGACGTTGCTCACATCTGGAAACGAATCCAGCGAGATGGTAAGCATGCTCCATACGCCTATGCCGGCTATCGCCAGCGCTGTAACAGCAGACATGACTCTGCGCCCAAGAGCAAAATTGATTAGGTTGTCGATCATTTTGATACCTTGCTATAGCGTGCGCGCCAGAGCGCGACAACGCAACCAAATGCAACACGTACCTACGGGCACGCATCCAATGGCGCAAGGTCTAAATAAGTAGGTGCCGTCTCTCGAGCCAGAGCGGAGCGCCGCGCGGCGTCAGCGGCAATTGCTGCCTGAGCCAACGCCCACAAACGGCCTGACGGTTGGCAAAAGCTGACCAGATCCAGAGAAATACAAGCAAGCTCAACAGTGCTTGATAGTGCACGGGTGCCAGTGGAGGCAAGTCTTGGACTAATTTGTGAGCGGAGTCAGTGCGACTGGTCAAAAAGGGATCAATAGTGACAACGTCCTCAGGATCGGTATCCTCCAATCTCTCGGGCGTCAAAGTGGTAATAGTGTGCACGCCAGCGGCAAGGGAGTACAGCTGAGAGTAGACCACCAGGCAGAGAAATATAGATAGAAATAGCTTCTTTAGACTCATTGGCGCTTGATTGCTGCCTTGACCTGCTTGAATTGGGCTTAAAAACCAATATAGCACCAAAACGAGGAGCAGCGATATTTATTTGCCTCTCAGGTATTGTCAACTGTAGGGCTAAGCAAAGATTTCACCTGGCGAGTCGCTTTGTCGCTAAGTGGTACCAGATATAGCACCATGCTCTGTTGTATTTTATCCAACAGTCTTTTAGGGCTTTAATTTTTTGTCCGATACAGATCCCCCTGGCTAGATTGTTATATTGTCAATCCGCCGGCTATTAGAAGCTTGATTTGCACACTAAACGACACGATTGTAAAAAAATATAAAAAAGGCGTTTTAGCCGTGCAGAAACCCGAAGTTTTTGGTAAAAATGTAATTGTTCGATGTTCGAATTCGATGTCAGCTGACGGTCTTTAGTCCACTGTACGTTGTAAATGTTCGATGTCCAATGTCCGATTTGATGTCAGCTGACTGTCTTTTGTCCGTTGTACGTTGTAAATGTTCGTGTTCAATGTTCGAAATGATGTTCGATTTGATGTCGGCTGACTGCCTTTAGTCCGTTGTACGTTGTTACTGTTCGATGTCCTATGTTCGATGTGATGTCAGCCGACTGCCGATGTCCGATGTACGATGTCCGTTTTCAATGTTCAAGTTCAATGTTCAAGTT